>JAABUS010001096.1_pt1 | contig 62197 bp, 57 predicted proteins | sample 5560161 | NCBI WGS metagenome assembly JAABUS01 (sample SAMN10711885, study PRJNA513376) | rock metagenome | isolation source: Antarctica rocks | place: Antarctica: Victoria Land, Trio Nunatak nord | collected 2016-01-04
AACACCCCCTCCATCACGTCCCCCATCCTCACCCTCGCCACCCCCCACATCGAAGACCTCCTCCTCAGCAACAACACCCTCCTCCGCCGTGCCTGCACAGAGCTCGTCTGCAACCTCACCGCCAACTCGAACGACGGCGTCAAGCTCTTCGCGGAAGACACCCCGCAGGCGAAACACCGTCTGCACGTCCTGCTCGCGCTGGCGGACAGTGAGGATCTGAAGACACGGCAGGCGGCGGGCGGCGCTGTGGCTTCTGTGCTTACTACCGAGGGGGGCGTGGTGAATGTCCTTGCTAGGGAGGGGGGCGTGAAGCGCGTGCTGGAGATGTGTGGCGATGAGGATGAGGGGATGAGGCATAGAGGCGTGGTCAGCGTGGGGCATTTGGTAGGGATGGAGCAGGGGAGGAAGGCCGTGAGCAAGGACGGAGGGGTGGAGGTCTTGAGGGGTGTGTTGGTAAGCTTGGAGGAGGGGGAGGTGAGGGAAATGGTGGAGGGGGTGCTGGGGGTGTTGCAGAGGAGGGATACTGCTGCTGCGGCTGCGACGGCGGCTTGAGGGCTGGGAAACGGGGAATGGGAAAGGAGTTTGGGGATTCAGCATTGTGATCGGTCTTGGAAGTATTTTATGCGAAGGACGGGATGCGGGCACGATATCATGCAAGCGAACAGCGAATAGCAAGCACGAATGTGCCTTAGCTAGCATGCTTGTACGAGAATATTTCACAGTGACATCACCTTTAACCGACGAGCAAGTGAAGCTAGAGATGGCAGAGCTGGCCGCTTACCTGTTGTCCCTGGAAGTACGGTACCGTATCTTATGCGAGGGGATGGGATACGTGCATCGTGTTGTGCAGGCGAATGGCGAGCATGAAGGTAGCTAAAGTAGCATGCTTTGACGAGAATCAGTTACGGTAGCATGACGGTTCTTCCACGAGCAAGCAAAGCTAGAGCTAGCCGCCCACCTTGCTAACAGCAACTTTCGAAGTAGAGTAGTACGGTACAGATGTTTCCCTCAAACAAAGATTGCTTGTCCACGCATGGAATTAGACATACATCATTGAACCGAGATTCCGCAACGACATACTCGATGGCCCGTGGATGTCAAAGGTTTCGGATGGGCTCAGATCTGGACAGGATGGAAGTTCTGGCACTTCAATTCGCGGGAGCTGCTGCTGCTGAGCGAATGGCTGAGGCAGGACGCGGTACTTTTGCAACTACAGACACCTAGACGACGTTGAGCATGGGTATCGAAGCGGGTAGCATCAGACGAGGGAATATTCTCCCATGTTGCTCCGCTAACGAGCTTCGAGTGCTTGAATGACTGCGGAGCTTAGTTGCTTTGTAGATCGAGCTACATACTCTTGGGTATCATGAACAGCTGCGCCGAACCTAACAGGAATTCCTGCAGGGAAATGACAGCCCATCGGATAGATGCCCCACGTGAACGCCATACATCAATCATGATAGCCCGGTAGATACTGCGCGTGAGACTCGAGACAAGAAGGGAATCTGCCCAGACGCTTGGGAAGGTGTGATTGGGGTCGATTTCGGAGGCTTCCGCCGAGAGATGCATATCGCAGCCGCGAGTTCATTCGTAGAGATCGCTATCGAGGTTTGAAGGCGGTCCAGAGCGGTGGCTGTGGGCTGCTTGGCTTCTGGTGGATATAGGCCGCCGAGGGAGATTGAGAGCTGCGGCACGGATCATGGTAATGGTGGTGGGAGAGGCGACGGAGGATCTTAACGACCTCGCTTCAAGTCATCGAACCCTGTGGATATGAGCAACGGACTTTTTCCAGAGACGTACAAACGTGGAACCAGCTCACCGTACAGAGAGGTACCAAGCTGTACATTGGACTGGATTAGCAATGGGTCACTCGACGTAAGAGATAGAGAGAGAGGCTGGAGCAAGGGCTTCAAGTGAACAATGCCATAAAGACTGCTTACGCGGCGTAGGACGAATATCACATCGCGAACAGTGACCGCTGTAGGTTGATAGACGACGGTCAGCGCAACCCAAACAGCATATTCGAAATCGACGTTCTGGCGTCTACTCACTCTTCCTGTCGCAATGCTCAACGATAGCCGTGCATTCTCGCAGTATCTGCGAGCGGCGGATCGTTAGCCTCACGAGTATCGAGCAAGAAGCGTAGAAAACATACCACCCTCAATCGTTCCGACATCGTTAATCTGACTTCATCGTATATGTTCCCGGAGATACGCTTTATGCCGCCACGACGCGCTAGTCGACTGGTAAAGGGTCAGTGATTCGAACGAGCAACGGCGATTTGGGTCTCCCCGCGGTGGCTTGTACCGGATGTCGCCTTTGGCTATGAGATGGTCAGGTCTCCAAGCTTTTAGTATAACGGTTGGTGATGCCACTCACTGATGCCTTGTACCGAGTCTCGTATAATCTTCCTACACCAAGAATCAGCCCTCGGTCTTCTACATACTGGCAACCCCAGCATTTCGACCAGATGTCCTCGAACAAAGCAAGGAGATTACGGTCTGCCTCGGACTTCTGTGATCGCCTTGTCCCTGCCCTTGCGACCTCGCGCCCCCCCCCCAAGATGTGAGGCCAACTCACCGATGCCGCTTGACACCTCCTTTACCCAATCCTTTGCCGCCAGGACCAACCTTGCCACCTGTCCTTGTGCCCGCAAATCTTCCAGCGAGCGGAGCATTTCGGGTACCTGAGCTCGACGGCGCGCTTGATTTCGCTTGTGATCTTGGCGGTGCGGACGAGGTGGGCTGCGCGCCCCAGGAAGGAAACATTTTCTTCATTTTTTATGCGATTAGATCAAAGACTTCGGGACTATGTTTCTCGGACGGGCTCGAGACTGCAATAGGGGACTAGACAAGAAAGACAAGGAGTGTTGGTGGTTGCGATTGGTCGTTGATGGACGTGAGCTGTGTGTTTACGAGTGAAGGTTTACAATTCGAAGGCGACGCGGCGTGCCGGGCCGCTAGTATGGAGGTGGGGGTAGGGCGGCATGGATCATGGAGGGTCTCATTACAGGTATGAAGTATTGTGGGAAACACAAGGACATGGTAATTGCTTTCTGATCATTGGTGCTCTTCCGTTGAACATCTTGAGAGTATACACTGTAGTGATTCCACAATGCCCGCCCAGCTATGTTTGTCCGCAGCTCGTCATACCCTAGTTCCAGCTTTTGGTTTCATTGGAAAAGAAGAATATCATGTGCATGTAGAACAACGTCACCGACAAGCTGGCTCGCATGCTCTTTGCAAAGACATTTCAATGCTGCTCGGCCGGGATCCTGCCAGCTGCGGCTCAGCGACGAGCATGCGGATGGCCAAGGTGCATATGAGCCCGCTTCGCCTTCGAGGTCCCATGACATTTACCGAATTGAGATTGGCAGCCAGTACCACAGTAATCGTCCGAGGTGCCGCAATACCCAGGAGACGAGCAACACAAGTTAGAGGCACAGGTCAGCCCACCATTGCTGCCACATGTATCAATCGAGCCTTCGCCAGTTGAAGCCTTCGGGGAGCCATAACTCATCGGCGCCGTTGCCGGCGCCTTCGGAGCAGGAGCCATAGAAGAACCCGAGGATGAGTCTCCAGAAGAGCTACCGGACGACGTCGAGGTCACGCCAGAGCTTGAAAGCATAGCGAGCTTGGCTGGCATATAGCTGTCGGCTGAAGGAGGACCGTTGAAGTTGCCTCCTTGACATGCATTTAGCACGCTATTACAGTAGCTCTCCCAGTTGGGGCAATTCTTGCTGCCAACAGGACCCCCTGAGCTGTGGCAGACCTTGTCTTGGGCCCAGCAATTGGCAGATGCCTGAGGAAGGGAGTCAGCGAGGCGTCATCTTCGAGATGATGAGGACTGAGGACTTACAGCATAGCATCCAGACTGGTCAGAATAGCTTGGAAGAGTGGTTCCGCACCAATTGTTGTTTTGCATTATGCAGCCGGCCGGCTCAAGACCAATGGTTTGCTTCGTCTGCGTATACCCACTGTCGAGATTGCGATACGAGCTGCCAGTGTAGGTTGGTGGGCCAGGATGGGGAAAGGGAAGCTTCATGGGGACGCTCCAGATATTGAAAGTCATGGCTGGGTGAGTCATGTCAACGTAACCCGGGATAGCAACAGTATCCTTGGGAGCTGCTGTGCCCTGCGAGTCTAGGAAGATCTGTGCGCATCCGATGTAGAATTGTGGATCTGCTGGACTCTTGTCCGCTTGGTGCAATGCGAGAATTTCCGTGCGGACGAGATAGTATCCTCCGGCAAGGTTGTTGGGAATATTTACAGACAGATGACCGTTATTAGAGATGAGTTTTTCGGTACACCACTTTCCGGCTGCGCTGTCGTAATTTTCTTCGAAGATCTTGAACCAGCCACCTCCTATCGCCGTGTCTGTAGCCGCATTATCGACCTTCTTCATGTAGATCGAGCATGGGCCCTTGTGGTTGGGGTCAATTGTGCCATGTCGAGTTCCATCAGGCCAGTCACGCCATTCGAAGGTCAGCTTTGATCCTGCCTTCGCGGGGCAGACACGCGCTACACCGTTCTGGCCATTGACGCCTGTGCATGACATGAGCGCGTTGATGAAGCCAATGTGGGCAGATTTGATGAAGATTGAATGGAAGGATGATGAGCTTACCACATGCCATGTCATTGCCCGTAACAGCTCCAATAGGACGAATAGGGGAGGTGGCTTCATCGATGTTGTCGCTCATACGCACGCAGGTGCCATCGCCCTGAGGGACATCGTCGATGAAGAAATTGGTGAACGTAGTATGAGCGTTAGCTACCTGGGCAGCAACGGTGGCCAGCAGCACGGTGCGAAGGCCGGAGAGATGCATGTCTGGATTCTGAAGGCGTTGACCGCAAGGGCTCGTTCAGCGAGAAATTACTTTTGAGGATGGACGAAATCAATGAGCAGATCAATGCTGCAGTAATGAACGTAGACTGAGATCACGGATCTCGAAGGAGTTGGAAGTTTGTCGAGGCTATTCAGGGAAGACCGTTGTTGATGTTGTCCGGAGGGCTTTGTTGCCAGGAAACAATGAGATGAGTACCAACACTTTTAGCTCGGGCGACAAGTGAATGAATGTGAATTTCCTTCAAGGACCAACCAAAGGAATGTGAGAGACAGGAAAGTCTCGGAGAAAGGGTAGTAGCAATGGTGTAGGACCAAGCAAGGCAGAGGAAAGCGGGAAACCGTTGCGTTTTGAATATTGCGGAGAAGCCAGCCGTCAAGACTCAGGAGTCGACCCCTGGCATGCGCCATACCGCTGCTAGAGCTCTTAGCTGCAGGCTTCTTCGGTCGGTGTTGTACGGCACAGATGTTGTGAGATTCGCTCGCTTGAAAAGGAAATTAAAGGTCACAACTGTTCGTCATCCAGCGTCCAGATCTCACCCCGAGAGGTACGAACTAGTGCCATGACACGACTGGTGCAGCTCTTCATTCGGGACGAATGGTAGCCAGCTGGTTGGCCCACTGTTTTGCCAGCAGGTGTTCCGAAACGCCTACTGGATGGGGTGATGCTCACTCCTGCCCCTGACTCAGGTCTCGCTTCACCTCCCCAGTTCGGCATTCCATGTCAAACCCAGAGAAATCTCTACTCGAGGATATGTTTAAGATGCATCAGTTATAGTACACGCTTGTTTATAATGCATCACCCCCAAAAACCCTGGTTTTGGCACATTCTGCAGGTCCAGCTTCTCAATGTTGGCTGCTGCCGTTCGCAAAGCTTACCAGACGTTGTTAGGCGTTGTTGTTTTTTATCGCAATTGCATCTTGTTGCAATTCACGTCTAACGAGATCTTGTCAACTTGGATACTGATTTTGTGTTACAATCTTATATGCGTTGACATCGCACAATGCTGTTCGCCAAATCTTGCCAACGACAACAAGGAGGACGACGAACAAGATTTTGCGACGGTAAGGATCAGCAGTCCTAAAAAGCTGGATAAACTGGGCCTGCAGGATGTGCCAAAACCAGGGTTTTTGGGGGTGATGCATTATAAACAAGCGTGTACTATAACTGATGCATCTTAAACATATCCTCTTGGACGCCTGACAGAAGAACTTGAGACATTCTAGAAGTGATAGCTGGGGCTCAGCATCAGTACTTGTATGACTGAGGCTTTTCGCGCGGACATGAATACAATGTGCATTCAATAAGGAACAAACACTGGCTATCCTCGACGTCTAAGATGCTACTTCACTGGTCTCTTTCGTACATTCATTGATCTTAGATTTCCCCTTCCTGTAGACCCTTTCATCTGCAGGGTCGAATCCTCCGTTACCCCAATTCGCCCACTCCGGTGTTGGACTACCGACATAGTCCTCGGGCGCAAAATCCTTCCCAGAGTCCAGGCACTCAAAGAATTTCTCATAATCAATGATTGTGTGCCACTTACCGTTGATGAGGAACCGGTTCGATGCAAGCAGGATGCAGCAGCTGTGCGCATGCTCTGCAGCAATCCCGTAATCCAAGCCTCTGCGCGCCAGCGCTGCATTGAGTGTCTCAACAAAAGCGATTACTTCATTGTAGAACGGGACATTCTGCATGGTCAGGCCAGCACCTGCCGACGAAGAAGTGCCGCAATAAGTGACACCTTTGACTTCGACAAAGCACGGCAGCCCTCGCGCCACTAAGTCAGCATAGCCCTCGGCTTCGTCTTCGATGTTGAAGCCTTTGACCAAGGTCAACCGATAAACGGTCCTCATGCGAAACCGCTTCTCTCTGATGATGTCAAGGCATCTGAGGAACCGCTCCCAGAAATCTCTGTGCAGCGGTCGATCGACCTTTCGCAGGCTCTCTCGGTTGCTGGCGTCAATGCTGACATAAAGCTGTGTCACAGCTTTCAGAGCCTGCAGCTGCTCAGGATGCTGCGCGTTGCAGACGAGGAAGCTGCTGATCCTGTCCCTGTGCAACAATGTCAAGAATTCATTGATGTGCGGGTAGAAGATGGGTTCTCCTACTAGACTCAGCGCGCAGTGTCTGATTGTCATGGCTTCCTGAAACCGTTCAGCTCGTACTCCAGGTACACCTCTTAGCATTTTGATTTTCTTCAGGTGAGCTTCTTTCGCCCCCAAGAATATCAGCTCAGGTGGGTCAACTTTCCAGCGCCACGTGGTTCCAACTGGATTCGTACCGTGCCGCCAGCAGAAGACGCATTTATTCGAGCAGGATAAGGAGGGAGTTGTCTCCATGCATAAATGGCTTTTAATGCCGTAAAAGCTGTATTTGTAGCAGGAGCCACGTCCTCGAAGCGCAGATTTGGTCCAGCGACAAATCTTGATTCCAGAATGACTACCGATAATCGCATACCCCTGTTTCGTCAACGCAGCGTGGGTCGGCGAGCTTACTGGAACCATTTCCTTCCGATCCGTCGTTACGGGCGGTGCCTTACCAGCAATTGTGAAGTCGATTGGAAGAATCTTGCGGGAGCCAGTTTCTTGCAATTCGCCTCCTTGGTTGCGAGCCTGTCTTCCTAAGTCTTCCACATCGCCTACACTTAAAACATCCCTGGTCTTGCTCCTGACCGGTAACATACCGGTGGTTGTCTGGGCCTCTAAGGTTGTTTCCTCATTCTCTTCATCACTCTCGACAGCGTTACCGCTCCCTGTGACACCTTCACCAAGATCTCCGTATTTCGAAATATCCAGTAGGACATTTGTTATGCCGTGCCTCCATTCAGTAAGCCGTTCTTGGGCGTCTGACTTAACGTCACCCACACCCAGCGGAAACGCTCTCCTTCTTCCCGTCAACTTCGCCAACCACTTGTCGACTTCCACCGCCTGCGAACAGAACCCCTCATATTCGGTCTTCCAGCCATCTCTGTCTCCAAAGCCAAATACGGAGTAGCCAGCAAGGCTTGATAATGGCGCAGTGTCTATGCGGAAGTCATGATGCGTTTCACGCAGATGGTCGAGGAATGTATTGAGGACGGAGTCGACGTTATAGGTCGGGACAAGAATAATGTAGAAATATTGGAGATCGGAAGACCCCTGTTTGGGAGGAGCGGTGAAATAGTCATCGAAGTCGATGTATGAAAGATCGTGTATCTTAGGAGCAAGCACGCCGGAGGTTTGCTTTTCTAGGGAAGCTCGGACTTCTCCCACAAATTTAAGTGCGCTTTTTTCGGTGCTTCTAGTCAAGGATGAGAAGAACACCAATGGCTGTATGGGTCTGTTGGTAGAAATTCCTGGCTTGAGATATTTCGGTTCTCTTGAACCTGCTACTCGCTTCGGCTTTGGAAAGTTCCCACCCATCCTCTGCGCAGCCCTTCTTTCTGGCCCAACAAGTAGGCTGTCATCCTGAAGACCAGCGACTGGAGGTCTCTCACGCGCGTTCCTCTTCTGTTGCTCTTCGGTAGTACATCTGCCCTTCTCCTCCTTGACAGCTGGAAAACCTGGGGACGCTACCGTGAGAGCAGCTTTACGCCTTTGTGTCCTTCGATGTAGAGCGAATCGAGATCCCAGAAGAAAGGTCATGACCAAAAGTAATATAGGAGCTCGGTAGCTGTGCCAAAGTGAGAGGACCAGAAAGCCCTGTCGCTCTGCGAAAGACTGTTGTTCCTGGACAAGATTCGCCATGGCGCCTGAGCAACATAGACTCTTTTGTGCTTGTAGAGCATCGAGAGTACTTTGTCCTTTAGATTGAAAAAATAGTGGCACCAGTGGGGTCCCCCACCTCGTCTCGGCCCGAGGGCCAAGGCTTGACCCTGTTCGTCATGCGTTCTTCCCAGCTGTCTCACTAGAGCCTCTCGAGCAGGATAATAATACCACTCGACACTTGATGATTGAAAACTTCAAAGCAACAGAGAGGAGTTTCTACCCAAAATTTTCAATCCTTAATAACAAAGTGTTCTGTTGCTATGGAGAAGGTCCCCAACCACTGTGACGAGCTATCCACGCCAGGCTATCTCAACTTCGGTATCTCAATGTAAGACGCGTCGACGATTTCGGCATTCATTGACAAGTCCGAAAGCTGTGCTGACAGAGTCTCCTTCAGTTTCATCCTTCTAGGCATCCTTGTGTCGTATCTCCCGCAGCACTACCGAATCATCGCCCGGCGGTCCTCTGAAGGCATCTCCCCGTACTTCGTTCTCCTAGGCACTACGTCTGGTACATGCGGTTTTGCGAACATACTCACATTACCCGCTAGCCGAGCAGACTTAGCTTGTTGCAGACAGATCAGCGGCTTTGAGTGTTTCGCGGGCTTGCTGGGTGTCGCGCAGGTAGGGGTGCAATGGGCGTGCTTTTGGTTCATGTATGTGTAAAAATCCCAGTTTTCGTTGTATTGGTGTGGAAATGTTGACAACACACAGTCTCCTCCTCTTTCTGACTTTCTTCCCACGTGCGACTCCACACCACCCTCTTTCTTCTACCGCGCCTACCCACCGCCTCGCCCTCTCCATCACGCTTGTATGCCTCCTACATCTCTTTCTGACCATACTTGTGTCGGCCGTGGTACTCTACTTTGCTCCTGCACATCTATCCACCCTCGCTGCAATCCTAGGCATCCTTGCAACTATTCTCGCTGCGATTCAGTATCTACCGCAGATTTACACAACATGGCGCTTGCAGAAAGTAGGGAGCCTAAGCATTCCGATGATGTGTATACAGACTCCCGGAAGCTTTGTCTGGGTTGCGAGCTTGGCATCGCGGCTGGGCTGGGCAGGCTGGAGTACATGGGGTATATATGCGGCTACCGGATGTCTCCAAGGCGTTCTATTAGTGATGGCGATTGGATTCGAGGTCAGGGAGAGGAGAGGAAGGAAGAGCGATGATGGTGCGACGCGGACCAATGGACATGCAAACGGTGTTGGCCATGACAGCGAGCAAATCGATGAAAGGACTGGGCTTCTGGCCGTTGAACGGTAGAAACAACCAAATCAATTCAACTACCCATCAATCTGGCCGTGAACACGCGAGTGTCTGTATGGGAAACGGGCACTGACAGGCTGTGCAAGAAATGCTGAGAGGGAAAATTCACGAAAGAAAGAGTTCGGGTGTTGAAACGGAATGGTCCGAAAAGCCAGACACAAGGAGCAAATTTCCTTCGCCGATGCTCTAGGATCCAGCTACTGGTCCTCGTTCTTGAGGGCGTAGAAAACGATGTCAACGTGAGGACCTGCGAAGCTCAGTTCGTCGAGACCAATAGTGACAAGATGTCTATCAGGCTGTGCGATGGTCGAGTTATGACGTCCTCGTTCCTCTCATGTCTTCGGATCGCCGCGAATGGTCGTCAATGATTAAGCTTCATCTATCTATATTGCAGACGTTGCTCCGACGAACGCACTAAACTGAAAGACTGATGCGAGCTAGTCCCCAAGTAGCCGGCAATGTCGACGGAAGCGCAGGAAGACGATCACGTATCTCAAAGTACCGGATCACGTAAACCACACGATATAATTATACTGAGCGGCTATATGCATGGCGACGCCTCACCGGCTTCAAGGTCAGAAGCTCGATAATCGCAAAATGCATGACAGATTTGAGCCTGAGAATGACAGCATGTACGACTCCACCACTACCTCTAGGTAGCTGTTCAATGTGCTTCTAAGCCTGGGGCCAGGGCACTCTCCAATTACGCCGTCTCACCACTTCTACGAGGGTCCGAGGCCTTGCGCATGTGCTATATGGTCATTGGGGCCTTTGAGTTTTGGTGTTGATCTTGCGTGATGCAGGCACAAATCGCTTGCGTTGACATCTGGGATTGCGTGTCCTTTTTTTGACGAATACAACTTGTGGGTAAGAGTATGGCAGTTCAACAGTCCCTGCAGTGGGTGCTCGCAGCTTCAGATGATGACTTTTCAAGAGAACCGTTACCCTCAACATCCGCATAAGCTCTGTAGCCTCACTTCTACAAACCTGTCCTTCATAAGCTCTTTGTTCGCACGTTGCAGATGGTCCGCATCTGTTTCCAGCACCAAGTCCCTCAAATTCCCCTCGATTGCTTTAGCATCACCCTTGTCGTTCTTCCCTGAAGATGGCTCCTGGTCTGGTCGAAACTGTGACTGTCACAACCTTTAGTATTGGGAAACCTAAAGAGGCACCGACTTTGACCAGACCCAACGATTCCAATGTCAGGGAATACGCAATAGGCCGTACCGCATTGGATGGTCATAAGCTCCATGAGCATAACGACCTCCTTCCATGTGTTACAGGCCTTCACTGGGACCCCGTCAAAGAGGAATTTTATTATGACAAAGGTCTCCAACGTCGTCCAGAAACTCATAATGTCCTTGAAGATGGTGCCGACGTATTCGATTAAACTCCTGGCATTGTACCGCTTCGTCGACATGCTCTTCGTGTTGCCACCCAAGCTGAGCGTCCAACATTCGATTTCGTATGCAGATCTCAGGAGGAGGAAATGAATGCTCGTTATGGCTTGCTCACCTTCAATAAGCATGGATCGGCAGTATCAAATTACAAGGACTGACGTTGTCGCGAAAGTGCAATAGGCTTATTGACAGTAAGGTCCAAAGACTCTTGTTGTCGAAGCCTACGTCCTTGTGATTTATTCGTCGCGACTGAGCGAACATACGCGCACCGTAAAACCTTGTACTAGTACCTGATTCAAGATCATGAGATTTCTTGGCCAAAATTCACTTGCATGCATGCATGCTAAGCTCGTACTTCTGGACGAAACCACTATAGCCTTAGGATGGTACGGGCACGTGCTTTGTTAGGGCTTGGCATACCAACCTGTAATCCTACCTTACCCCAGACTCAAAACTTCCTCCCCTAATCCGATCCTAGTAGCCAGCATCCTTTCTTAGGCATTCTTTAGATTGGTAGGTTTGTGCTCTAAGAATGTCACAGGATATGGAGCCTTCACTGTCAGAATACGCACGGTTCTACGGTTTGACTACAGACCATTTAAACAGAGATCCTTTGGCGGGATTTCCTGTTACCCATGATCTACCAGAACGGCTGGAAGACGATCCTGAACTGTTCAGAATTGATGATGCCAAAGACATAGACCTCAATGAGAAGCTGTTCTTCGGAAAGCAGGAAGCGCTTGTATTGGGCTCCATTATGGAGACTATGCCGCAAGATTGGGACCTTGACGAGAGTTCTTGGCTCAACCCTCACCGAGTTCGAAATATGAAAATTGAGATTCCTATGTTGAAGACAGATCACGAAGGCGACATGCGGGCATTTCGTTGTCCTATGATGCCGGACCTTGCCAACGAGCATCTTCCACTCGAAAGTCTCGATGATGAGGCCGACGAGGGCCTGACGTGGCCATCGTCTTGTCAAAAGCTACCTGACCTGTACATGCTTGCAGCGGAGAAAGAACGTTTGGACGTTTCGATCGATGAGCTCCATTATCTGCAAGCTTCCTTGTCTCTTGACTCAGCGTCGGAGCCACCGCTTCCATTCGAGGGCAACGGTCTGGAATATGCCCGAGTGAGTCAACAGAGTTCTTGAGGAAGCTAAACTGACTATCACGTAAAGCGTACACCTAATGAGACTGCTGAAGTTCCTTTGATGCGGATGTCGCCGATAACTGCACCTTACGAGCCTTCGTCAGATACAGGACATCTCGAACTACAAACCGAGCCGTCCAGCCCAACGCGACAGGAACTTGAAGATGTGGATCGCAAGCTTTTCGAAGAGGATACGGTCAAGAGGAACGAAGGCAATCTCGTAGCCATTGCTCGCGAGGCCGATGCCATGCTCCCCAAATTCGAGCATATCGGGCAGTTCTACAGCCCTCTCCAAGGCATTGAAAACCCTCCATCATCTCCCCAATTGCGCAAGCCGCCCGTTCGAGACTTCAAAGTCGAAGTTCCACTAACACCTCCACCGTCAGATTTCGTGCCACCTTGGAAGCGAAAACATGTTTCATTCAGCGAGGTGCTGCACGAGATTATCCCCGAGCTTCCTTCTCCTCTGCCGAAACCTGAGGACATCTCGTCGGAAGATATAGACAAGCTTTTTGCAGAAAGCGTCGCCCCTATCGCTATGCAAGCGGAGCGAAGCATTGAACAAGAGCAGTTACAAGAGGCTGATACCATGCATAGAGTCAAGGTACCAGTCTTGGATTTTTCGTTACCAATGGCTCCTTGGAAAGCCAGCGCGCCAACCCCTCTTGCCGCGAGTCGAAACGAGTTATATCAGCAATCAACGACCGATATGAAGAGGATCCATTTTCAGAAGCATACTTGGCCGAATAGCGGAACAACCGAGCTGTCTTTAAAGTGGATGCCGTTTCCAGCAGCACTTGGTCGGATTGAGACGTACGAGACTATTTCAGACGAAGGAGTGACGGATAAGTTCCTGACATGGCCTGAATGTGTCGATAGCAACACCCTGGTCTGGAAACGAGACGGTCTTCGAATCTTCGACGATTTGGGAGACTCGGACGAAGAGGAAATTGGATACGGTATCTTTCCCGATGACAAGGACATAAGGTCTCTTTTACGAAAAAGAAAGCTGCAGCTTGAACAAGCCATTGAGTCTGACTCTGGGAGCGCAGACGATAGTGCTGCTAATTGGCCACTCAGAAGACCAGTGAATCATGATGCTTTTCGAAAGATACCGAAACTCTCGCCACGCTCAGGAGCTGAAGCAGCGACGATAACACACGATGGTCATGCTCAAAACGGTCAGGCGGAAGTGATACCAGACTCCTTCTCTGCAGTGAATTCACTGGAAGGATTTATGAGCCTCCGAAACAAAGGTTTGAAAACTTCAAGACTAACAGAGCAGCGACATTTTCCAGGAAAAAGGCTGGAGGCGGCACCAAATACCAACGCAAAACAAGAACGCAACGCTGTGTCCATTGAAAGTCGACAAGCGCCTTGCCAAGAACAGTCTCTGGCCTTGAGCGCTCCCAAGTTAGCCCTTCCTAATCGCAGTGCACCTTTCGTGATATCTACATCTTTCTTTCTGAATCGAACGCTTGCGCGACGTATCCAGCAGCTCTACCCTACGGCTGAGATGATTGAGCGTGATTTTGCCTTACACTTGACGGACCATGGCAGACAGTCTTCAAGGTCCGGCGCAAGCGTGTCATGCTGCAACACAATGGCAGACGAAGCTGACATCATTCTATCTCCCAGCACTGGCTTGATCTTGACGACACTTCAGAAAATCAAGCAACGACCCTTGCCAGGCCAAGTAACGAAGTCAGCCATACGCGAACGTATCCGGCGAGCTGCGCCACGTTACGAGAGACTGTTGGTGATCGTCAGCCATGATACGAGCGCCTCTTCAATGAATACTGTCAGCAACGCGGCTGCTAGTCAATTAGACCATAGGGACTGCGAAGCTCTTAGCGAATTTACCGCTTTCTGCTCAGCCATGGATGATGATTGTCGAGCCTTCCTGGTGGCTGGGATGGAAGAGACTCTAGCCCAGTGGATCGTCAGTCTTATGATACAGTATGGGCTGGTTGATAGTAATGTCAGGTTGTTGCAAGACGAGACGCTGTGGGAAGTCTTCCTCCGTCGCGCAGGCATGAACGCTTTTGCTGCACAAGCAATTTTGAATAAGCTCAAGCCACCGGACAGTGACAGCAACAGAGATCGCAGCGCAATGCTTCCTGCCAAGAAGTATGGACTTTCTGCCTTTGTCAATATGTCGATGGAGGAGAGATTAGCCAGGTTTCAGCCTCTGCTTGGTGGCAGCAATTTACTGACCAGATGTAGTCGAACATTGGATGCCGGATGGTAATAATAGCTCTCCAGAATGTTTCTACACTTAATGAAGGTAATGCTATTGAGTGTTTGCAAGGTTTTATCCTGCTGCTTATCCCATGCCCTGGTATGTTGCACCTTTCAGGGGTCAGGGGTCAGGGGTCAAGGTATTATAGGAGTCAACATCCAATTTGGTTCATTCTTTCTCGAATTGTATATTGTATACGAAATACTTCGATGTGCGAATCGTTAGCTATGGGTCTTCCCTGGTTGATCCACTCATTGTCATTGGGTTGAGAAGACGGTTTCTGACGGGGCATGAAATTGAAATTGTCGGGCGTGAGCCCTAAGCGAAACCCTAAATGAAAAATCCGAGACCTAACCAGCACCAAGAACGCGTGAGGTCCTCCGATTTGAACATTTGATCGTTATCAAAGACTATTGTATTCCATGCGTACACCCTTTAAAGCCATAATTCGTATGCCACAATACTAATATGACTACCTATCATCCACAGCTTGTAGCAAGCACTGGCAGTCAATATCAATATTTGGAGAAAAACTTGATCGAGAATGATGCACAGCGGTCGCAGAGTATAAAAGGTGCAAGTGCAGACGTCCCTTGCGGCCGAGGCGTAGAAAATGGTCCTTCTTACTTCAAAAGCGCTCAATGGTAAGTATGAAACACATTTTTGATACACGAGCTGATACCATAGGTCTTCAAGGTCTCCCGACGGCACCACTATCTTGACTTCCTCTGCAGATTTGGCGCTGAGATCTTTTATATTGTATTCAACACCGCTATCTGTTGATTCCGTTCGAGACTACTAACATTAAGCGCGAAGCCAGACCTCCTGATCTCCTAACCTCTTCCGCGCAACACGACCTCAAACCCTACAGCAGCCATGTACTCCCCGAGGCAGCATATGCAACGACGTACTACCCTGGGTTCTCATTGCAAGAACCCTCCACCACGTTATTCCTGGCCTCTTTACCGTCATTACCGATAAGATTATACTCCACACTCGCAGACACGAAGGTCGCGTCATACCCGCTAGTATCACCGACCACAGAGGCGTTCATACCGTCTTACTCGCTCCTCTTCTCTACTGAGAATCCGAATCATTTTTTTACTGGCAATCAAAGCTGTATCAGTGTTTTCGATATTCATAGAGATGGAGAGGGACCATTTCAGAGAATGCACACGATCCCTTCCCAGAGAGGCGGAGCAAGCGGAATTGGTGGTTTCAAGGGCATTTTCAGCGCGTTAGCCATGAATGCAGACGGATTGCTAGCGGCAGGAACGTTTAATCGCTGGGTAGGACTTTATGACACTAGATTGGGTGAAACTACGAACGCAATCTTCTCGCTTGAAGAATTGAGCAAGAACGGCAACGCTATTGCAGGTAAAGGTACTGGGATTACGCAAGTTTTGTGGAGCTCCTCCTCGCGGTACCTTTGTGTCGTTGAGCGAGGAAGCGATGGGATCGGAGTGTGGGACATCAGAGGGTCTGGTCAACGACTGGCGTGGCTGAGAGGACGGAAAGCCTTGACGCCGCAGCGGCTGAGCGCTGAGATTGTTGGAGGAGAGGTGTGGGCGGGAGGCCTGGATGGAGTAGTAAGAGCATGGGAGGGTATAGGGATGACCCAGGGTGTGGTTGAGCCTTCTTGGGAGTTCAAAGCGCATGACGGTGAGTTCAATGTCTCTCCACAACGGTCAAGTATCACTGTACTGATTGAGTGGTAGACGCCATCTGTGCCACTACTTTTCATCAGTCAGGGAGGGTCTTGGCAACCGCAAGCGGACAACAGCATCACCCCATCGGCCTTGAGGGACTTTCGGGAGACGATGAGGATCATGCAAAGTCTTTGAGCAAGAGACATGAGGAGCCACGTTCAGGAATCTATGACAATAGCTTGAAGATATGGACCTTGTAGAAATGCACGACCATAGCGCGTGCGTTCTAGAATGCGTCCAAGCGGTTTCCAGCGAAACTACATGAAAAGCTGACCGAAATCGTTATTCAACCTACGATCACTTGTTTTTCCATTATGACGATGGTATCAAAGGCAGGGCGGATTCGTGAGTCTAGAAAGGAGTCTCGTAAGAGCCGCGCTGCGCGCTTCTCGGGTAAACATGATCTTGGCATTCGAGAAATTTCCGTTCGAGCAATTGGATCCAAGGTAGAGTATAAAGGTTCAGCTCGCAATCCCACATCATTCCGCTGACACTCACACATTACCCAGACAGCCCGTGTTCTTATAATCACCATGGTAAGATCTAACCAGCTCTGTTCGCGAGGTGTCCAAGCTCATTGCGCTCGCAGACTACAGCACTCAAGTCCATCAGGTCGCTTGCACCCTTACTCGACCGCATCCTCGTCCAGAGAGTCAAGGCCGAGGCAAAGACGAAAGGTGGTCTCTTCCTACCAGAGAGCAGTGTCAAGGAGCTCAATGAGGCGACCGTGCTAGCTGTCGGCCCCGGGGGGCTTGACAAGGACGGGAAGAGAATTGCGCCGAGCGTTGTGGCTGGCGACAAGGTCTTGATACCGCAGGTACGTATCTACGGTAGTCTGATAAAAGATATCGGAATTGGAACACTTGCTGACGAGATTTCTTAGTACGGTGGGAGCCCGGTGAAGGTGCAGGACGAGGAGTATACGCTATTCAGAGATCACGAGTAAGCGCTTGTCATGCCTTCAATCGCAACTGGCTCAAAGCTGACACGTTTCCAGACTGCTAGCCAAGATCAACGAGTGAAGTGGCGCGTTGCCCTGCGCCTGTACCATACCCATGTACCTCTACCTTCCGTTGATCTCAGCACGCACTGTGGAGGATTTGATTACCTTATTTGCCTTTGTACTCTTGCATGAGAAAAGCGTTGCATCGAGGAGCGTGTAATTACTACTGCGGTTAATACATCTCCTCTCTCTACCAACTTCCATATGCATCGTTCCGCGGACCAATTGGGGATCTCTTTCTTAAAATTTGCCCACCCTTCTCTCGACAATAATACATGGTCAGACTCAATATGCTTTGGCCAGCGAGTCATACGGTCTGGCAACTATAATGTTCGACCTTGTAAGAGCCACATCCAGCCATTGTTCGTCCGATTCAATCACATCGGTTTTGGTGCTTAATTCCTTGCTTCTGCACGCGAAACATGATCCAAACAGAGACGCAGCGGCTTTGAGTCATTTCGCTTTACTGACTACAATGGTACCTATGGTCAACGGTTGCCCCGGCACGTGATCTGTATCGTTACGTCAGCGCCAAGCCATCTGCGCCTCCGAGCGTTTGAAACAGTCGTGGAAGGCACACTGGTAACAAAACAATCAACAAATCCATCAGCTTGCTCTACGTTCTGTCTCTTACTGTAGACGTAGGATCGTAGTGATCTCTCTTCGTCTGCAACCATACTCTCCAGCCTGGTCTTGCTTTTGAGCCCGCGTCGAAATGGCCTCCTCCTCCACCAGCTCCACGCCCCTCCTCTAGTAAACCTCCTTTCCCCTTCATCCTCAGTCTACTCAAGCTGACACACCCTCCCCAGCTCATGCATCGCCTATCGAACCACCATCCTCACCGAACACACCACCTCCGCCGCCTCCCAAACCTCCTCCCTCGCCTCCCTCATCCTCCCCAAAATCGATCACAACAAACCCCAAAAACTGACCTACACGCACAACCAAAACTTCATCCACTACATCGCCGACGCCCCCTCGGACCACCCTTCCGGCGACCCCTCCGCCGGCGGCCTCACCTACCTCGTCGTCGCCTCCTCCTCCTTCGGGCGCCGCATCCCCTTCGGCTACCTCGTCGAAATCAAGAAGCAGTTCCTCTCGCGCTACGATCCGCAGAACACCGATTTCGCCAACCTGCCCCCTTACGGCGCTGCGGACTTCAACGCGCAACTCAAGAAGCTGATGGTTTCGTACGGGACGACGCAGGCGGGCAAGGAGGATGCGATCTCGAATGTGCAGCAGGATATCGATAATGTGAAGGGGATCATGACGGAGAATATTGAGCGGGTGCTGGAGAGGGGGGAGAGGATCGATTTGCTGGTTGATAAGACGGATCGGTTGGGGGTTGGGGCGCATGATTTCCGGATGAGGAGCCGGGGGCTGAAGAGGCGGATGTGGTGGAAGAATGTGAAGCTGATGGTGCTGTTGGGGGTGGTGGTGGTGTTTTTGCTGTATTTGGTGGTGGGTTCGGTGTGTGGGCTGCCTGGTAAGTTTACATTCTTGCTGAATAGGATGGGGGGGATACTGACGTTAGTAGGGTGGTCACGGTGTGCGGGGAGTTCGAAAGATTAGCTACGATAATTCGAGGACGGCATCGTGGAAGGTGTGGGGGGCTCCCGGCGTAGTCTCGCAGGTGTAAGCTGTATAGCATTGTTTCCTTAAATACTTAGCAATTTTTTAAAGCCACAATAGCAGTACAGCGTGCGCGGCGTAAAGCAAGTCCTCGATGCTTTGCTTGCTCGTCTCAATATCTGGAGTCCGCTACACCACGCTTGTGAGCTCTGCCAAAGGTTTATTGACGACACTCGGCATGATCTAGGAAGTCACAGGAGATGAATCGTAATCAATTTGGAGGATACGGCATTTCGTCAGTGGTCTCGCCCGACGGAGAGTGTCCCGAGACAGCTTGATATAAAGTTCTTAGGACCACGCGCTATCAGTTTCTACATGACGTTTTCATAATATGCAAAATCTGAGATTCCTCTGCGGAATGTTCAAGACCATCAATACACAGGTACGGCACTGAGATGAGTGAGCAACCTCCGGGGAAACAAGGCTGATCACTTATTATATTGCAATCCAATTATAGGCTTCGGTCCTCGCCCAACCACCACAGCACCAAAATGCACGGAAATCCGGCTTCCTCCAAACACCTGTCTATGTAAATATATACACTTCGCACTGGCAGTCAATAACGCCAATTACTCCGCCGCATCTACCCCATCTTCGCCCTCCCCAACGTCCGCACTCGTGACTGCCACCAATGGGAGCTCGATAAAGAAAATTCCCGAGAACGGCTGCTCAGCGACAACCGACCCCAGGCGCGCGCTTTCCATGGTCCAGCTTGATTCGCAATGGCCAGGGCTACGGATGGAGGTTTGTATACCGCTTGAGAGATCGGAATTGACCACAAGATCGATCAGACGTGAGCAAGGAGGACCAACGTGTTCTGTCATGGCGCTGTACCAGTGATCCCTTCTCCTCATGTCGAAAACTTGTGTCCGGCGTGGGTAGACTGATAGTGCTTTTCAACGAATTTGTAGTCGTTGCAGGCAGTTTTGCCGGCTGGTCGCAGTTGGATATTGCTTCGTTGTAGGCCTTCTCGTTGGCACACACTTTCTTGGTCCAAGGGACGTAGCCAAGCTCTGAAGCTGGCATCGATTCCCATGTTGGCATACAACTTCTTTGTTTAAGGGACATGTTCGAGCTCTGCGGCTGACTTCAAGCTATTTGTGCCGAACACAGGCTCGACGCTCATGTTAGTCGAATTCGAGAATCTTGAGCCCTCGATTGGCTTCTCTCTCAATGCAGCTATTCTCTCCACATCGCCAGCATCGTATTGTCGGTGGAGTTGGCATTGGTTTCCTCGTTGGCATACAATTTCTCTGTCCATGGGACCTTCCGCCTCACATCGTGAGATTCAACGCCAGATTGAAAAGTGTTATGAACGACCAAGGTATTGGATTTCAGTGTCAAATGGCCAAGATTGCTAATAGCTGGTTTTATGTGGTGGAGCTCACAACATTACCCAAGCTTTGAGGCTGGCATCGGTCACTGCAGCCAGTGCAGATTGGAGAAGAGAAGTCGATTGGATCAGCGCAACTCGTGCGATGTCGAGTGTAAGCTTCGTAAGCTGGGTCAGTCACTGCCGCCAGTGCAGATTGAATGAAGAGAAGTCGATGGGATTAGCGCAACCAACGCGATGTCAAGGGAAAGCTTTCCATACTCTGCCTCAAGTGCGCGTCCATGAGTATTCCAATTTTCCCCTCTATCTGCAGCATCTGCAAGCTGCTCGCGTTAGGACTTACTGGCGCTCGCTGGCCTCATGCAAACGAGGAGACGTTGTCGCCGAAGAGGATCAGTGCTGTTGTTGCTGGTTAGTCTGCCTCGTTCCTAGCTATCTGCGGTATCAAACAGCGCATCTATGGAAGTATTTATATGCGGCGGATACCTCGAATTGGAAGACCTCGGCGTTGGAAGGCGTTAAGTATTTGGCTGGTGTGGAGGCGGGGGCAGGTAGGTGGAGGGCTGCGCCAGAGAGCGGTGGCCGTTAATATATACTGACATATGCTGGAGTCGTACATCCAGGTGGACGTCAATATTGAGTGCTCCTGCACCATATCCTAGTCAGGCCACATATACCTCGCCCTCTCGGAACGATCGCCAAGAGCTCCTGTAAATCCATTCTAGCTTCTTGTACCAAACTGCGAGCACTCTGAAGCATGCGTCCTCAAAGAGAAAGATCAGATCTACTCGGATAAATCTTTTGTCCAGGCATGCCGCTTCGCGAAGAAATGCAATGACCAGATTGGCGCTTGATCTGACGCCTTCTCACAGTCTGATGTCCGACGGTCAGTTGTATGCTGGACGTTTCCTGGGCACCAACTTCATAGCGCCACGGCATCGAAGATCCGGGCTATTGGGATCTTTCATCGGACAAACGGTCCCATAGTGCTTCTCGTTGGCATATATTGCTCTACAAGCGCCTTACTTCATTAAAAAGAAGAAAGAAGATGATGATGAGTCGAAATCATGCCCAGTACGATCGCTACAAATTCTTCTGAGCTATGCTGTGATGGCAGAGGAGCATATTCGATTCGATCGGTGCCGCGTCAAACGCCCTACCGTTTTACCTATGTTTACGTGCGTCTCCGCCGTCCCGACAACATCTGTGCAATATTTCATAGGCTGACGAGCCGGGAAGTTTGGCGTTGTAGCGGTGGTTCTCAACGTCACCCGGGATTTTTAAGGATATTGACTCATCCGGCTGGCCGGACGATGCCACTGCCCACACCGAAGCCTCTCATGGGAGGGTGAGAGATGAGGATGGTGATGATGGTGAACATGTAGCGGATATATAAGAAGCTGGCATAACGCACCATAGCACCTCAGTGGGATCTTTACTGCTTCTCGGTATTCCAGCCCGCATCTTCTCGAATTGTCCCAGATCGGCGAAAGCATCCCGTAGGAGGAGAATCGGGACTGACCACTCAAAGCTCGTCGCACGTCTCCTGCAGCATAAAGATCCAGCTGTGCACAGGCAAAAGAACCAACCTTGGATAATTTTGATTTTTGATGTGCACTGGCACTTCTGGCTGTGGTGACGTGTAGAGGATTCTTTTTGGTACGAGGGAAATGGTTAAGATGTTACTGATAGATTGTTTACCCTTCGAGATGAGTGGAACACAGCCATTACCGGTCTTGACTCATTGGGGTTGTAGGTGTAATGGCTTCAGGGGACGGCCCCGTAAAGCAGACCCATGTTTCTAATACTTTGAGAGCTCGTCACGCTGGATCTGATATCGGTATTACTCGTCCGCTTATTTGAGATGCCACAAAGTCCGTCCGTGGATGCAAGGTAAGTAATGGCTGCTCGGACATAGGCTTCTTCCTCGGTTTCCTTCGCTAGTCCAGTCCTTGGCTTCAGTAATCCAGTATTCCCCTCGAGATCATCCATACTGATGCAGATCCAGGGATGTTCTATAAAGCGGACTGAGGAACAGAAGAGAGACGACGGCTAATCCTTGGCCTACACTTGCCTCTGGCTTCTGCCGAAAGGCTGCTGAGCGAATAGCTGTGGTTTTCCAGGCTGTCTGCTTTCACCTGATGGAGGAGAAGGTGTGGGTGGTGACATTGGAGTATCTGTGGGCATTTGTGGGATTAGGCTCGTACACCCTGCTCTGAGATATACTTTGCGCTGAGATCTGACCAGCAGGCTTTCTGTTCCCTGACCAGTTCAATCGGGGTCGTTGATGCTACGCACAGATGTAAAAAGCCCACGTCTGATCCTTTTGTCGAACCGCATCGACGGCAAGCTAAGTTTGTTTCGTATCGATCTTGCTTGCTTCATAGCCGTTGCGAAACGCCTCCTCATTTGTTTTTCCGATATCTTCGCCATCATGATTCGCAGTATGAGTGCGTTTGCTGCGTGTAAGTGCTCCATTGCAAGCAGCAACTCAACATGGACGACTACGCTCCCAAGCGCCTCGTCCATTGTGCGCTTCCATCAATCCTTGGAGGTATCGCATCGTCTAATCGAACAGGCTCTCTGGAAGTTCGTGCCCTGTTTAGGTAGGCTAAGTCTCTGGATGAAGGATCGTTTCAAATCAGTCTCAAGCTCGAATTGTGACATGCATCGCCGATGTTTATAAGACACCGGCGGCGGTTCTGAAATGGAACTAGCTGCAGCGATAAAGACGGGCACCGCCTTTAGGAACTTCTGCCGCGGATGATGGCTCACCCGTGCGAGCATCGGCTTTAAATAAGTTCCACATATGCGGCGAGCAAGAGTCGGAGCCTTGAGAACCTTCATGCGACGCCGTGTATCACTTGTTGAGCAGCTGTGGAAGAGTTCCAGCTTTCTCACGGCTGAGCTCCAGGTCTTGAACCAACAAGTCTTCACATCCATGGTCCTCATCGCTAGATCATCCATCTTCCACTCAACCGAAAATACCTCGTCATCCTTCTCTTGATCTCGCCGTACTGACAGTCGAAAGGGCCATCGACTCATTAGAGCGAGGCGAGAGTGCAGATCCATTATCGGATCTGGGAGAGGACAAAAGCTAAAGCTTCTCCAGAGAGACCTGACATCGACTCGTTAAAGCGAGGCGAGAGTGCAGATCCATGTCGGACCCGGGAGAGAGTAGACCTGATACTTCTTCGAAGGAGCGAGGCAACATCGACTAATTAAAGCGAGGCGAGAGTGCAGATCTATTGTTCGAGGGGAATACTCTTCTTGGAACTTGTGGATCTCTGCATGGTTGGAGCTGACTTAAAACTCTTTCCGCGAAGCGAAAAGACAGCCCTAATCATTTTTCGAAGAAGCGAGACAATCTTGACTCATTAGAGCGAGCCGAGAAAGTAGGTCCCTTGCCATTTCCAGAAAACATCGACTCGTTAAAGCGAGCCGAAAGAGCAGTTTTCTTGTTGGATCCAAAAGAGGGCAGACCTAAAGCTTCTTCGAAGAAGCGAGACAACATCGACTCATTAAAGCGAGGCGAGAGTGCAGATCCATTATCGAATCCAGAAGAGAGCAGATCAGGATCTAATGCTTCTTCGAAGAAGCCAGACGACATCGACTCATTAAAGCGAGGCGAGAGTGCAGATCCATTGTCGAATCCAGAAGAGAGCAGATCTAAGGCTTCTTCGAAGAAGCGAGACAACATCGACTCATTAAAGCGAGGCGAGAGTGCAGATCCATTATCGAATCCAGAAGAGAGCAGATCAGGATCTAAGGCTTCTTCGAAGAAGCCAGACGACATCGACTCATTAAGGCGAGGCGAGAGTGCAGATCCATTGTCGAAGCCAGAAGAGAGCAGATCTAAGGCTTCTTCGAAGAAGAGAGCTACATCGACTCATACAAGCGAGCCGAGAGTGCAGTTCTCTTGCCGGACCTTGAAGAGAGCTACATCGACTTATATGAGCGAGCCGAGAGAGCCTAGACTCATATGGGCGAGCCGAGAGAGCCTCGACTCAGATGAGCGAGCCGAGAGAGCAGTTTTCTTACCGGACCCAGAAGAGGGCAGACCTAATGTTGATTCGAAGAAGAGTAATCGACCCCTCCGCTGGTAGGCCAGCTGGCAGTAGTTGGATGTGCTGCGGATGCTGCCTGACAAGTACTTAGCGCTGAGTTCACTTTGATTCCTCCAAGAGGGTAAGGTAGAGTTATATACTCATGAAAATGCATTTCTAGTTTCGATACCTTGAATGCGCGGTAGCAGATGGGGAGTTCCAGCTCATGGACTGCGCAGTACACCACAGCTTTGCGTGTTTGAGTGGGCTCATGATGCCCATGGTGGTAAGCACACCCAGCCTGGAATGATGAGGACTGGGTTCTGATCCGTGGCATGGTGGCTTTGAAGAGCAGTAGTGAGCTGAGAAGATGCCCGAAAGGACGGAGTTGTGGGAGGAATCGTGGTTTTGGTTGCTCGAGCAAGTTTTATTCACGCCTCATATAAGCGATCGAGAGAGCAGCTCCATAACCGGACCGGAGAGAGGGCAGCCCTAAAGCTTCTTTGGAGATAAGGATACTTTGAAAACAAAGGCACTTGTCAGCTTGGTGGCACATGGGCTTTCGGGCTGCAATGACTTACCAAGCGGTGTCGTTACATATACGCAGAGCAGGGAAAAGTAGAAGCTACAGTCTCACGAGGGAGGCTTTCTCTCTGACAGTGATCTAGGCGTTAGCTGGGCCCTCGAAGGTAGGTGACCGGTTGTTGAGTCAAGACTGACTTACCTGTCTATGTCTTTATCAATCACCTCGTGGCTCCGGAGTACCTCAGCCATGTTGTCAAACAAGGTTGTGAATGCAGTGCCATATCCTCCTAAGGAAGTATAATCCATCTTTGAACTTGGTAGCTGGCAGCCTTTTATGCCTTCTTTGTGCTCGTTCTTCTTGGGCATGTGGTGCTTGGGCTTGTCCCCTTCGTTAGACCTTCCTGGCTGTGGCTGCTTCTTTCCACCCCTTCAAAGTACCTCTCCTTTCGATTCATACAGCCAGACTCCAGCATTAGTAGTGCTCATTCATCTTTTGCTCCTGTCCCTAGCCGTCATCTTACTGTATTCACGGCGAAGCGGAAGAGGGCACGGTCGAGACAGGCCGCAAATTCGTTCAGGATCTTCGATGGTAGGATCTCGCGTTGACGTTTCACTGAGAACTTTGTCGACCACGCTTGCTGTGCTACCTGCTTCCGATAGGCACCCTTCACAGGTTCAGATCTTTCTGCTTATATCTTCGACTTTGCTACCATTACGGAGTCCGGACGAGCCGGCTGCGCAGGATCTACCTACGCGCGCCATAGTTTCTTTGGCTTTCCATGCTTCCCACCCGGGAGGCTATTTGTGGACGACCTTCATGAGAAGCATGAGATTTGAGACTGCGATGTACGATACAGAAGGAAAAAGGCCACTGTCCGAGTGATCTATCAAGTCCTTGATCTGGCCTTGGTAGGGTACGATGAGGCAGATTTCTCGTGTTCGATCTGTGAAGAAATTGGACACACGTGCGTGAAAGCTTGCGACAGCAAAGGCAAGCTTCTGGTTGCGTCAGTCCCTTAACCAGTTACTTAGCGGTAGTCCAATGTCGATGGTGCAAGCTGTCCAAGAAACGACACATGCTGTCAACGGTCACCAACTTTCCGCACCGACGGCCGAAGAAACATGGACTCATTGAAAGCGAGTCGAGAAAGCAAGTCCATTGTCGAGCCCGAGAGAGGACAGAAGGATGAAGCTTCTTCGATGAGAACGATAATCTGCAGGCAGAGGCGTGGTGGCCACTTTGATCGTTTTCATCGGAGGTCGCAGGGCCATAGCGGAGCGGACATCTGTATCTCCTTCATCAGGCTCATGAAAATATCTTCCATCTTCGACACCGGTGACCAAGACTCTGCTATGCCCTCCTCGTGCTCATTCTGCTTGGACGCCGCTGCTGATGTAAGTGAGTCAAAGAAAACGTGACACATAAGAATGACGAAGATATCTTCCATCTTCGACACCGATGGCCGGCACTCTGCTATGCCCTTCTTGTGCTCACTCTGCGTCGACGCCGCTGCTGATGTTAGTGAGGCGAAGATATTTCAGCACATCATTGCTCTCCTTGTGCTCATCCTGCGTGGAGTTTGCCGCTGATGTAAGTGACGCGAAGAGAATTCAGCACATGATTATTGCCTAGCGTGTCTGCTGAAGCATGAACAGCATGTATGAGGCCTTCCGACATCGAAGGAGTTGCCCCTGTCGCCTGGTGGAAGCCAGGGCGAAGTACGCGTCAACGAAGAGAGGCGAGTTCACGAGCTCTTCTTTGGGTGAGATACTCAGTGGCCATCCAGCGTCGTTGCGTGTAGGAATTCGAAAGCGGTACATGCTATCAATAGCCCCCATTCTACCGCTGTTGCGTCTTCCTCCTCTGTGGCCGCCACCTGCGGAGAGCAGGCGGACCCTTAGCTCATCGTCGACCTGTATAGCTCGCGAGCCTGGGTGCTGGAGAGCAGGTGAAGCAACAAGAGCCACAGAGCCCAGCAGTGGGTCTGCGAGTCTGCGCTGAGGGCTCCAACAACACAGAGCAAAAGCACACTGCTTTCAAGAAGCCAGAGTATTGGTGGTAGCAAGGAGGAAACACAAGTCATCGAGATCACCGATTTCAAAGGTGAGCAATGGTGAGGTTGATGGTGATGACATTGTTGTTATTCTAAGGTAAATAGCTAAGAGGGTGGGTTGTGGGTATTTGTGTGGGAATAAACGACAGCTAGTCGTAGTTTACGATTCGACGAGGATTATAGTATACGCCAAGAAGTCAGGAGGTGCCACAACCGCACTATACAGCAGACAGGGGGAGAGTGCAAGTGAGTGCTTGGATGTCGGTTTATGTGATTATTTGAACCGGTGATGATGGTGATAATAGTAAATTGTACATAAGGGGTGTGTGTGTGGATGATCATGAGGGTGGAGGATCGATGTGGTAGATTATGGTCTTGTCAGAGAGCTGGATCTACAAAGTAGAAGAGTGCTTCTAGAAGGTGAACATGTCTCTCGAAGACTGTGAGTCAACTAGATACAAAGCAGGTTCTTGAGATTTCCCTTTCCTTAAAGATGCGAAGTATAATGTGATTGTATGTGCAATGCTACTATGTACAGGAGTCGAGGTGCCTTGTATGCATAGGTGTAGGTTGGCAAGAGGGCCTGTGCTTGATCCTCCAGAGTGTAGAGTAGTTGGATGGTGCGAATATGTAGGAGAGATGGAGGTTGGAAGTGGGAAGAGGGCCTTAAGTAGGCGGTTTCGCCGCCAAGATATGGTGAATAGTGAGGGCACCAGGTAGAGGAATAATGAGGTCTTCCTTCGTGAGCTCTCACCAGTGAAGCGGTAGCTCATTGACTTTGACATTGCGGGTACTTCATCGGATTTTGATTTCCCAGGTCCCGTAAAACACGTGAACCACGCAGCCCTATCCTTCTCACATTGTGGGCATGCCGAAAATTCCCGTATTCTTTAAAGCCTTGCTCTTGAGTCTATGCTCTTCCGCCTCCTCTTCTTGTGTGGATCCTCTAGGACCGGTGGGGCGTTGGCTATTGCTGCACTTGCGAACAGCTCTCGACCGACCTTATTAGCCAAAGCCAATACTCTCGTACTCACAGTAGCTCCGTCCCTTCGATTCTTTCCTTCTCTTCTCGATTGAGCAATCTTCTCAATGAAGTTCCACAGCCTACCACTCGGCACAAGAGCCCCCGTCTTTACATCTCTGTCCGGTATCCAATCCTTGGAGAGCTTGACAGTGGAGGGAATTTTGGGGTCTTTGCTCAGGTTTAGGATGATAATGCCTTCTTCTTCGACGAGCTGGAAGGTGTTTTTGAGGGTTTCTTTGTTGACGGCTTCCCAGTAGGAGAGGTCTCCCTGGTGATAGAGCGTTTTGCCCAGCTAGAGTTGGTTCAGTATAGCTTTGGAGGTGGAGGAAGATAGGGATACCATTTGGGCACTATCCTGCGTCTGCTTGAAGTCTAGCCAGACGTCTTCGTCTGCGAGTGATGGTGGAGTCAGGCTGAACAGTGAAACGGCGCCAAGCCAGGTTGACTCAATGAAAGGCCATATGAGGAAACAATAGAAATCGTAGTTCTCCCTCCCTCGAACGCGTTCGATGTCACTTAGTTCGGCTGTGAGTATCTTTCCATTATCGTCTCGCCTGAGGATGATGATCTCATCTTTCTCAAGACCCCGTAGGGTCTTCTCCAGATTCACAACGAGACCGTCGGTGGGATAGATGAATTCGCCGCGGAAAAGCTAGACCATTTAGTGAAGTTTTAATATCGAACAACAAGTTATAGTATTACCTGTGACAGGAATAGGACCTGGGCGTGAAGTGCGTCATAGGTTATCCTTTGGGTATCTGGGCCACTACCAAGCTTGACACGAATATACATCGCTGCAGAGACGAGCGCTTCAGATATGAAGAGATGTATAGTCATGTTGCGATAGAAGGATAATTGAAACCTGTCAATAGCGTAGTAAGTAATCTCCGGCAAATCCTTAATAGTACCGATCAAGCCTGGCCCAAGAACCTCAAGAGCGCGCTCAACGACGACTTCGGTTGTAGCACTGGCAAAGTGAGCAACTCGTCCACCCTTGTTCCTCACTCGAGCACTAAGCCACTCGGTCCTACGCACAAGCTCTGACTTGCCCACACCCCGGCCTCTGAGGGTTAGCAAGATCGTACCAACAAGCGCTGTCGGCATTACTACTGATACTGCGTTTATATCTGCAAGCACCTTGAAGCCGAGGGTTCGAAGAAGTCTAATTCGACTCTCGCGGCTCTGAGGATCTTTGAGACTGGCTGGCACTGTCGCTTGATTTACCCGTGCTCGTTGTTCCCCGATGAAGGACTTTAGGCTCCAAGGTTCGTGAAAGCGGACATCGACTCGACCGAGCTTTAGTGACAGGACAGAAGATGCTGAAAGAAAATCTCTGAGGTTCTCCTTCGGTTTTGGCTGGCCCAGCAGTTCGCTAATGTAGGATCTGGGGACTGTGTTAGTAACTTCGTAATGTGCGCGGTTCGTATGAGTTTACATACTCAGTCTCGATGACTTTATCATATTGTGTACTGACAGGGCAAACGATTGCATCCTCAACCCGACCAGTCAAGACACTATCTAATAGAAATGACAATATGCCAAACTTAGGTGGTAACAGCTTGCCAGTCCTTGACCGACCACCTTCGATGAAGCATTCGAAATTGAAACCATTCTGGAGCAGAGTATCCATGTAAGATTGGACGAGGGTGGTGTAGAGAGTATCGTGTGCGAAGCTCCTTCGAATCCACATTGCGCCTGCAGCAGCGTCCATGGTTAGAGACGCCAAGAGAGGAGAAAAGGTAGGGAAGTGCAATAAATTCGACCAATATTTGCGGCACAACCACACCCCTAATGAGATTTCGACATTTCAGAACCGAGTACGGGATTCAACCATACCTGCGTGCTGTAGAAAATAACCCAGAACCGGAAAATTGAGATTGTCTCCAGAGACCACTGTAGGTAGAGCAATTCCCAAGCGATAGCATATAATCTGAAGAGAGACATAATCTACATGGGAGCGGTGACACGGCAAGAAAATGATAGACTGCTTTTTCCTGGCTGCTTCTTCTGCGACTGAACGTAGCCGAAGGACCTCTTCGCTTGAGACATGTATGCCTGCCAAATCGTTGCTTAGTTGGCGACTTGGAATCATCGTCTGACAAATGCCCACCTTGATGATACGCCCTCGTCAGAAGCTGCGTAGCCAGGTAGTAGGCACCCCTGATAAACCGCTTGCTCTCCATCTTGCAAATCATATCGTCTGTCATTTTCGCTGCTACCTCTCGCAGACTGTTCTCAATCTCCTTTCGTCTTTCCAATCTTCTCCGCAGCCTTCCCTCATCGTCTCCAAAAAGCCCTTGCTTGTCCTCTACCTCTACCCTGTTGGACGACAATTGTTGAATCTTGGTCTTCAGCAGAGGGACTTTCATCACTTTCGCTTTCATGTTCTCCGTGAAGCCGCTGTAATAGATGGGCTGACCGATAACATCATCATACGCCCTCCATCCAGCTCCAGAGACATGAAGGCTGACTTCTCGAAGAAAGTCGAAGGGTGAGTCGCGGAAGCGAGCCATATGCTCCACGATATTCTGTTCTTCGCCTTCACGACCCAGAGCAGGCGGCTGGGCATAGCCGGCTGGATGTATAGTGACTTGGTCGCCTAGGATGTCGAGATCAGGGGCCGAAGTGCGCGCTCCGCTCGGCTTTGGGTCGGACATTATGGATGGCTCTTGTACTAAAGGTGCCCTCACCAACAGGTACGCCACTGTAAGCGAAGGAGGGAGCGCAAGGACTGCATCTTTTGTAGATGCTTGGTCAAAATAAGTCACTCTTTCGTCGAATCGTCGAATCAAAGCCTCACAGGTCCGTTACCCCAGATTTCGGCACCAGCCGAGGCCTTGGCAAGATCGCCAGATGAAGCTAACTTCTTTGGGGTTTCCACCAATGTGTGATCAACGGTCTTCGTCCGAACCTGACAATTCTCACACCTTTTCCACACCTTCGAGGCTACTACATTGCCGCCTTCAGCTCCTTACTTCAAAACTCTTCCGATCCGAAGACAAGGTGTACCTTATACCTGAGACGAAAAGGTATCTCGCCCAGGGCTCTATGTGGATCTAAGAAACCGGGGCACTACCGACCGCTTACTTCCTCTAACGCCCCGTCCCCTCTCATCTCTGACTTCCACATCTACGCGACCCTAAAAACACCATTCTTCTCCTGCATTGACCTTCCTTATCACCGCCCTGGCGCAATGACAGAACCCTCCGGCCTCACCGCGTGGCTCATCAACCAGTTCGGCACCCGCGCCGTGCACATCGATACGTACAAACCCCCAACCCTCTACACCACCCCTATCCTCATCCACTCCACGCACCCAAGCTAACGTCTCCCAGCACCCAACCCACCCACCCCTTCCTCTACCGGCCCCTTTTCACCCCTCTCCTCTTCCCCAACGAATCATCCGACGCCCGCGACCACTGCGCCAACGAGCGGACCTTCCTCTCCTGGCTGCGTCTCAGCACGTACATGGCCGTGGTATCAGCCGCAATTGTGATGTCGTTCCATCTTAAGAGTCAGCCTACGAGTATTGAGAAAAAGATCGCGTTCCCGTTCGGCTTGTTGTTTTGGGCGCTGAGTCTGGCCTGCCTAGCGAATGGCTTTGCGAACTATATTAAGACAGTGACGAAGTATGGGAGAAGACAGGCGCTTGTGCAAAGTGGATGGAAGACGCAGGTCGTGAGTGTTCAAGTCCATGGATCGGGAGGAAGAGGAGCTGGGGCGAAGGGGAGACGGGGGCGAAGATGGGGCTAATCGTGGGTGCGATAGGTATTTACGATCGTGGCGACTGCCATTGTTGCAGCCTGCGTATTGTTCCTCGCTACTGATGCACACTCGCAGAGACGATGAAAGAAGATGATCAAATCGATGTCCCAGTATCCAAATTATCGGCAGAGCCCAACATGCTGCAGGGCAATGTCGTCAAGCGCTCACGTGGGTATAACGAAGTACAAGGTCGCAGAGTCACCACTACACCTCGAGCATCATGCGGCTTCGTTCCTCGCTTTTGCGTCTTCGACTGAGCGTTCCCAGCTCGTACGAGAGAGGAATATCGCTTCGATAATGAAAACCCTGCCGAGGGTCAAAATTAGTCAGGACACCCAAGACGTTACCCCGTGCGAGAAATCAGTCAAGACTCACAATGCTAGAGCAATGGCCACGCCAGTCCAGAGACCTCTTAGCTCCCAGCCTAGCCCGAATCCCGCTCCAAAGCTTATGGGCATTGCTACGGCGTAGTAGCAGAACAGCTGAACCCAGCCACCAATCTCTTGCCTCCCTATCCCTCTTAGAATGCCGTTGCAATTGGCTGCTAACGCGTCAAAAAGCATGAAAGCCGCACAGATAGGCAGAATATCTGCCACTAGAGCGATGACGTCCTGGTCGCTCGTGAACAAATGCGGCAGATGATGCCGCAATGTAGCGAGCAAGATGCAATTTAAAGCGCCCAAACTGGCGGCCGTCACCAATTGGACCTTGGCAGTGATCTTTGCAGCATCCGCGAGCGTAGCGCCAATCAAGTTCGCAATCCGTGTGCTACCAGCGATACCCACTGGGAACGGGAACTGAAAGGTGAACCCAATAATGGTGCCCACTATCGATTGAGCGGCGAGATGTGTAGTTCCGAAGTAGCTGGAAGCAAGGGTGAGGATCTCGAACGCAAAATATTCGGCTTCCACCATTAAGAGGCCGGGTAAGGCGAGTTTAATCATAGGCCCCCAGTTGTGCAGGGCACGACGAGTTAGGCCTGGCCAGCAAGCTCGACCGGCAACGAACCGGACATAGAGAAGAAGAAGGATGGGCAGAAGGTTATCCGTGATAGCGACTGCGATAGGCGCTCCAACGAAACCCCATTCAAATTGCTAGATAACAATGTAAGCAAAGCTGGCAGCGACAGAATACGATCATCAAAGGAAGGGCGGATTACCCAGACGAAGAGCCAATTCATGAAAGCATTTAAAGGAGCACAGATCAACAGGACGTAGAGAGAAGCGGAAAACAAGCCCTGGGCCTGGAGATATCGCTTTCCGCTTTCGAAACAAGCATAGCCAGGTGCGCCCAACAGGATAACCTTGAGGTACAAGCCAGCGAGATCTGAACAATCGATCAACAACAGCCGTAATTAGACGAGATGGGCACCCCTTACGAGCAACATCTTTTTCTGGGACAATTCGCTCTAGGATCCGGTCGGCACTTAACCAAATGATGCCTATGGGCACCGTGATGGCCCACAAGAAATATACCATACGTTGCATTTGCAACCCCACAAGCTTCTTGTGACCCGAGCCGTAGGCTTGTGCGCAAAGGGTATCCAGACTCGTCGCTAAGCCTTGATAGATAGCGTAGCCAAAGATATTGGCTGTCATACTGGCAAGACTTACTGCTCCGAGCTCTACTTTCCCTAGGTGACCTACGGTAAATATACTGGCTACTGTCAAGGAATACTGCAACAAAAATGTCACGATCAGCGGAGCAGAGTATCTGGCGAGGACCTTGGCCTCTCTTTGCCAAGTCGTCTTGATCTTGCCTTCCATCACGGCATCCTCCCATTTCTGGTCTAGGTTTCTGGGAGAGTCTTGACCGCCATAGGGTAATTCTGGATTGCCAAGCGAAGGAGCAGTTTCTGGGAGGCCCGCGTTGGAGTCCGCGGCTCTCTCCGCTGCTTCATCATCTGGTGGAACGACTTTCCTATCTCCACCTGGTATTCGGACACCCACCGAAGGCAGCACCTGGCTTATCCGATGTCGGAGGGTCTTCGAACCCTTCCCTTTTTGTGGATGCTTTGGTGGGATGACATTGTTATCTCTTAGCAAGCTTCTCTCCTCTCTTCTTGCTTCGTGTCTCTCGCTCTTAGTCGCTTGCCTGCTCGCGCTTCGCAAGCCAGAGCCAACGGTAGCTCGAGGACCGCCGGCGGTATAGCTTGGTCTTCTATACGAACCCACCATGGAACGAGTATACGACCGTCCAGTGCGATCAGGGCGAAGCGTCGAATCATCCGAGTCCGAAGACTGGTCTTCCCCACTTTCATCCACGGCATTCTCGAGGTCGTGATATGACTCTTCTTCTAAATCTCGGGCTATGGCAGCTTGGGCAAGTGGGGAAACCGAGTAGTTGGAACCACCGCTATGTACCTTGTGTAGAGGTGCCCTGCCTTGAGTTGTTGGGGTATCTGAAGGAGCCATGGAAGAAGTTGCCGGAAGGCTTTGGATGTGTCTCTCGTGACATTTCAGTTCAATGGAGAGCAATGACGGGCAGCTAAGTTGTTGATAATGTGGGGCGGTGGGGCACAAGGCTTGGCGCATCTGCAGGCCGATAAGCACCGATAAGAAAGCCTAGAAGCGCACGGTCTGGATCGCTTGAAGAGTACCTAGACTGCGAGTACTTGTACCTCCTCAACAGGTACTGCTCAAACATCCCGGGTTAAGATTTCGTCGAAAAGAATCGAGTGTGCAACTGCTAAACGTTCACATGTAAAAACATTGGGCATTTCGACCCACTTCAGGTCCATAGGCAAAGCGTCATCGAGTCTTCTTGCTTCGAAGGTGAAACTCAATCACAAACCCTATCGACAAGTCCAAACGACTTCTGCCAACCAAAGGACTGAGCGGCGTGGAAGACGAGATAGCGGGTGGGACTCGGATTTCAAGTCCCACCACGACTGTGTACGACCTTCCACTTCGTCGCATCCAACCTCTAGCCCTGATCCAAACAATGAAATCGTCACATCAATCGCCTCAATCGGTAATACTACCAGGCACTTTCGTTAGACTTAGCTCCTCCATGTCCCGTAATTTGTTATCAGTGCCATCAGTCATTCCTTCCTGTCTTTCCAGGAGTTCCTTGTGTTCTCTATCACACCTCGTTACCATCGCGTCATTTGGTCCTCTCGTCCGCAGTAGGGTTTCATGCGCCTTTCTGTTCATCTTTATTGCCTCTTCGAATCTAGCTTGCCGGGCTACGGTCTCGGCAAGACTCAATAGACAATCCATTGTTTTGTCGTCGTCAGTGCTAAACCTCTTTTCCCATCTCTCCAGGACGTTTCTCTGCATCTCCTCCGCTTCCTGAAGCCGTCCCTGGCCGCGTAGGGACGCTGCGACACTGTTGGTGGCGCGAAGGGTCTCAACGAGCTCTGGATTCGAGGAGTAATATACATCCAGCGCCTGTTGAAAACGCTTCTCCGCATTCGCAAAGTCACCCTGCTCATAATAAACGAGAGCAATGTGGTCTTGGATCTGAGGGGTTGTGGGATGGTCGGCGCCGATGATCTTGTGCACGTCGTCTAACAAATCTAGGTATAGCGTGAAAGCTTCGTCGTGTTTCCCTCGACGTTGCAAGATGATACCGAGGTGGTCAAGGCTGTCCCAGGTCGCAATGTGATGCTTTACGTGAGTGCGCAAGTATACCTCAAGAACCTTCCTTTGGCGCATTTCTGCTTCCTCGTACTGCGATTGCAGCTGTACCAAGGTTAGGGCGAGTGCCTGACTAGTCTCCAGGGTGTGCGGATGTTCGTTGCCAAGCAGTCGTTCTTGCTTCACAGAGATACGGCGAAGAAGCGCCTCGGCGTCTGCGAATTTGCTTTGATCGCATAGGGAGAATGCCACGTTGCAGCCACATGTAACGTTAGGTGGTGATCAGGGCCATGAGTTTTCTCATAAATGGCAAGAGCTTGGCAAAAGTGCGCCTCAGCTTTGGCAGGATGACCTTTCACCTTTTTCAGGTTTCCAATGTTGATAAGAACGTTAAGATAATCCGGATGATCAGGGCCGTGGAGTTTTCGGAAGCCTGCTTCCGCCTTGGGATGATACTCTTCCGCCTCATCAAACTCGTACAGCTCGCATGCAACCATACCAAGCTCATTGTAAGTTGCGAGGGTAAGCACGTGTTCAGAACCCAATTCACTTTCAAGAATATCGCGAGCTTTTTGTAATTTCTCGTCCGCTAGGTCGTAATCACCTTGCGTCCTGTCGAAGTTGCCCGCTTTTCTCAACAAGTCTATGTATTGCATCTGACCATGAAAATCCCTAGTAGCGTGCAACATGAGTCGCACGTGAGGATCAAGCTCCTTACCTAGCTTATGGTCGCTTTCAGGGCCAGGATGTGCTCAGCGAGCAATGCCAGAGCCTCTTGGCGCCAATGGCCTGTCTTTCTTTCGATCTCGAGCCATTTTTGGATACAGAGATGAAATAAACGATGGATCTGTATGGATCTATTATCATTAAGTCGCTCTAGGAAGGAGAAAGACTGAAGGGTTCCAACAGCATCGACAAAACCTGCCCAGGATTCTCCACTGTTCTTTCGCAAGACTTTGATGGGAACGCTATCACAGCTCATTACGCCAAGTATCGCCGTGATTTTGGCTGCTCTGGGATATTTCTCGCAGAGAACGTCGTAAGACAGTTTCCACGTCCACATGAGGGAGTCCTTAAGGTCTGCACTCCGTTTAGGATTGCCGAATCCTCGGCTTAGTAAGTCTTGACCGAGCGACTAACGAGTACGTCACCTGCGATGCAAGAAGGGGATGGGGTTTCCATGAGTGTTGTCGGCTTTTGTTGATGTTGTCTGGAACTCGGGGATGCTACACATCCGTAGGGCTACTACGTGTCCAGAATTTCAGGGACGATGATGTTCGTGATAGCCAGGGGGGAGAGCCTGAGCACATGAGCTGCAGCTCCCTTGTGTCATCGACTATAATCCCAGTCCTCTGACGCAAGTCGAGAAGAATGGGGGGGTGCTGTTCGAACGGCATGGGCGGACGCATCAACAAACTTGATCTGCGGTCAGTTGCAATGTTCGTGTTCGGGATCTCATGAGTTTCTGACAAGGATTGAACCCTTGAGGTTGAGGAGGTCTGGGTAGAAGAGCCCCTGAAAACTATGCTGCGCTTCGAATATAATACACACATCCATTAGTCCCTCTTCTCCTACCCTCGCAATCAAGCAAGCGCCTCATCCTTCTTCCCAAGCCGGATTCTGCGCCCAATCATTAGCATTACCTCAAGTCGCTGAACTGTGTCAAACTCACCTTCCTCAAGATCACCAGCCCCTCCAAACAACTCGCCAGACTAATATACCGCTCATCCTCCAGCTCCGCCCGCTCCCCATACGCCAACAGCACAGGCGTGCTCTGCGTCTGCCACCCCGTGATTGTTTTCGGCCGCCCCGCCTGGCCGACCACATCGACCGCCTGGCCGACCCGGACATTGACTTGCAGGGGCTTGAGATCTTCGTCGAGGGTGACGAGGAAGCGGGGATGCATGGCCGTGACGATGAAGTAGAGCAGGTAATGTGAGTTGCTGAGGATGAAGTCTTTGGCGTCGATCATTGCTACTAGGACGGTTAAGAGGCCTGCGGCCGCGACTTGCGACAGGATCTGCCGGTCCGTGTGGAATGGGTGGATGGACATGGTGCCTTTGCCCATGTGCAGCAGGCCCTGGGCGATGCGGACCATGAAGAGGGAGTTCTGGTCGCGATGGTAGTAGCTCGCCAGCTGGCGGAGCAGCTGCGCCAGTCGGGCGTTGTTGGTGCCTGCGCCGAGGAGGCCCATGGCAAAGATGGCGTTGATGGCGACGTCGTTGTCGTTGTCGTGGGTGTAGCGCGAGAGGGTGTCGTAGACTTTCATCTGCGGGTTGCTGGGGCTGATGAGGCCCATGGCGAGGGGGACGGCTTTGCGGATGTTGGCTTCGCCGTAGTGCATTAGATGGCCGAACTGGCGGAGGACCATCTCTTGGCCGACGTCTTCGCCCATGGAGATAAGTGACAGCCCGAGGACAGCGTAGCTCTGGAGCAGCTCATTGCCTTTCTTGTCGTCGGAAGACTCTTCGATGTGGTCATTGCAAATGTGCAGGAGTTCTTGAAGCTTGAGGACGGTTCCCGTACCGGCCCAGGCGCAGACTTCGGCTAGGACGGCGGCAGGCTTGGACATGGGGTGGTCGATGGCTTTGAGAGTTTCGAGGATGACTTCAACTTCTTCTTGGCGGCCGAAGAAGAGGAGAGCTAGACCGAGAGACATAAAGCGTGTCCATTTGTCCTTGAGCTGCTTTTGTCGATCTTCGTCTAGAAGAGTGGTGATGATGGCTTCGCTGACGCGGTCGTTCGAGGATCCAACGAATATTAGACCCAGTGAGAGAGCGGCCATTGCAGACACTTGCATCTCCAACGAGGTGTCCTCGACTATTGGCAATAGAAGCTCCAAGAGGTCGTCCTTGTTAGTACCAGCGCATGCAAGGCCCAATCCCATTATTGACGCCATCCGCGTTGGGACGTTCTTGCTTCCGATGTTCTCGTCTCCACTGAGCAAAGCAAGCGCCGGCTCTGCATCGATACGCACTCCGGAATTGAGTATTCCGATGGCCAGCAGCGCTCCGGCTTTGATCTGGTCCTCTGATGCATAAGTATATTTGTCGATCTGGTCTAAGCCTGATTCAATGTCCCATCGCACAAGCATGCCCAAAGATGCAGTGGTCGACAGCATGCCGTCGTCCTTAGTCTTCCATACCCAGCTTGTCTTGTCACCTTCTCCGGAATTCAGCATCATCTTATCATTGCCGAAGCCGGCATTTGTAAAAGCATTGACGAAAGCACTAGCGAGGTTGTGTCTTGCGGAATCGACATTGGTGAGACCTGCTGTTCGACTGCTCTCCAGATGACTCTTGTAGATATCTTCTGGCATCTTGGGATCGAGTATATTAAGCTCCTTCGCTAATGACTTGAAGTGGTTTGGTAGCTTTTCGTTACTTATACACTCCACAATTGCTTGGTCTTCTTCTGATTCAGAAGGCGCCTCTAACCATATCTGCTGCCGTGCACAGAGCAATGCCATTTGCTTCTTGAGCGCCAGATCTGTAGTGGATTCGAAGTCTTTCCGGATGAGTTCCTGGTCGTTGAGTCGAATAGCCAGCACCATTGCCTGCGGAAGCTTGTTGTATGATGTATAGATGTCGTGGGCGGTGCGGAGGAATTGCTGATCTTCGGGATATGTGAGGAGGTTGACCATGCTGACCATATATAGACAAACTCTTGCATATGTATTCTCATCTAGCCACTGTGGTAATTCTTCTATCCTCTCCAGCTCGCTCAAGATGTCAACGGCGTCGGCCTCAGCATTATGGCTCAAAAAATAAGGAACAAGGGTTCGGGCAAGGTCTATAAGTCCCTGAGGATCCTCATCTTCACCCAACTTTCTCTGATAGTCTTGTCCTATCTCTAGTGCCAGGTGTCGAACATATTCGTGACCCCACGAACCCAGATCTTCTGAAGGCGCGAGAAGGCGGTATTTGAGTGTTTCTAGTTTTTCTTCATCTCCTTGTGTCATACCTAGCACCGAAAGAATATCGGCGAGCGAGTCCTTAAACAGCAATCAGCATCCATCATCTGAACCGCACGTATGCCACGAATACCTTGTCTTTTCCTGCCGACCACCGCTCGTAGCAAGCCGTAAGCTCGTCGAAGTGAGGACGTAGGAATTTGAGAGGTTTCGGTACGGCAGTCATGGACGATGTCGACGTTCTTATAAAGTCTTTGATGGCGTCAAGGGCAGGTCGGTATAGGCTCGTATCTGACTCCTAAAACACAGTTCGTCTCAGCTCGAGGTATCCGCGGTTTTAAGTCCTGAAGTCAGGAGTCTACCTGCAGGCGGGACACAAGCATCTCAAGCTCATTCTTTAGGTTCTGGTCCTCCTCGCTCAGTTCCTCTATAGAGCCGTCAGTCATCAGCATTGGCCGGACATAGCTTTGACCTAGGACAATACCCTCGTGTGGCTCATCACCCTTCTTCCCATTAGTGAGCTTTCCGTCCTGGCCAGCTTTTCCTCCGTCTGTCTTACCATCTCCATCTGGGAGCTTGTCGTCTGTGGCTTTTCCCTTGCCTTTTTCCGCGGCCGTGGGCTTTCCATTCTCGTTCGCCATCCTCCCCAGTAGCTGTTGCGTTTAAGCTTTGAACAGGTCAAAATGTAGCCAGGCGAGTTGTGGCACGAAAAATGCTTGTGGACGGAATAGAATCTTGACTTGACAGCTTGATACTAGATTGGAAAGCTCGGTGAGTTGGTCATTAAGATGGTGAGTAATCTAGCACTTCTGGTCGATGCGCGTCAAGAAAGCTCTCGGGTAGGGCTCCGCGGGTCCGGTGGAACTAATTGCCGGGCCCAACCCCTTGCATCAGCGCACATTAGTCGTCGAATCTCCACTCCGAATCATCTATCAAGCGCATTGTACAAGACGACAACATGAAGCTCGATACCAAGCATCTCCGCTATCTGACACCCGAGGACTGGCGTGTTCTCACCGCCGTACGCCCACCCTCTCCCTCTTCCGACCAGAAACCTCACAGCTAACAGCACCTTGTACAACCTAGGTAGAACACGGCAGCAGAAACCACGAAGTCGTGCCCACCCCTCTGATACTCCAGCTCTCCAGCCTCCGCAGTGGCAGCAGCGCCCACAGAAGCATCTCCACCCTCGCAAAAGCCAACCTGATCGCCCGAACCAAGAATGCAAAATGTGCCCCCCCCCCCGCCTCCACCCCTATTACATTACCAAGCTGACAAGAAAAACCAGATGACGGCTACCGCCTCACCTACGGCGGGCTGGACTACCTTGCCTTGCACACCCACCAAAAACAAGGCACCATCTACTCCGTCGGCAACCAAATCGGCGTCGGCAAAGAATCCGACATCTTCGTCGTCGCCTCCAACACGGGCACCCAAATGGTGCTCAAGATCCACCGCCTCGGCCGCATCTCCTTCCGCACCGTGAAGGCCAACCGGGACTACCTGCGCCAGCGCTCCTCCGCCTCCTGGATGCACATGTCGCGGCTCGCCGCGCTGAAGGAATACACGTTCATGCGCGCGCTCAAGGGTGCCGGGTTCATGGTGCCCGAGCCGATCGCGCAGAACCGGCACACGGTGGCCATGGAGCTGATCGATGCGTTCCCGCTGCGGCAGATCAGGGAGGTGCCGGATCCGAGCGGGCTGTATGCGGAGCTGGTGGAGATGGTGCTGCGGCTGGCGGGGGTGGGGCTCATCCATGGGGATTTCAATGAATTCAATATACTGGTCAAGGAAGATGAGCTTCCGGACGCCGACACGGACGAGAAGCAAGGCAATCGTACAATCAAGCTTACGCCATACCTCATAGACTTCCCACAGATGGTCTCCATCGATCATACAAATGCCGAAATGTACTTTGACCGCGATGTCAATTGCATCAAACGATTCTTTGAGCGACGGTTCCACTTTACGAGCGATGAGCCGGGCCCCTTCTTCCTCGAGGCTAGGAAGCGAGCAGAGGGCAAATTGGTCAAGAGACTGGATGTAGAAGCCGAGGCTTCCGGTTTCTCAAAGAAAATGGCAAAGGAACTAGAAAAGTACATGCGGGAAAATGGCGTAGATGTCGAAGGTGAGGCGAAGAGAACTGAGGAAGAGGAAGACAGTAGTGATACTCTCGGGTCTGATGATGAGGTCACTTCCCAAGATGCGTCAGATTGTCAAATCAACATTGGCCGTACGGCCGACCAGCAGGATCAGACAAAAGGCGTACCGGCTTCTGCGTTGTCTGCATTAGCAATAGCCAAACCGGCATGAGCACGGGACACGAATCATGGAAGAGTGCTGGAGAACGCTTGTGGATACAAGCTAAGTGATTGTAGTAGAGCAAGTGCTAAGCTAAGGCTCATGAAGCTCAAGCCAGGTTCGAGGGCTATACTATTACTGCTCCCTCGATCGAAGAAAGAAGCGCACGCTTTTGTAAGAACAGACCGACCAGTAAGCCTACGTGCAGACCGAAGCTGCACGGATAATGCCGCTAATATTCGCAAAGCAGACCACCCATAATAACAATACTATCGTCGGCCTCTATTAGTGCTGGATATGCTTCTGTAGCCGATGCAATGTCGAAAGATGTTCTTAGTAAGGGATACAGCCCGAAAAGTTTGATGGAAGAGAATTGGATCAACAGATGTACATGCCTCGTTGCGTTCGTAAAGCGTTTGCATATTGTGAGAATGCGTGGTCAACGTCGTCGGCGTTCGTAAGTATGTTGTCAAATGCAGCCACTGAGAAGAAAGACCTAGTAAAATCTATGCCGATGCTAGCAGCACATAACCATTCCTGCAGGATTGGATTCCCGTGGGAAGGAGGGTTTGACAGTGCCGGAGGCTACATATTTGTGCTGAGATCAGAGCTTGGCCTTGTTGGCCTTCGAAGGTGATGGACCGACTCTGGCTGCCTCGTTGGCACCATGATTGCTGGAGGAAGACTCAAGCTTTGTGGTAACATTAGTGTCAGGGTCGCTATCTGAACCATCTTCCGGCTTGGACTTGGTATCCTGGTAGCTCGAGTCGGTGACATGGCTGCCTACCAGGGTGTTGCCACCAATAGAGCTGGTCTCGTTCCTCGTACGCTTAATCGTGGCAGTAGCGCAAGGACTGTCGACGTTCATAGACACGGACGGATTCGTGAGTCCTTGCAACACATTCGGGAACTGTGACTTCGCCACTGCCACCGGCATTGGAGGTCCAGTACTCAGCGCTCCTTGGAATACCATGGACGCCCTAAAATACAATCAGGTTAGCGAAAGCCCCACGATGTGATGCATGTAACGAACCCAGGCGACACAGAAATCTGTCGTCTCCAAGGCCCATTGGAACGAGCGCCGACCGACGGAAGGGGGCTGGGATACATCGGGGTCATTGGTGAGCGATAGAAAGGAGATGCCGGCCCAAACGCCTCCATGTTATACTCGTTGGCTTTAAAACCACGGTGCGCTGCTGATTCTTCCTTGAGCTTCTTCTGCGCTGGGCTGTCTGCATAACGAAGCTGGAGCATGGAGTCGTCGTCCCCAACACACATGGGATGGTTGGTGAAGTGTTCAATGACCTTCTCGCAGATGTCGTGGGTCTCGAACCTAGTGGCCCATATCAGATCGCAAAGTCGTTGAGAGAATCTACTGTTAACAGCCTACCGAACAAATCCAACGCCACGGCTTATTCCTTGCTCATCTTTCAGTACCTTGGTGGAGGTGACTTTGTACGACGGGAAGACGTTGGTGAAGAGTGCTTTAAGCTCCTGTTGATCATCAGCACAGCTTCCGTGGCACCAGCAAATGTCTGAGGATACGCACGTTCTCGGTCATGACCTTCGGGAGATTGGAGACATAGAGGTTGTTGTTTTCTGGATCTGCACAGTTCTTTAGGCGTTCGTTGTGGGACAGCTGACCTTCTGTCAGTAGAGCAGGGATACGCCACCCAGAGCCACACATACCTTCGCGTATTTCGCCTCGTAGCCAAGGTAGTAGAAGCAGCGGATACAGTTCTCCGCATCAGTGTAATTATGGTACTCTACAAATCCGAATCTATGGTCTGTCAGCACTAGCACAGACATTGCATGGATTCGAAGTGTTACGCACCCTTTACAGCCCCCAGTGCTCAGGTCGATAATAGCTTTACAACGAAGGATGTCCCCAAAGCGGCTGCCATACCCATGCAGCTTCTCATCTGTGGTATCAGGATGAAGGCCTCGGATGTAGACATTAGTGGTTCCATGTTCGTTGTCCAGGATCTTGTCAAATGTACCGCGGCCAGAGTCTTTCGTCAATTTGGCAGGAACAGCGACCGGTATTGCAGGCTGAGTCCTAGTGATGGTGTAATAGTCGACCAAATCGTAGCTGCCGTCCCTATTTCGCCAATAATGCTCAAAGGGAAAGTTCAGGGCTAATTGAGTAGGGGATGGTTCTGTCCATGGGCTCAGAGAATTATCGACGGCAGGATATGCATATGTGCCGCTGGGAAACGTCCCGTAGTTGTATGGAGTGTGTGGTCCTGGAGAATGTTCTTCCGACGATGGCGAATTCCGGCGGGGGGCTGCAAGATCGGGGACCTCTACAGGAACATTTTGTGAAGATCCCCAAGCAGCAGAGCGAGACGTGTTGGCAAAACCTTGAGCCATAGATGCAGCGTAGCCGTTGTATGCGGCCTGAGGAAGGTAGGAACCATAAGATGCACCTAAGTTGTAGGCCCCGGCATACTGCTGATAATTGTGGGAGAAATTGTTCATTCCAGACATTACTACAGTGCCATCAGGAAGTTGATGATAGTAGACCTGACCGTTGGGATGCATCGCAAGCACATTTGCATTAGCAGCGTTGGCCCCGAAAGAGCCATTGTTCTGCTTTCCCGAAGCCACCGGCATGTTGCTGGCAAGATTTGTAGCTCCGAAGGCTTGGGCCAGGGTGTTCATGGCAGTCTGGTTGTAACCGAGATTGTCCGTAGAAGGAGGCGGAGTCTGCGTATACAGCTGGCTATGGGTTTGGTATTGGTTCTGGCGGTAGGGGCTGCCGTGTCCGTAGGAGCCTGTGATGGTAGAAGGTCTCGAGCTCTGAGAGTAGTTCATCGTAGATTGCATGCTGGCAACTGTTCAAATAAACGGAACGTGAGCATGTATACCAAATTAGAGGTCTGGGTACCGAGACGGTGCACAGGTGGGTTCAATCAAAAACGATGCTAGGATAGTACACACGGCTAGATTGGCTACTAGCGAGTGGACATGAGTGCAGGGTTTCCACTAGTAATGCTGTGCTGGACGATTTCGAACCTTCTGCAAGCAATACGACAAGCCACACTGTCAAGGAAGGTGGTACTCCACAGGAAGAAGTGAACAAAAGAGATTGTATAGTAATAGGAGACCGCAACAGCAGCGTACCGATGCTAGTAGTTGTGTCCTGTAATTTTACACTGACGTCGTCGAGACGCCAGGGATTTGAGAGGATCTAAGGTGCCTCTTGTTAGCAAGACTGGTATGGCAGGAGCTGTGCGAGAGAGAGGGAGAGGGGACTTACGAGGCGTTACAGATCTCTCGGAGACAACGTACAGCTGGTGTAGGAGAACAGTGTATGCCCGGAGATCAGGTCTGGGATGAGTGTCAAACTCGTGTTCCAAGGCTTGTGGTCAAGTCAGTCGGTCTTACACTGAGTGTGGGATGTACAGAGATCTGGGTTTAGCTCGATAAGATGCGAGCAAAGGGTAGGATGTGTGAAGTGAGTATGGGGAAGCAATTTGCAATAGTTATTGGACGTGCAAATAGCTGTAGCGGATGATGAAGGGAGAGATGTGAGGAGAAGTTGGGAGATGTGAGGAGACAGGAAGTGAGTGGGGTGAGAAGAGCAAGGAATAGGACGAGCTTGGCAGCCACAGAGGGCAAGGACAGTCCAGGCAGGCTCGGATCAGAGCATGCTACACATCCACGTCACTTCTTGAGTATTGTCATGTGAGGGAAGGAGCTCCCACTGAGGTTGTGCTATCGCTAAGAAGGCGAGAACAAAGAAGGATGTTAGGAGCACACGACGTTACGAAGAAGCAGAAGGAGATGCAGGTGCTACTCGACTTTTGCCCTGTGGGCTGTATACATGTAGCTGGGAAGCAGGCATTCCCCACACGGCTTGCCGCCTGATGTACATATGCACACCCAAGATCCCTTAGCAGCTTGTCAGCCTGTTTGCTGACTGTCTCCTGGCCATCTCCAGTTCGGTGCAGACATGCTCTCTCAGTGCCTACTATGCCCACGCTGGTTTCGATGCTCAGTGTCTCGAGAAGCTGCGATCACATGCCAAGCTACATTAGGCTTCGTGGTTGTGCCAGCAGTGTGAGAGCAAGTGACACCGATCGCTGAGAACAGCATGTACATGGATCAACAGATTTCGCCGCAATTGGACCTTCATGGTTCTGGAAAGAAAGATCTTATGAGCACCTCAGCCGTGGTCCCGAGATCTCCAGATAGAGCCGCACTATGGTGCAGAGATCCATTGACCCAACTGCTTCACCGATCCAGAGCGATAGCCCAAACTACCACGATCTCAAGGCTTGCCACATTGCGATATGTCGCAGGGACAATCCGACACGTCGGCTACGGCTGTGATGTCTACGGCGGAGACTCTGGGAATCAATGGTGCTCGAGGACTCGCGCAAAGCTGATGTCATTCGTCGAAGTCGGACCTTCAATGGCCAATGGATTGTTCGGCAATCAAATGTTATGAGAAAACGATACGGAGTTGACGACAAACCCTTGCTCAAATCTTAGCTTGCAGCCACAGCTGCAGGTTTTTGGATCGGTCGTCTTCGCACCGCGGTCCTCGCAAAGCCAGAAAGTCGCCCTTGCCTGGTGTTAGCAAGTATGGATGGGGATTCCATGGGGCTCCGATGTATGGGATACAATACGGGAAGTCGCAGTCGTGAGCTTGGCCAGGATCGCGCTGAGGCCGCAAACCTGCTGCGCTGTCAAGACGCTCATCATTCATATAGTCGGCAGAGGGTTTCCGAACAGCCGCTTCAGCTACGACTGCAAACATTCATACTTAGGTACGAGCTAGGTGAATTCGGGGGCTGGTGCTTATTGACGTAAGATTCCAACGCGCCGTCCGTTTCAGTTGTACTAACTACGGGGTGGCATAACGCTGTTGACGCATATCATACGACGCTCCTCGCAGTGTTATTACGTTTGTCAGTGCTGCTTGACCGTCATCTACGACGTGTAGCCACAACGCTCAGAGCTACTCGTTCTTGCTCCAAATAATTTCGACCCGGAGGGAATGACAGCTAATTCATATCCGTTCTCCCAGATGCAGATATCCGCAGCTTTGCAGGTAAAGTGCATGGCCATTGATCTTTCTATTCCAGGGTCTTCCCTTCAGCATGCGGCGGCTCATAGGCGAGGCGGTGAAGAGCCCTAATATCTTCGCTTTTGGGGTATGCAGAGCGGAAAGATATACAAGCCTTTCAAGTTGGTTTTACTTGTCACGTTGTGGGCGTCAACCTCCAGGTACTGCAATATTCAGTCCTCAAGCTACTTGGCACAACTGCTTGCTTTCGATCTGATATTCTTTTGGATTCCCACAGTGCTCAATGCTAGCAGCTGTGGATGTTTATTAGGTTTCTGTCCATCGCGGGCTTATGGGGAACGAGCAATACTTGCAATACTTGAGGGAAAATCATCCTCCCAGTCAGTTATGACGTCGGCGTCTACGCTCGTCGGTTTCCTTGTACAGGTATGGCAGGGTGCTTGGGCATGGTATCCGAGCGGATTCTCGAACGCGTGAAGCGCGGAGCTTCTTTTACACTACGCGTATCGAGCTCGCATTGCTTCCCCGCGTCCAGCTACGGCCTTGCGCAAGCCACAATGCTTGATAACGTCCATACATGCGGAAGTGACTGACCAGCGCGAGCAACGTGACCGTCATCACAGCGTACTTCTCTACGGGAAAGGACTTGGGCACGGCTAACGTATGGCGCTCGGTATACTTAAAGCCCGTTTCTGCACTGGTACGGTAGGCTTTTCGTGGGTCAATCGAGAAATGTGATCGTCATCTTCAAGAAGGATTTTTCCTTCTTTCTCCAGAGATCTCTTGTATGTGTGCACCTCATGTTGACCGAGTAGTTTTATTCATCAATGTCTCGCTCGAGTAGCTGAGGGTCTTTACTGGTTGATCACTTTCTCGCCGCATCGTCAATCCATGGCACGAGAAAAGGCCAGAAAAAAAATGCACCACTTCTTATCGGTGTGGGGTATAATTCCAACCTTCTCCTTACATTCCTGACAATTTGGACGCCTCAATTACTTTGAATACATGGTTTGGTATGAATCTATCGACCATTCTCAAGCTCCAACGACAGGCACCAGGGAAGCAGTGGCGTTTATGTAACATGTAAGGGTTACTCTTTAGCCTGAAGAGCATAACTCGGATACCCAGCATTCACAGCTTGGCCTATCAGGAGTCAACAAGGGGGACCCAGACACCACACATGGGAATACTGCTTACCCGTCCCTGATCCACCAGGTAGAGCGAATTGGCCCGCCGCAGTGGCTGGATTCACTGCCAGATTGACGGTAGATCCAAACCACCTCCACCCGGAATACTCGGCAGCGTTCAGCATGCTCCCAAAGATATTCTTGCATTGAGCCGGCGACGGCTTTGGCGCGGCAGCAGGGTCACTTGGAAGGTAGAATCCCATTTGGCAGGCTGGATTGGCATAGTCCAGATGCACCTGGCTGGTCGTGAAGGACCAGGTACCACTGGCGCTCTCTGGCTTGGCCATGGCGTCGCAGACCATGTCGACAACGGGATGACAGATGGACCAGTCGAAGCCGGCAAAAGTGAAACTGTTGGACAGACCAAAGATGCCGTAAGCGGAGGGGGAGTCAACCTTGGCAGGCCCAGCGAGGCAGGTGTCTGTAGGGTCGCTGGGCAGCTGGATCTTGGGGCCGCAATTATCAGGACTGGGCAACGAGGGAGCGGGGGCTGCAGGAACGGGGGCTGGAGGAACGGGGGCAGGAGCTTGGGCAGTAGGAGCAGCAGTGACAGCCAAGGCCAAAACCGATGAAATAAGAACAGTAGCGAAATGCATGGTGGGGAGCGTATAGTAAAAATTACTTGGACTGAGGACTTGGGTGAAAGCTGTTCATACACGACAAAGGAATTTTTAACGCTCCGGAGAGATATGTGCATTTTTTAGGAAGCCGCGGCTCTGGGCTCTGCGGGTATATAAGAATTACTCTACCATTGGTGTTCTGTGTCGATTTTGCCGACCCGTGGCTGCTTCAAAATACCCGACGAGCTATAGGTCTATTGACAGATCCTGAATCTTGAGCAGTGTTGAGATTCATAGCAAAGCCCTGATCAGCTGGTATGAAATAATCTGTAGGATGGGCATATATTTTGAAATATGAACCCATGGTAGACTGTTGATCAGTGAAGGCTCAAATCAGTTAATCATATAGGAGACGAAGAGATTCAGCAAAATGCACTTGGCCAAGATTGCATTCCCATCAGCCACACTCTGCTAGGATGGCAGACGGATACTACTTTAGATTAATCTCTGACACGGATTCGAGGAACGTCAAAGCTACACGAACCTCCTGTTCCAGAGCTTCTTAGTATAGACCCTAACGAATCTTGATAGTCTCCTTTAATAAGATCGCGGAAACCTTTGAAACGCCCGAGCGTACGAGCAAAGCGGCGAAGAAACCTCGTGGAATGGAGAAAGGCTGGCAGCTAGGCATACACAGGGTCCTGTGTCTGCAATATGTGGAATATCTAGTATGCAGAGGGAACTGGGGAGATAAAGGCCCACAATACAAAAGAAAAAGGACAAGACGGAGAAAAGCCCATGCTCTTATCCTTTTCTTACAGATTGGAGACTGCGCTTTGTTTTTGGGGCAGTGGTGGTCTGGTCAGTCCTGGGCTGAGCACCTTTGGTGGGCACACCATGCTTGACTGAGGGTCTTATGTTGTTGGATGCAGAGAGCAGAAATTGTGGATGCTTGTTATGAGCACACCATCAGACAACGGTTTTCGACGCCGTCGGGACGCCTGTGGATCCAACATAGGTTGAACCTGCCTGAACCCCAAAACGGCTTAGTGCAGGCGCGTATCAGAACTCTGCAGCTCGCAGCTTACCTTAGGATCTTACTCAGACCTTGTGTCAAGAAATTTGTGTACCATAAGAGCTTGCAGCAAAGATTCCACATTCATGAGAGTCAAACTGCGAGGTAAGTGCGAGTTCTTCTCACTCACAACCCCGGATCCGATTCCGTTTGTGCTCAGCAGGGGACTGGAATTGATATGGGCTATCATTACGCACCTTTTTCCGGCTTTCAGTTGATCCTCTTCTGGGGAAGATACCTCGCCGGACACAACGTCGAGCGAGATTTTCATTCATCGTAACCGGACGGCAGACGGCCATCGATGTCAGTTTTAGCTTTCCCCTTGCCTCGGATGCGTGCATGCCAACGTTACCCCGTTGCAGGTCTCAAACAACCTCTGCAGGCGCATTGAATAGGGCGCGGACGTCCTCGCACTGCGTCCCCAACCGGGGGTTTCCATCTGTGCTTCCGCCCCAGAGGAAGCAGCAACGTCCGTGCATCGCTTTTCGATTCCTGGCCGGCGGCGATCCGAGCTTTTGCGGCAGGTGGGCAGGGATGCTCGATTGAGGCAGCACAGGAGCAGAAGACGGCGTTTCAGTGGGCGTTCTTTCTGTTGAAGAGGCCGCTATGGTTTGCGGACGCCGGTTTGCGCCTTCTATGGAATGTGGATCGCTATCATAAGGCTCCAAAACCACTCCAAGTCGCCTATAGGAACCCCAAAGATGCAGAATGCCCGAATTGACCCCTGTTCCCTTGGCTTAATTCCTCGTCTGCCTTTTATCTCCTCTTTCCCGACAATGCTATTTACCACTGGCCCCCATCAGCTCCACACATCCTCCTGATACTGGTTACTACTCCTCATGCCTTTCACCACCGACTCTGCCTTCTCCTGACTTATCCCCCTCTTCTCTGCAATGATCTGTCCCAGCACGATGCTAACCTCTCGCGCCATACTCGCCGCATCGCCGCAGACATAGAAGTTCGCTTTCTGCATCAGGAGGTCATTGACCATATCTGCGTTTTCTTGCAATCGATGTTGGACGTAGACTTTCTTCCCCGGTTTTTCGCGGCTGAATGCTAGGATGAGAGAGAATGAGTCGCCGAGCGAAGATTTGTATGTCTGTGATCTTGTGAGTATGTGGCTTTCAAAGGGTCGAGGAAAGAGCAGTACGACTAACCTCCCATTCATCCTTGTACAAGAAATCCTCCGCAGATCTCCTGCACCCGTAGAACAATACCGTCTTCCCCACTTTCTCCCCCGCCTTCGCCTGCGCCGCCCGTTCTTGAATGAAGCCTCGGAAAGGAGCAACGCCTGAGCCAGGGCCGACCATGACGATTGGCTTTGAGGGGTCGGAAGGGAGCTTGAAGTTCGAGTGTCGGACGTGCACGGGGACGTGGATGCCATCGTACTTGTTCCTTGGTCCGGTAATCGCATATGTCAAGCCGTGCGGATCTGGATGCGGGTCTCCGTGCTGCTTTTGCTTGAGTGCGAGGAGGTAGTTCGTGGTGACGCCTTTGACGATATTGTCCTTAGGGCCAGGAACCCGGACTTCTTCGACAACCGCCGTGATGCTGATTTTCTTCTTCTGGACCAGGGATGAGGAGGAGATGGAGTAATATCGTGGCTGGATCTTGTTTACACCTTCGATCATGATCGAGAATGGGATTCTCGTCCAAGGGGATGAGCTGACTCGTTCTAGGAGTTGTGCAATGTTGAGGTATTGGGAAGAGACTTTCTCGTGAAAGTAGTCTTTGTCTTCGCCGAGCTTCGTCATTTCGGCTTTCGAAGCATCGTCAGGCGAGAATGCTGCTAGAGAATGGACGAATTGACGCGATACCGGGCCACAGATCTCCATGTGATAGCGGATGGCGGCGTCGTAGGTTGTTGGAGTGGGGAAAGGGACGCGAGCCGTGAGATCAAGGCCTTTTACGCTGATGACTGTGTGGCGCTTGGTGGACAGTCCGAGAGTCCTCACAAAGCGATCGACCTCTTTGCCAGCGTTTGTGGGCCAGACGGCGATATGATCGCCGGTTTGGTACGTTAGATTCGAGCCGCTGATGTCGATCTCCATGTGCAAGCAGTTCCTGTCCTTAACAGTAAATATCTCCCTTGACTCGACGATTGGCGCTATGTATGGGTTGTGGGAATTGTAAGGGCCTTTGGATGTGCCTTCGAGATGGTTCTTGTTTGGTTCGCCAAGGTAAACCTCATGGTCTTCAGCCTTCATGTCTGCTCTCTCCGTGATGCTAAAGATGGGCTCGTAGACGGCCTCACGTTCTTCAAGGCTCATTTTCTCCGACAGAGATGTCCACATTGGTTCTTTCCATGCCAAGAAATCTTCCTCCATTGTACCAGCGCCATCGTCGCCTTCACCAGCTTCGCCGATTCGCGTGGCGCCCAACTTCTCCAGAGCGGTATTGACACGGCGGACAAGGGCGTTGTAATGCTCGTAAGTATTGTTTCCCAGACCGAATGCGACGAATTTCAGGTTTGTCAGAGGCTTGTCGTCGGGACTGCCACCATTACTGAAAGAGACATCTTGTCCAGTGATAAATTCATAGAAATCCACAGCATTATCAGTTGGCTCTCCTTCGCCGTAAGTAGCGAGCACGAACATAGCAACCTTGTCCTCCGGAAAAGTATCCAAATTGGTGTAATCATAGTCTTCCAAGTCTGCTACCATCGTCTTCAGACCAAACCTGGAAGATGCTTCTTTCGATAATCGTGAGGCGTAATCCTCTGCTGTGCCTGTCTGCGAACCATAAAAGACGACGCAAATTTTCCCCGATTCATCCATTTTCTCGAGGATGTCCCTCGTCTTACCTGCTTTGGCGCCATTTGATAAGGCGTACGAGCTCGCGTAGGGGTCCTTAGGTATTCCCCAATAGGTGCCCTTGGTGAAATATGCAATGCTCGCAACGACAAGGATGGCAAGGACAATGAGGTCCAGTGTATCGAGTTGCGCCATGGTCTTGATTGGCTAGTCATCAAAGGTCAGCCAGTCAAATCTGATGAGCTCCCATGGTTACTGTGCGGTATATAGAAAGGTTCTGCAAATATGGAAGGCATTTCACTCACTGTGCCAGAAGAGAAGGGTAGGTTCCGTGAAGACAAGACCTCTGAGAAAAGATCCTATTCAGCGTGGCGACTGAGCAGCTTGCGCAGGGGTCTTTTTAGAAGGACTTGACGGATAAGAAGTAGATGTTGGAGGACGGATCTCCTCAGCGATTCATAGACATTGGTATTCACATGGCGAAAAGCAACCAGTCTCAAATCTTCTCAGCGTCATCCAGATCTCTACTCTCCCAGGACGCTGCACTTGATAGTTGACAACGGATCTCTTCCTTTACGTTTTAGCGTTAACCGGCATATCGGCCCGGGATGCTACGAAGCACCACCGCAGTCCGGCAGCGGGCTTGAGCTGATCCCTTCAAAGAGCGGAAGGCTGATGGACGTTCGCCAGCACTGCACCTGTGGACAACAACAAGCACGATGAAGTCGCCCGGTATCCAGATACCTCGACGACCGATTGCCGAGCAGGCAATACTATGCACCGACCTCAATATGAAGTGAGGCAGAGTTCATCAAATGATGCATCATGGGTGAGCCCCCTCTCGCCCTCATACAACAGCCCCCTGTTCGGACGAGCTTGTGTGATATCGCAAAACTGTCTGCAATATTTAGACCGGTAGCTGAAATACAATAGCCGGAGCTCCACCTGCCAATGGAAGGCACAATCCGCAGGTCGCCGGGGCGAGCCAGCCGCCATACTACACTCCTCCCTCCCACGCGGATGTTAATGGCTTCCACGGTATCACTAGGAGCGGTTCCCACTCTCGAGATTCTTCAGGGGCTCGCGGCCGTGTGCCTGCACCCTCTGGTGTGAACCCATCTGTCCTGCAACAAGGTGGACCTGCGCTATCTCCGCGCTCGCAATCTAGTAATCGCTCTCCTGCCGGCCTCAACGTGGCCATGGAGCGTCGTCCATCCCTTACGCAAAATCATTACCGCCATGCATCGAAAGCACACGGGCTTTTCGCTCATTCGAGAAACACTAGCTTTGTGAATTCGCCGGCTACTAGTCCACTCAGTCCTTCCAACGGGACCACGGCAGTGCCCGAATTCTCAAGCCTGACGATGCATCAACCAGGAAACAAAGATCCTCGACCGAGTGACTCGCCTTCTAATATCAGCAATATGGGCTCCGCATCGACTTTGGCAATCAATCAGGAAGTGGGTGACACGTCCAATTCCGGCCAAACGAAGAGACGATTGGAGCGCTCCGGCGGTAATTCGAACCGTCGAGGCCACAGTGATCACCGTTCACAGACTAAGCATCAGCATGCTAACAAACCGCAAACCGTCACCGAATGGACTATATACCATCTGTTTGTCTCAGTAAGTCAGCTTACACTCAATTGAGATTAACGCTAATAATGGTATAGTTCATGGCGCAAGCAGACTTTAAGATGAATCAGTGCGTACTCGAACTGACAGAACATGAAAACACTGTAGAAGATGTATGTGGCCACGGCGTGGACCCGGGTTTTGACCAACTGATCGCAGCGCTCGGCCATATTGCAAGGCAGAACCCAAAATACCTTATTGATTATGTCATGTGGTGGCGAAAAGAAAAAGCTGATGAAGCGAATAAGGCCAGATCAGACACGAGCGTGGTATTTCGCGTTGTCGGCAGCCTAGATCAATTGCTGAATCTCCGTAGGATCAATCACCTCGACCAAGCCAACCAGGCCTCACACGTAGGAACACAGAAGCCTCGGGAAGTACACAAACAGCCTCTACATCTAATGAAACTCATTATCCGATGTCTCCATCTCTGCACGTTGTTTTCGTCCAAGCTGAACGTCGGTCGACTGTTTCAATATATCTTCTTTGTCGAGTCCTAATAGAAGTATACAATCAGTCGAGCATGCCAGCGTTGACTCCACAGCTAGCAGGGAGACTAGAAGATATCATCTTTGATCAACTAACACACATGGACCCTGACCAATTGGTTTCCCCTTTTCGTCGTGCAAATTGGAACATTTACTGCCAGTTGCTGGGGGTGATGAGCGGATTCAATTTCCAAAGCGTTACCCAGCGGTTTCTTCGCGAGCTGAAAGGTCATCAGAAGGACGTCAGTGTAAAGGGTGCAATGACGAGGGAGCTTGAAGGGAGGTTGGTACTGATGATCATCGCCATGCGACATCTGCGCATCAAGATGCAACCAGAGCTTTCATGGAAGGAATCTTGCGATTTTCTAGTCACACTGGCTGAATTGTTTGCAAACAGTCATGGACAGGAGATCAAATATGCCTATTGCCAAGTTCTCTGCGATCTTACCCTCCCAATAGCATCGTCAGCCGGTACATATGTCAACGCGCCCCGATGGAAGGAGTTCTTAAACATCGTCAATATGCGACTCTCACAAATGCTCAACAAGCCGCGATATTGGGCTCATGCGTCTGGTCTATCAGCTCTGGTATTGTGTGCTTCTCCCAATGAAGTTTTCGCGACACAATGGTTGTCCTTCGTCACCTCACTTCAAGGCAAGCTAAAGGATAGAACAACGCGTGCTGTTGCACTTCAATCAATTTGTCGGGCTATGTGGACATACTTAGATAGGATTAGCGAACCGGTAACGTCAAAGATCCGCAAGATCGAAGACGTTATAAAAATTGTGCTGCCAAGTGGAAAGAAGATTCCTTTCGCTACGGACCCAATCTTTGCAGATCCCAAAGTTCAGCTGATACGCATCATTGGCTACCGCTTCCCGGAATTTTGTTTCACGAAAATAGTATTCCCGTTGATCAATTCGGAGCTCTTCGCTCCAGGCAAAGAAGCAAAAGCAGAGCAGCTTGAGCCCGAGCGTATGGCTATCGGCATCAGGGCGTTCCTGGCTATCATCTCCGATCTGGAGCAAGTTGGAGATGGCCCCCCCCCTTTTCCACGCTTTTCATCAGGTCTTGGGCTGACAGATGCTGCCTGGGAAACACATGGCATTGGAGATGCTTCAGGCGCAGGTAATAGATCTTGTCTCAAGGATGAGCAATTATCGCGACCGGTGGCTATTGCTCGTCTGGACGATACAACAAGAAACTTCTATTCCCGATTTTGCGAAATACTGGGCAAAATAACACTGGTCGTTGATAATGCTTTTGGAGGCCAAGCCGTGCTAGACGAAAAGTTCAGCAGTCCAACACCCAAGACACCAATGTCCGATACTTTCAGCTTCGGCCGCAAAGACGAGCATCCATCCTTGAGTGATCATCGACAAGGCTTCTATGACTTGTTGCACGTGGCAGTACAAGCTCTTCCCCGTTGCATTTCGACCCACGTTTCTCTGAAGTCCTTGATCAACCTCATGTGCACGGGGACCGCTCATGTCCGCTCCAACATCGCCATATCCTCTGCCGAGTCTCTCAAGTCAATTGCCCGGCAAGGCCATGCGCAACCTGTCACCATTGGCTTTGCGCGGTTTATATTAAACTTCGATACCCGTTATGCCACAATGTCGGATGAGGGAATGCTGGGCCCCGGTCACATCGAAAATACACTCCGATTGTACGTGGAGCTACTTCAGCTTTGGATTCAGGACATCAAGCAGAAGACCAAGAGTGTGGCTAGTGAGTCGACAGACGAGGGTCCTTCAGGGAATCGTAGTATACCCTTGGATCGAACGAATGTTTCAACTTTAGTAGAGGAAGTCGAGTCTCATGGCGTTTTCTTTCTCTGTTCGCAGTCCCGACGGGTTCGGTCGTATGCTGTCAAGGTTCTTAGACTCGTGACGGAGTTCGATACAGCGCTGGGCAAGGAACATCCTCGGATCATCCAAATCCTTCAAGGGGATACTCATTTAGTGATGGATATCAACGACGATCAGCTCTCTGTTGCCGAAAGGAGTCGCTTGCAGAAAGGAAATCGCAAGAGCGCATCCCATGATACAATGATAGAGCTTTGCAGCAGTGATGTCTCATACGACTCAACGCTATGGTTTAAGATCTTTCCCAATCTCGTGCGAATCAGCTTCGACAGATGCCCTTTCGCCATGACCCTAGGCCGCGAAATCGTCTGCGCTCGACTGCAACAGATGCATGACACTATCACCCAGCTCGCATCGAACCTTCGTGGACCTCAAATACCTATAGCAGATGGAAGTCCTATGCGCAACCTTATGAGACTAGGAACAACGCCTCCAGACGTCATCATTGAACAATGGAAATTGTACCTTGTCATGGCATGTACGACAATGACCAATGCTGGAGCGCAGACACAGAGTCAGCTCGCCAACGCCCAGCATGCACGCAAAATATCCAACAAGAGCGCGCAGCAAGTACAAGAGAAATTGCTTGCGACTTCGGCCCGCCAGCTTTTCGCTTCGGTCATACCACTCTTGTCTGCGTTGCCCATTACTATCCGCGATGCGATAGTGATTGCGCTTGGATCGATTAACATCAATCTCTACAGGACCCTTCTCGAGTCTTTACAGTATGCTGTGACCACCTGTAAAGAGGAAGCAAAGCTTCGGATCGACAAGCATCAACGGACTGGGAGCAGTCCTAGAAGGAATCGCAAAACTGACCTTCTGAGAACGGAAGTGACTCACGTTTATAAGCTGACTTCGCGATTCCTTCGCGAACCAGCTGTGCTTCAGGACGAATGGATACTGAATAACCTGTCTTCCTACACGAAGGATCTTATGATTTTCTTGAGTGACGCTGAGATTCAGAACGACTGGGAATGCCAAAGATTGAGACGGCACTACTGTGGTCTTACCGAAGAGCTGTACCAGGGTATCAACCGGACACCTGACCCTTCTAGATGGATGGCGTTTGAGTCGAGAAAGTCGTCATTTGCTTTAATGGAAGATTGGTGTGGTTACTCACCGAACCAGAGTCGGATTAGCCAACGAGAGGACAACATGCGACGATCGGTACTTGACCAACATCAAGATACTGGTGAGCGGACTAACGTGACTGCCGCAATGGAAATTGAGAAGAAAAACCTGAAAACTGCAGCTCTGAGCGCTATGGCGGCGCTGTGTGTGAGTGACGTCGTGGTGATACTACCTGGACCAAGTACTGATTAGTCCCTAGGCTGGTCCCTTACGAATATATACTCGGAAGGGAGATCACCTCGTTTTCGATGTCCGGAGAATTCTCTCCTGGATTGACCAGATCTTCGGTACTTTGAGCGATAAGATGCACCTGATAGGACGTCGTGCATTAGAGAATCTAATTGTGCAAAATCGCGACTTCCCTTACCTCATGGAGCATTCTATAGAAATGTGCTATGCGCCTGACAGACCTCGCGCCCTCGAGAGCTACTTCGAAGTGGTTACTAAAGTCCTCATGGAATATGAAGACTACCCTATAGCATTTTGGCGAATACTAGGAACTGTCTTGTTCACATTGGGCAGCGACAAAAGCCATATCCGCATGAAATCTGCGAAGCTATTGCGCACCTTCGAGCAGCGCCAACAAAAAAGCTCGAAACTACAAGACTTCGACATCAGCATCTCAGATAGGACGACCGCCGTATACAAATTGGCTCAATTTGAGATTTCGAGGCGACTAGCGAAACAGCACAGCGAGCTTGCTTTCTACATCTTCTCCCAGTTCTCGGTACATTTCAAAAATATCACACCCGATAGTCAACGGAATATGATTGCTGCAATACTGCCATGGGTCCAGACTGTGGAGCTGCAGCTCGATCCTAGTGGAGGCCCTACAGCCCAGTCATACATGCTTCTTGCGAATCTACTGGAGATAACTACCAAAGCTAGTGGTGCCCTGCACAACGAGGTACAAGCTCTTTGGCAGGCTCTCGCGACTGGGCCTCATGGAGGAAACGTGCAGTTGGTCCTAGATTTTGTCATTTCCTTGTGCTTGGATCGAAGAGAGCAGAGCTTCGTTGACTACGCTAAGCAAATTGTCGTATACTTATCAAGCACACCGGCCGGTCAAAAAGTGGTAGAGTTCCTTCTATTGCAGATTACCCCGAGGAACATGGTTCAAGAGAAACGCGAGCCTATAGTCATCCCGCCTGATGCATCAGGGCTACCGTATGTTGCAGATCTGGGAGAGGCACTGCCCATCGGCAATCGACAGGTGGGTGAGCTCCTTTCCAGAGCTGTGGCCTTAGCTAACACTCACCAGTCAGGGTTTTCCTTGGGCCAGCTCTCTCTCATCTTTCTCGTGGATTTGATGGTAGCTCCGATGACGCTTTGTAAAGACAGCGTGCCGTTGCTTTTGCAAGTTGTCATCGTCCTATGGGATCACTATACGCCTCTTGTGCAAGAACAGTCCAGAGAGATGCTCGTACATCTGATCCATGAGCTTGTCATCACCAAGATTGAGGATAATACCACAACACCCAACAAAAGAACAATCGAGGCTTTCGTGGAATCGATTCGTCAAAATCAGCCGAATGTCGTCTGGTCCTACGAGGAATGCAACGGCAAAGACGACAATGAAGAAAGTCTACGAGTACCGACGTCCATGACATACGTGACTCAGGAGGTGATCGACTTATTTTCTATTGCACATCCTAGTCTTCACGAGCAGTGGGCGAAGATGACGTTGAGTTGGGCAACTTCATGTCCAGTAAGACACATCGCTTGCAGATCATTTCAGATCTTCCGCTGTATCCTTTCCTCCGTAGACCAAGCAATGCTTGCGGACATGCTGGCTCGGTTATCCAATACCATCGCAGATGAAGAAGCAGACATACAAACCTTTTCCTTGGAGATACTGACAACGCTCAGAACCATTATCGGTGCTCTAGAGCCAAACCATCTCTTGACCTTCCCTCAGCTCTTTTGGGCAACATGTGCCTGTCTCGATACGAGATATGAGAGGGAATTCACCGAAACACTTGCAATGCTTGCAAGTCTCCTTGAAAAAACCGATCTCAGTGACCCGGCCGTGGTCAAGATATTGCGGGGCAAAAAACCCGAAACCTGGCAAGGGAACTTTGAAGGCATTGCACCACTCATTTACAAAGGTTTCAAGTCCGCTATGTCACTCGACAAGGCTTTGATGATTATGGATAAGGTCGCCTCACTGCCTGACAACGATCTTGTTGGAAACCGAACCAGACTACTGTTTGGTGTCCTGGCCAACCTACCTCGTTTCCTATATTCTTTAGATATGGGATCGAAAGACGTCGCTTGTTCTCGGTCAGCCCAGGTCTTTGCAACGGTTGCCGAAGTCCAAGAGCACCAAGACATAGCGATGGTGCTTACCGCCTTCGCGAATAACCAATATAGTGCCAGCCAGGAGTTCCTGCCCCATATATTGTCTGCGCTATGCAATAATTTCTTCCCTACCTGGGAATTGAAATGCCTGGTCTTCCTTATCGGGCTGCTGACAAATCCGCTGTCTTGGTTCAGAGTCAAGATACTCGACATACTATGTGCCTTGTTACCTGATGTAGACCCGCGTCGACCGGAGATCGCGAGCCAGGGCGCTGATCTCGTGTCTCCGCTGCTGCGGCTCTCCACCACGGAGTATTGTCCACAAGCTTTGAAGGTCATAGATCACTTCATGGTGATATCGTCAACACCGATGGACACAGAGCACATGCAGATGAGCATGACGTCGTCGAAATCACGTGCGACGCGCAAAGAATATGAGAAGACTCAAAGTCTTTACGGCATGCCAGAAGATACAGGTTGGTCAATACCCATGCCGGCGATCCATTCAAGCACTACAAGAGCGAATATGCAAGCCGTCTTCTACACCTGCAATCCATCGCCCAATACGGCCGCAGCAACACCCGAGATTGAGTTCCACACCGAAGACGACAATCAGGCTCCGTATTTCCCACTTGAGCGCTCCGATCCTTTGGCATCTGAAGATCCTCGAGTCGAGATCACCTCCGAAGGTGGCATGGGTGACCTCGTCTCAAAACTGGACAGCCTGGATGACTTCTTCGCAGATAGTCTAATGTCCGACCAGAGCAACAGTCGGCCTTACCCCACCCTGAAAATCACCGGCTTTCAACCAGATGTTGATGGCCAAGCCGACTTCTACGGCCAACAAGCAGAGCCCATTCTAGAAAAACTGGCGCGTACCGGCAGCGTGACTTCTCTCCAGTTTGGCTTCACAGAGATCCGAAACCCCCCTCTCCAAGACCCTGCCATGAGCCCAGCAGCTTTTGCCACGAACATCACCCCAGCTAATCCACCTCCGACGCGACCCAGTCTGCATTCCCGCTCGGTGACCACACCTGTCAATCAGCTCCCACGAATCCATGGCGCAGACATAACTTCCGAGGACGAGACCGATGACGTCTTCTCCGAAGACGAGCGCGCTACAGGCAATGGTGGTTCAAGGACCCTCGGATCGTCATTGCGGTCCATCACCAACGGCATGAGGAAGAAATCACCGAGCATCTCAGGCAAAGAATACCGCCAGCGAGATCTTCTAAGGGGCCAGTCCAGATCGAGAAGTCAAGCACCCGACTCCCCAGACGTGCCGAAGGTCCCAGAAGCGTATCTGCGCGAGACCTTGAAACCGCCGGATATCTAACAGAGATACATGCCGCTGCTACCTTGTCTCCTGCGCTACGTAAACCCTTGTCGACTTGAAGGCCCCGGATGACTGGAGGAGAGGACTTACGCCATTTCAACATCTATAGCATCGTTTCGCAACTGTACCAGCCTTCATGTAACATCCCTGATTTTCTGTTTTCTATACAGTGTTCGCAGCGTTCAGCCGTCATGTCTGACGAACGGCATGATCACGAACACGGCATTGCTTCTGGCGTCGATCCTTTGTCTCATGAATCACAGATACGTCATAGAGCGTTATGAGCGATGAACGGACCTGGGTGGTGGCATATTGTAGCTTCGAATCGTACCAATGTACATGTGGAAACCATTCCTCCCACTGACTATGCACTGATGATAGTGTGGTATACGTGTGTCCCGACGCCAGCCTCCTATTTAGCTGTACAGCATGCGTGGTATCTCTCGACTTCAATAACTATAGGACGAGAAGAAAATGGATGAATAAGCGCTCCAGACGCTGGCTCTGATTGCCTAGTCGACTTCACCACCCCGGATCCCTCCGCGGACCGCCCTCTTCGTAGCCCATACTTGCATCACTGTCCTTTGTTCCCTCATGCTTCTCGCTCCCCTCCTCCACTTTCCCAATCCCATCCTTCTTCGCCTCCGCCTCCACCCCTTCCTCTCTCCTCTCCTCCGACTTCTGCCGTCTCAAATGCTTGAAAAATTCTTCCTGCGCGTCCTCTTTTTCCCACGGCTGCACAACCGTCTTCTCATGCGCCCATTCCGCGGGGCTTTTCACTTTCGCCTTGCCGCTAGCGACATCCTCTGCGGACGGCCCCGGGACCATGGGGCTTTTCTTTTTGCCGTCTCCCTCGTCCTCCTCCGGCGACTGAAACCGAGGCGCAGCTTCACCGGTGCCGCCTTGCCGCTGCAGATGCGCGGTGAGTTCGTTGCTTATTTGCTCGACTTGCGCGGGGGGGATGACGTTCGGATCATCCACGTCTGCGGGCCTGGGGTTGTTGTAGCCGTTCGTCACGTCGTTGAAGTTGCTCGTTGGGTCTTGCTGTGGGGAGGGATCAGGCGGGGAAGGGAGTTCGGCGAAGACTTCAGCCGCGGCCGGGTCGAGGTTGCAGAAGAGGTCGTCGGCGCTGCGGACGTAGATGGGGGGTTCGGGGTCCAGTTTCCCGTTGATGAATGCACAGCCGCCGATCTCGCGTCGGAGGGTGGATGTGAAGTCCGAGGCTAAGTCTTCGTGGGTGGAGGGCGTAATGGGGGTGCCGTCGTAAGAGAGGAGGGGG
>JAABUS010001097.1_pt1 | contig 62180 bp, 56 predicted proteins | sample 5560161 | NCBI WGS metagenome assembly JAABUS01 (sample SAMN10711885, study PRJNA513376) | rock metagenome | isolation source: Antarctica rocks | place: Antarctica: Victoria Land, Trio Nunatak nord | collected 2016-01-04
TATACTCTAGCTCTATATAATATAAATATATATTATATTTAATTCGAACTCTCGATATAATTTTACTTTTATATAATATTATTATTTTATTAATTAAATTTAAATTATTATTATTATTTCTCCTCTTTATTATTATATATATTATTATATTTATATTTAAATTAAAATCTCGCTATTATTTTTCTTCTCTTTAATATAATTATTTTATAAATTAAATTCGAAATTTTATCCTAAATCTAACTCTATATAATATAATTATTAATTATATTAAATTTTATTTTATTATAATTTTATCTTTATATAATATATTTATTTTATTATTATATATAATATATAATATCGATTATATTTAAATATAATAATTTCTAGCGAGTTAATATAATTATAATACTTTAATATAATATATAAATATAGTAATATTTTACTTAAGAGAATAATATATTATTATTTTTCTTAATTCTTTATTATTTTAATATATATATTTTTAATTATTAAGTCGAATAAATTAATTAAATCTAGTCTAAATATTATAGACTAGCGCTATATTTTATAGATATAGTATACTTCTATTTATAGATATATAATACGAGATATAAAGGATAAAAAGTAGATTACCTAGAATCCTTAACTAAATATACTAATATCTTTATCGGCGCTAGCCCGATTTAGATTATTTTTATATTTTTGAAATCAGCGCTAAAATGCGCATATTTTATACATACAAAGTGAATCATTATTCCGAACTTTATATTTTGATGTTCCTCGGGCGGGAGCGCTAAACCTTAAACCTAGTACAGGAATTTCAACTTCTGACCCCAAGTTAGTAAATTAATAACTTTATATCCACTCTACGGATTCTTATAAAAGTAGGCGCGTTTAAAAGGGCAGACTTCACTCTAAAATCGCTGAAATTATCATGATTTTTAGTTCTATTAATATTGAGTAATTTAACTTGAACGTGCACATGGATTCAGCTCGATAAGGCACATGGATTCAGCCTCCCCCGGAGCGGCGGAACCTATTTATCCGACATGGATCCAGCCTGGATCCGTTTGGGCATTTAGGTTAGGATTTTTAAATTTCAAAGTTTTTTTAAAATATAAAAAAAAATTATCTTCCGCGAAGACTTTTATAAAACTAGAGATTTAATTTCTTAAATAAAAATATAAAACGAAAATTAAGAAATTATTAGGGAAATTAATAATAATTTTATAATAATAAAAGTATAATAAACCGATTATAATAAAGTATTAATTAAATTAAATAATAAAGAAAATTATTTATTTTTAATAATTATAGATATTTAAAATTACTTCTACGAAATAAATAATATATTTTATAACGGTAGATATATTATTAAAAAATCGAATAATATAAAAATAACGAAGAAAGCGAAGAAATAAATATTAAATATATATAAATTATAATCGATAAAAAGGTAATTTAATATATTAATATTAATTTAAATTTTAATTCAAATTCGAGATTAATTATTCCGTAGTTAATAAAAAATAATTATATATTTATTATAAAATATAGAGTCGGATTTAAAAAGTTATATAATAAATTAAAATAAAAATTTAATTAATAAATTAAATAATATAATTAATAAATAAAAAGATTTATATAGAGTTTTAAGTATTTATAGTTTTAATACACGATTTTATACCGAGATTATTCTTTTTCTATATTTAAATTAACTCCTTTTATAATACTATCGTCGTTATTAATTATAATTATAATATTAAATTAAAGATTAATTAATTTAATTAAATAAATCTTTATATTATATTTAAGCGATTTATAATAAAAGTAATATTTTTATTTCTTATAAATAATTTTAATAACCGAGGTTTTTATTAATTTATCTTTAATAATAATTTAAATTAAATCGAGGTTTATTAACTCTTTAAATAAAAGAATAAAAACTAGTACTATAATATAAATAAAAATACTCGTTACACTAGAGTAAATTATAGAGATAGAAATTAATAAAGGTATAATAAACCTCCTTAAAATTTATTCTACTTTAATAGGAGCGGTATTTTAACGAAATAAATAATATTTAATTTATTAAAATTCTTAATCAATTTCGGAGTATATATAGATATATTTATTAAATATATATAGTTATTAATTATTAACTTTCCTCTAGGAGATAAAGGCCTATTAAATAATATAATTAATAATATATTTTATAATATTAATTAAAGATTCGTTTTTTATTTAAAAATATTCTTTTTTTTAAAAAAAGAGGTTAAAATATTTATTAAAAATTATAGAGTTTTATTTAAATTTTTAGATATAATTCCGAGTATCTTTTTATTTAAACGGGTTATTATATATTTTCTATAATTTCTTTCGTTAATTAATAAAGTTAATTAAAATATAAAGATTATTTTTTTAATAATAATTTATTAAATTAAAAATCTTTTTACCGATAATTAATTTAAACTTTATATAAATAATTTTATTACTATTAATAAAGTAGTAGTTATAATATATATATATTTACTATATTAATATTTACTTTTAAATATTTAATTCATCCTAGTCTTTTTTATATTCTAAGATATTTAAGAGTTTTTTAGATCTAAAAGGCGTTCGAGATTATAAAAAAATAAATTATTAAATATTTAAAAGAAAAGATAAATATAGGTCTATAATAATAATTTAATTAAAGATATTTTTATCGAATATTTAGGGCGGGGGCTAAAGTATAATTTAAATTATAATAAATATAATATAAATTATTATTTAAATAATAATATAGACTAGAGATTATATATTTAATATAAAAAGAGAAAGCGTAGATAAAGATAGAGTATTAAACGAGAAATTAATCTCGACTTTAATATATAAATAATCGAAAGTATTTAGGAAATTAATAGGGTTATTTTAAACTTCGGCGAGGAATTATTATATATAATTTTTAAAATTAAAGAGTTAATTTCCTATAATAATTATCTTAATACTAAAGAGTATTAATTAAATAATTAGTCTCTTATAATATTAAAAAACGGGATTAATAGTTAGATATTAATTAAATTATAAATTAAAGTTATTAAACTATAATTTAATTATAATATAAAAGTAAATTAAAATTAAAAATTAAAAATTAAAATTAAAATAGAGTTAACTATTATTTAAATAAAAACTAGTATATAAAATATTTATTTATTTCCTATCCCGACTATATTAAAATAAAAATAAAAAATTAATTCAAATTTAAATTAAATTCAAAATAAATTAAACTAGATTAAAATAAATAAACTTATATTATAATAGAAATTCTTTATTTTAAACTTTATTATTAAATTATCGATATTATTTAATTCTTTTATATAGTATTTTAAATATAATTTAATTTATTTCTACGCGTTATCTTTTATATAAATAATAATAAAGATTATTTATTTAATAATTAATATAATACTCTCGTTAAAGGCGAAAAATAATTAAAAATAAATTTATTAATTATTAAATTTTTTATACTCTTTATAATATTGATTTTAAATAAAAGATTTTAATATAATTTTAATTATTTATAATATTATATTTTTTAATATTATTTAAAATATTTAAAATTAAGACTTTTATTAATTTTAAAATATTTATTTTAAAAATATTTAAAATATTAAAACTCTCTATTTAATATTTTAATATAATATTAATAAAAACTAAATTAGTATTTTTAGAGAAAAGTATTAAAAATTAATAAAAAATAATATTTATATAAATATTTAAATATAATTAAATAGATTTAATAAATTTAATTAATAATTTAATTAATATCTATATTTAGAGTCTATAATTATATTATTTATTTATTTATTTATTTATATATTATATCGAGTAATAAGTAATCTTTTAACCTATTAAATATATTAAATATATTAAGATTTTAAAAGAGTTTTAATTATAATATTTATTATTATTAAATAATTATTCTCGGTTTAATAAGAGAATTATTTTAAAATATTAATATTTTACTTTATCTTACTTTAATTTATAAACTAGATTCAGATTTAATTTATACTAAATTAACGATATTATAATTATCTACTTTGGAGTTATATTCTATACTCTTTCTAGGCTTTGGTTTCTATTATTAATAATATAGATACTATTTACTCGGGCTACCCCGCGGAGAAAGTTTCAAGGGATCGAGCTAGCGACGGCGAGTAGGGTGACGGTGAGAGTACCGAGTATAGTAGATATGTTATCGATAACGGCGCTGACGATGGCGTTAAGTATGGGCGACGACGAGGTAGTTGTTACTGATACCCATGGGGTCTATGGAATGGGTCTACCGTTAGTAAAGTGCGGTTTATCCCTATCAGTCCGCGAAATTGCAACGAGGCGGGCCTCTAAGCGTGGCCCTTAATGGCCCCTAGGCTGCTATCTAGGGGTGATGATAGTGCCAACGAAGCAGCGAGCTCTGGGGCGCTTCGAGGCTCTTATTGCACCTTTTTTTTTGGCTGGCCTTAGTATACACGATTCAGAACATCTCGGCCTATCTAAAAAATAACAAGTAGATCAATTACTTCCCTTTATTACCATGAGTAGAGGACATAGCCTCCACGCAAGCAGCATTAATTTCCTCGCCAAGAGCCACATCCTCAGGCGCAAACTCGGGTGCGACGAGAATCAGCGCATCGGCCAGAGCCCCGAGGAACTCGCAGGTCAGATCACTGCCAGGCGGAACTTTGAAGTCCCATTCTGCGTCAAGCCACATGAATTCGTTCTCAGGGTCTTTAGCTTGGCGCCAGTACTCCGGATAGTACTGTACACCGGCGAAAGAGGAGGCAGCGCACATTGTCATATGCTCAGGCAGAGGTGCTGGAATCCCCTCCCGGCCAAAGAGTAATCGGCGTACCACCGTGGGTATAAGGCTTCGCTTTTGGCGCTCGATGTATTCCTCGTTGTAGCAGTTGTTTCCTGTTGCAGATACCATGGCGGTCAACGCGGCAGCATCAATCATTGCCTTGCGCAGTGATGTGTCATTATACTGGCTTGACTTTACCGAGACATCGAGCTCGCCTTTAGAGAGTGTACCATCAGGCTTTTCTTTGTACACAATGTCAGGGATCTTAATACTATCCACACCGCAGTTTGTCATACTTCTTGTTTGAGTGACAGTTGGACACAGGCTGGCGAGAGCGTTTGAGATGGAAGAGGATAACGCCATGGAGGTGAGAGTGCCAATATGAACAGATTGATTACCAACCTGAACGAACGCTGACGGTGTGTGCGGCGAACAGTTTGGTATTGAGGTACAATCGTCACCGTTCAGAGCGTACGGTGAGCATACTGAGCAAGCGGCGCTGTTGGTCGTCGCGGGCCCAAGGTTCGTGGTTATTGGTGTGATCGCAGCTGGGTAAGTGGTGGCACCGGAGGCTCTTAGAAGGGACCTGACATTAATTATCAGCTCAAAGTGTCTGATTCTAATGAGAAGATGAGGACCATTTAAAGAACTTTGAAGCAGAGGAGTATACGTACGAATAGGCACAGCTGGCGGATGGATCGTTCAACGCTGTCGAGGGGGCTGTCAATACTGGAAGAGTAACACTACCGTCGCATATACAATACTCTGATGAAACCTCGGGCTGTTATGAGACCAAGGTCAGCACTTGTTTCAAAAGTTCACCGAAAGTACAGACAGGGCCGAAGAAGGCTCAAGATACGCAGGCATCTCGAATTAACACTGGCAGACACGCATTACAGGTCGACGTGGATCAAAAGACGTCTCAACGGGAACACGTACCGTCTCGTCTTGATGATCACATGATGGCGTAGGCGCTGGTGGGACTGTAGCCGGTCCAGTGGTGGTAATTGCCACTGGTGCTGGACATGCCACAACCGTACCACTCCCAGTGGCTTGCCTCTTATCTCTTTTGTGGGGACCAGCTCCTGCGGATGGCCCTCTACCAGGATGGAGAGGAGATGCAGCGACAATGGGTGGCAGTGGAATCTGGCCCGCGTTACTGGCTGGCTGCTCATCCGTGATTGGTTTCCCTGGGCCTTTACTTTTCCAATCGGTATGTGGGGTGTAAGGTGGAGTCCCAGGGTCAGTGCTTTTTATGCCGGCTAAGTCGATGCTTAAAATCTGGGTTATAGCTTCCTAAAGCGCGATTCATGCGTTAGTCGTTGATTGCAAGAGCGAGCGAGCTAGCTTCTCTTAGCAGCAAGAGCGATATCTCTGAGCCATGCCTAATGAGGTCTTTGGCCCATAAAGGTCTTTTGAAAGAATGGAGAAAACTTACATTCCGTTGTAAGGTGGGAAGCTCGTAGGGAATCCATAGATTTGGTGGCGTGCGTGTGAGCGGGTTCTGGAAAATACCAGGTCTTCCACCTTCGTTGGCTACCGGATCACCATTGTAATTCGAAACGACTAGATACGCTGTTCCACTGGATGCCGTAGCCATTGCTTCACAATATCGAAAAGTGAAGATATCATTCCGGTTCAAGTCCTTGTTAAGGCCGCTTGTCCCCGCCACCATGGGTCCAGCTAATCCAAAATTGGAAGATGGTCGGATTACTTTTGAAATATAGGAGTCATCTAGTGCGTCATTAAACATAGTTCCTTTTGGTTCTAGGGTATCTCGAAACCGTCGAGCATCAGGAGTACCTGCGCCAAAAGAGTAGAAGACGGTATTAACGCCAATGTTTCCGCAGGACTTCATATCCGCTACGAGACATTCAACGGTGGGAAAGTCGACCTTGGATCCGTCACATGCCCAGCCGCCTTCGGGAGCCCAGTTCTCCCAGTCAGGCTCACCGATCCGTCCTTGTCGGTTGTTGCATGGACGGTAGACGGGATTGGCGGGGATAATATTGGGCTGTTGTTGCTCTTGCATTTCGATGTCCGAGTCATCGGAATCAGGATCTCGACAGCAGGGTAAGCAATTGAACTTAACGGCGAGGGTCAAAAAGAAGTGGGAAATTAGTAGCCCTAATAGCACAAAGAAGGCTGTTGATGCGTGAGGCATGGGGTCGAATGGTAAGGGGTTTCAATATATAAGAGCGTTCAAGTCCTTTGAATGAAAGGTAAGTGATGTTGGGGCTGAGGTGCCTTGTTAGAGTCAGAGTGGCTTGAGGTCGGATGCTTCTCGTTGGGACATTGGGGATGATGGGAATCTTTATATTAGCAGTCCAGGCTGTGGTTCCTCCATGTTTCAACATGAGCTGACTGCGCCTGGTGACTGTCTCCCTCTGAGCAACGTCGAAAGAACAGTTGGCAGGAGGCTCCACTTTGGACCCACTCTTTCTCGAAACTGGAAGATACAAGCTGTGTTAGTCGTGGTACTGGGGGTGTGATCCTTGATGTTTGACACTAATAGCGTAACGTGTAGAGGCTGCGGCCATAGTATGCTTGCTTTGCCATTCGTCCCGCAACACATGCTTCATCTATTATGCTGTCCATTGCATCGGGCTTTATCCAGGATGTGTGCGAGAGACGCCAAGAGCACAAATCGAAGGTGACAAGATCGTACGATATCTACATTGCCTGTTGAACTCTCGTGCCTCTGTTCTTGATCTGCGCAGCTGTAACAATGATGAGGGGCAAGCAAACCACAGGCGCTGTGTGTCCAGAGCTGAAGCAGCTGGCCAAGCCATGGAGGATTTTCGCAAGATGAGCAAAGGTACTGCGGCAAAGAGCGTCACATTCGCGGAACTCACCATCCTTCGAGTGTGATTGAGAAGACTTGTGGTCGAATAGAGATCTTATTTCGAGTAAAGCCTTCGCATCCGTCGCATCCTTTGTGTTTTGCAGTCTCTCACAGCCCACTCGAGCCACTGTCTCCTGTGGCGCTGGAAGGGAAGCCCCGCCAATCAGAGGCACTTGGTAGCCGCCGGGCATTGCTCTGCCGCCTGCACTGAATTGAGCTTCATACGCCCCGTAGACCCTGAACGCTTTTGCACCATCCATTTTCGCACGATTTAAATTATGCTGTAACACTGTGCCCACCTTTTGCCTAAATAGATGCACTCGAAACTGTTGGTCCTCTCCAGATACAGGACTCTGATCTTGCCTCTGCTTGTCATTCAACCATTCTCTGAGACGTTCCCCAGGCCACGAGCTTTCATTTGTTACAAATTCTTAAGGTTGGACGGGCACTGCTCGGATACCTGAAGTTTGAAACTAGGACCTACATCGTTGAGCGGTCGGTGGTTCTTCAACACACTGTCATCGATATCTGATATGGCATCCTCAACCTCTTCACAAACCGCGGTCGAGTCGGAGTCCTCACAGGCAGAGACCAACATCATTGACAATACCGGAAGAGGAGGCCGCCTATACGTCTGGATCGATCAGAGTCTTCATGATAATCTCATACCTCGTAATGACATTGAAGAGGAGATGCTAAAAGCCTGTACTGCTGGTGACACCCAGACGTTGGAGATTCTTCTTCGAATTGTTCACGGTGATATGATCCCCGTATCGGAACCGGATCCATTTCTCGTACAGCGTTTGGTCGCTACGGCAATCGAACAGAAGCAGTGCAAAGTCCTTGAGTTGTTGCTCACAACGTATCCATTTCTGGAAATACAATACGAGAGATGTCTTCTCCGCCTAGCTTTTGAGAACCCTGATCTTGACACCTTCAGGCTCCTCCACGGTCGGTCACCGGACATCGTTACTATGGAGTTTGAGGAGATCCATTCGACTTCCCTTGTGGAGGCTCTTGTCAACTCAGATCCTACAATACCAAACTTCTACTTGGACAACGGAGCCGACGTCAATGAACCTGGATTTCTTCAGGTTACCCCACTTTGCAAGGCCATAGCGGTAGGACAGCCCTTGTGGTTGATAGAACGCATGATCTCTGTTGGAGCAAGGGTTACTAGGTGGGATGTACGGGAGGCGATAAGGCGCCAAGATACGAACATTCTCTCGCTCGTGGTCAATGCCAGTACGGATGGTGTGAATGAGACGGACATGCAAACGGCGCATGAAACAGGGAACAAAGCCATTATCACGAGGGTAGAACAAGCGCTGAAAGATTCCGTCAACAGAGGCAAGCCAAGTGTGGGAGCGGCGGTCAAGGCGCCGAAGAAGAAAGGTACTGGCGGTAGACATTGGTGGAGTTTTGAGTGCTTGAAGTGATCTCATCGATGGGAATGGACCATACATAAAAATTCTTGCATTGTAGGTACGTTAAAGGAGAAATCATCTATCGAATGTACTTCTTGCAAATAGTTCTACGCAGATTGACAACGTTTGCTGCCTTTCATGATCCAAGAACCTTTTTCTCGCCCAACCGGAGGGGATATTGACCAAGGTTGGGCAATTCTGTCAGTGTGTTGGGCTTTTGTGATATTCGCACTCGTTTCGACCATCCTTAGAGTGTGGATAAGGGCTCGGCTTACGCGAAACTTGGGATGGGATGATCTTATTATGTCAATTGCCATGGTGAGTAGTCCCGAGCCAGAAAAGTATTTCGGTCTCTAATCCATCTTCAACGTAGTTTACGACGACCATTGGAGCTGGCCTTATCACTGCGGAGACCCTCAACGGGCTCGGAAGACACGAGTTTTATCTCACAGCAGCACAACGCAGGAACTTTCAAGCACTCGGATGGGCGGACTGGGTCCAGGTCTTTATCACACTCATGCTCACAAAGTTCTCAATATGTTTGTTCCTTCTACGAATCGTCGATTCAAAGCGAATCAGAAGAGGCATTTCACTGCCGTCTTCGTTTTCCTGTTCATCGGTGTCTGTCGGCCCCTGAAAGCATACTGGGATATAAGTGTCAATGAGACCTGTCTCTCTGATCACCAGATTGAGTCGATCATCATTGCTCAGGGAGGGAAGGAAGTACTGATGACTCACTCTTTGTCTTGCGCTGAATCAATAGTATAGTACTATCCATAGTCACAGATCTCATATGTGCAGCTCTTCCGGCAATCTTCCTGCACAACCTTCAGATCGACCTGCGGACAAAGGTGGGCCTATACTTACTTATGGGACTGGGTTTCATATAAGTCCCCTAGAGCCAAAAGGATTACGAATATACTCATGAAGCCTGAAGTACCGCGATTTGCTGCAGCGTTCGTACGGCCTTGTCTGGCGCCGTCACCAACCCTGATCTGACACGTAAGCAGAGTGTGATTAGCGTTCTAGGAGCAGGGCTGACTAAAATAATCACGCGAGGGGCTATCTCTTCGAACGTTGGCCGGAGACTGTAAGTCTGCTCTAGAATTATCCTCGTATCCTGCCATGCTGACTTAGTCCATTACGAAGGCCAGAAGTCAACATCGGTAAAGTATGTGCCAATGCGCCAGTATTGCGCCCACTCTATCTCTTCTTTCATGGCAGACTTCAGACGCAGCGAACAGCCAGTGCAGGTGTTAGTGGCGAACGTGTTTGGCCTAGGAATGCTCGACGGGTGCAGCTGGAACAACCCTCTAAATGGCACCATGGTTCGGGTGATGCTAGCGTTAACCTGGAGATGGGCCTGCCGCTACACGACCATTTAGATGACAGACCGCTCAAGTAGGGCCACTAGGTAAATACCGCTCGAACGTAAGCAGAGGTATTCCGCGTATGACTTATCTTGCATCAATACGCAATGAGATATATTGAATAGTCTTATAATTCTAACATGACTTCTACCACTGAGCTATTATTAGAATTCCACGGTCTAACACCAACCTTGTTCTATGTATGCTGTCCTTATCCTTTTCGCACATGTGTCATTACAACATTTACAACTATTAACCGCAGCAGATAACTTTCCTCTTGCAAATTCCCAATCGGCTACTGACTAAATTCAACTGAGACCGACTACGGAACAAGCTTTCTGCCCCATATATTGGCGATTCTAGATACCCACTTCACGGCCTCACTTTTCACCCCAAATCCGAGTCTGAATGAACAAAAATTGCCATGAATTAACCACCTTACCATTGATCGTCGACCATCTCTATTCAACCCTAGACTGTCCCCAATCTCGTCCTAGAATCTACATTCCTAACGAAGGCCCAGATGATTACCTATTGAACAGTCACAACTGTCGACAATCGAAGTCGACTGGACGACCAGAACGCGGACGATTGAAGATCCAAAACCTTGCCTACCAGGACTCCTTTCTACTCATTAAATTGACCTCATCTCTCCACCAAGTCGACATTATCGTTCACTATTCTAAGACAGCTCCAATTAGTCCGATCAATCCTAGACCCTTATTATCTACATGAGGTCGGACAATCCCCTTTACGAAAAGCTTCAAATTCGGCTGAATCTAATAATAAGATATCGCCCCCACCCGTCTTTCCTCTCTACATGACTTTAATAATTTCCGCTTTTCGACAAGCTCGGGAGCGACATGTCTCAGCAAACCCTAGATTCTGGTTCAAATTAGTCATCGGCTGGGGAGACTCTTATACCAGGTTTCGTTATCCAGGAAGATTTTTTAATGCTATAATTTATTCTAGTGCTATTGGAGACGCCTCATCCTCGATACATCATGCCTTGTAAAGCCATCAGATACACCTCGTCCGACTCCCCCGAATCTACTTTCATTCTACGACGCCCTTCAACATCCCACCAGAGCTCTTCCACCATCACCTTCATCTACGCTCAGTCTCGAGAATCACACAATCAAAAGCCATCATTGGGCTCAGATTGGGGGTCTACTATACGCTAGGAAGGTGATATACCAACGACCAACAGTCACTCGATGCAAGATAGGACTTCACCCCGTTTCCTCTAATCATCTCAAATACCAACACTCTTTATAGAAATTCATATGTATATATGTATTTACACATGTATCCATATATGGAGGACAAAATCCAGACTGACACAATCGGACCACTACTGAATTTTACTACTCTCTTCGCTCACTTCGTTTCAACTACTGTCAATTGCTAACACACCAACCTCCACGTTCATGCATCCAATCTTCTACGTCTAGCATGTCCTGCAAATGTCTAAGCCCCAGAAGCGCCTCCTAGCAACAATAAGAATTTTCCATGCTGTGATGGCGCAATTGGACCTAGGAGCAGACGCATTGAGAGATGAGCGACAGGATGAGGATTGTTTCCGCGAGGCACTCACGAGTGCCACGCCAGGGCCTTATGTCAACAATAGAGTGAGGCGAGGTGATAATGAAGAAGACTCAAGCGACGATGATGATGGGTATGAATTTGATGAGCATATGGCAGCAGGTGATCTCGCCGACGTAGACGAGGATGGCACTGTCGATGAGAAGCCAGGGAACAGCGGAGAAGCACAAGACAAGCCTTCTACCATCAAGCCCGAGCTTGAATATCGCTCACTGAGTAGATTAAACAAAGGTTCTCACAACAACCGCTCGAACTAACCCCGGCACCTTTCGGACGGAGCCACGTTTGCACCACCGTTACGCGGCTTCTCATCTGAGGTTTGCCGCAGAATCAAAATACAAAGGAACAATTCTGGCAGATTCAATAGGCTGAGGAAGGACATTCTCGGCTTTGATGCTAGTGATCACAGCCCCTCCAGACAACACCCTTGGACCATGCGTGGTGGTCACCAAACAGGCTCTCACGCAGCAATGGGTGATCGAGGTGAAAAAATATATTCTACCGGAGAGGAGGGTTCGTGTTTTGGTACTGGACAAAAAGGTGTGCTGTTAATTGTATCCATCTGAGTCATCGAGACGCTGACAGATACTGCAGATGAGTGCTTTTGAGCTCGACAAATATGACATTGTCGTTGCTCATTACGAACACATCTTAGCGCAGTATTAAGCGAAAGAGACTTTCAAGAGCTCTCATGGGAACCCCGGCAGTACAAAACTACTCCCACCTCAGCCAATTCTTTCTATCCTTTCAGAACTCTTCAAGATTCACGAAAAATGCTTCAGATACCTGGTATTGGGCGAGAGCCAGTTTATGAAGAAGGTGCACAGGACGACCCATAAGGCAATCACATCAATACCCGAGACGCCACGATCCTGCTCGCCAGAAATTTTCTCGATAACAAGCAGACGGACTGCTTCGGATCTTTGTGTCTCTTTGAAGGCCCCATCCCTTAACGAATGTGACGCTTCTCGATGAGACATCTGCGTCAAAAACGATAACAGGAAAATTGTATGATCCCGGCATAGCGAGGATGAAAATAATTCAAAAGCTTTTGAAGGGGCTAATAGCTAGCCGTCCAAAGTCCTTACTTGGCCTAATACTCTTGAACTATGGGGATGTGCAATTCAAGAACAGCGAACGGCAATCTGCCAAACAGCCATGGCGGGCGGCTACAACATTTGTGCGGAAGCGCCTGGACTACGATGAACAGCTCCCCAAATGGGAGGAGAAGCTGTCATCAATTAGACTGAGAATGGTCGTGCGGACAAGGGTTTTGAGAATTCAGTCAAAACTGTATGCATGGCCAACAGTCGAAGCACCGAAGCGGCGAAGGGCAACGCTCTCGCTGCTCCCAGCCTAGGTCGAGACCGACTTGATCTAAAGTGGCTCGCAAGAATGCACAAGCCTGGTGTGGCCAAAGTCTCTTCGAAAGTGCAGGCTTTTGAGGCCCAGTACAACCAATTGACCGCGTGAGTGACCTCATTTGATGCCTGCCACACAGAAGATCCGCCGATAACTGATGTGTCGATACAGCGACTACCGTGGCGAGAAGATGCTCATCTTCTCTATCTCCATAGCCGTATTGAACATGATTGAAAAAATTGTTGGACGCTGCGAGACGAAATCAAAAGGCTATGGGAAACAATTTGATTGAGACGGAACGAATATGTACACAGGAGTGACATCGGCAATAAGCAATGAGGATTGACTACTCATCGCCCTGTTTAGATTTTGATTTCCGCAAGTTTGCTCTCCGATGGATACGCTCTCAACAGATCCGAGAACTTGTCAATGGGCGCTGCTAACATTGCCGCGAAATTTTCAAAGTATGGTTTATCCGGCGCACTTGGATGAGACCTCGTTGGCGTGATAAGCTTTGTTCTTTCGAATTGATTTGCGAGCGCCTTGCTTTCTTCCCTCGATAGCACCTTTTCCAATCTAGGCATGTCTTCTTGGCTTTCGTGGGCAATGTGGTCGTGGAGGTCTTTGAGCAGGGTATCGAAAAGAGGCATGAAGTCTCCATTATCTGGAGACATGCTCTGTAACTTGTGGAGATCTTTCTTCACCTATCGCACGTTAGTGCTGTCCCATGCTTCAAACCCCTGAGAAAGCTTACAGCCATATGCTGCTCCCGATCGACGTCTGCTAATTCGACGCCTTCCTTTCCGAGGTATTTCTCCATCGACGGATACAGCGTCAATTCCTCGCTGATAGCATGCTTAGACATGATTAGCCATAGAGTATTTGTCTTCTGCTAGGAACCCTTACGCGAGCTAGTGCCCAAGTAAATCTTGGGTTTGAATTATTAGCATTAAGTATGAAGCATGAGATATTCCTAAAAAAAAGTATACTTGAATAACAAATGCTCCATGTACTTACTGATTTCTCCACTCGATCTTCTCTTGCAAAGTATTCGCACTTTTGAGCTTGTCAGCGTAGGCATCGATGGTCTTGTGGTCACTGCTAATGGCTTCAGAGATGGTCATGTCGAGGTCCTTGCCCAGGGCCTCGGGGACGGTAAACGTGGTTGCCATTGTGTTGGAGGATAGTTTTAAAGGTAGAGATCTGTTTTATAGGAGAAAGAGCGTAGCGTGGGCACAGGAAGCTTTCATTATATTATTTCCGCGATGGCTGAGGGGCTGGTCAATAAGTCATGAAGTCAGAGAAGGAGGCAACGAGATGCCGCTGATTGGATCTCCTCGGCCGGGCTTCTAAAACTTCACGGCGTACATGCTCAGTACAGCATCAACACGAGAACCTGGGGATGGAAGCAATAGCAATGTGCAAAATACTCGCTTCGAACTTCATGAGGAGAGGCAGTGTGAGGGGGTTCTACCGGCGAAATGCTTCAGAACGCCGCGGTCATGACGTCGAACAGGCATGACGATGCACGAGGGCAGACATCGTCTCGCGACCATAGCCTTCACAGAGGCTAGCTATTCATACTCCTTTCCTTCTTGGCCAAGTCTATTAAGGAAGAATTCAGCTAGCTCCTCGATTGCTCGAAGTCGGCCATCCTCACAGGGCCTGCTGCCCCTTCTTTCAGCACAATGTCAGCAATCTCCAAGGACTCCCTTTATTCCATACCCACCTGCTACGCAACAGTCTCCGTCGGCACACCTAAGCACCCCCTCGACAAGAAGCTTCAAGCAATTGCTGCTGCTGGCTTCCAAGGCATCGAATTAGGCTATCCAGACCTACTCTCATTCGCGTCTGGCAACTTGGGCAGAGATGTGGGGCCACAAGAGTTCGACGTGCTGTGTAATGCCGGATTGGAGGTGAAGAGCTTGTGCAAGGAGCTCGGGTTGAAGGTCGTCATGCTGCAACCGTTCTCAAACTTTGAATGTTGGAAACCGCAGTCAGCCGAGAGAAAGGATGCATTCACGCGTGCGAAGGGCTGGATTAGGATCATGGAAGCGGTGGGAACGGACATGTTACAGGTAAGGAGCCGATTCGGTCAATGTATGGCTCTGCTTACCAGATACTCTGGCCAGGTCGGTTCCACCGATGCCCCTATACCTACCTCTCGAGACGTGGCCGTCTCCGACTTGAAAGAACTCGCAGATCTACTGGCTCCACATAATTATCGCCTGGCATACGAGAATTGGTGTTGGTCTACACATGCCCCCGACTGGAAAGACGTATGGGATATCGTCGAAAGAGTCGACAGGCCCAATATTGGCCTGTGTCTCGACACATTCCAGACTGCCGGAGGAGAATGGGCAGACCCAACTGCAAAGTCAGGGATGCTGGAAGGAGCGGGAAATCAAGAAGAGTTGGACAAAAAGTACGGCGAGAGTTTAAAGAAGCTGGCTGCCACGATATCACCCGAAAAGATCTATATATTGCAGATATCGGATGCTTACAAACCCAAGCAGCCTCTGGACCCGGAGCCTGACGAGAGCGGGCTAAGGCCAAGGGGTAGATGGAGTTCGAGTCTGAGGCCCGTTCCGTTTGATGGCGGCTACTTGCCTGTCGTCGAATTTGTAAAAGCAGTGCTCCAGACAGGCTGCCGCGGGTGGTTCTCCATGGAGGTCTTTGATGGTGGACCTGATGGCCAAGATCAGGAGTGGAAGGATATGCCTGCATTCACCAAGAAAGCCATGCAATCTCACCATCGGCTTCTACAAGTGATAGCGGATGCTTAAACTCTCTACAGCCCTGGCGTGCAAGGGTACGGGCGAATCAGGGAGATAGGCCACTCAACCAATTGTGTTGCTCTTAATGGAGAGGGGTGATTGTCTGCTTTCTTTAATATCTTTCCTATGATGCCAGCATCTCCCTCAATCTATCCCCTGCCATCGCCGCCGCATCCTCCTCCGAAATCACCAACAAAGCCCCAAAGTCCCCACCACATCTACCAGCCGCGCCACTCCCATCGATGTCCCCTCCTACGTCTGCCCCGGTTGTCCCTGAATCTGCACCTCCTTCTCCGTTCGCGCTGTTCTCGCGGCCAGGCTTGGCGTTCTTTCCAGAATCTCCATATCCTACTCCGCAGTCCACGACAGGTGTTTGGCTGGTTGTTGTACCTTTGTCATCCTCCTTGTCTCTCGCCTTTCTGCTCTCATGTTGTCCTTTAGGGACAGACTTCTGTTCCTCACGGCGCTTCTGATCTCAATGCATCATCCAGGAATGAGAGCTTGGATACAGTATCAGGCGATGTATGTCCGACTCGTCCTCAGAACGGGTGGTAGGAGGGGTGAAGGGTGGCGAAGTTCTTCTGGAGAACAGTCGTGATTGGGCTGCGAAGTTTGTGCGTACTTTTGTCGACTTCGTTCCTAGAAGTGGGCCACGGCGTAGAGACCCTTGCAAGAGACCACATCTTATGGATTGTAGCACCGACATCTCGAGTGGGTGGTGATAAGTCACGAACTCATTCTTCCTCATTCTTCCGACGAATTGACTTATGTAATGTCTTTTTCGATCGTGTACTGGCCTCATCAAAGGATAAATTTCACTCAATAGGGCAGGATTCATCCTATCTCTTCCGGTGGCTTGACCCACAAACGGCTTTTTTGAACTTCAAATTTCTTCGTTATGTCTGTATTTGGAGCCTTCTCCAGCTCATCAATCTAAGATAACAGACCTCAAACAAAACTCTTCGCCGTTCTATTTTTCACGAAAATGCTATCCTCAAAGGCTGCGAGCCGTGCTAGGATCACAGTACCTTGTGTGCCCACCCGACAAGTTTTGGCGCTTCAACGGTCGCAGCTCCTTCGGTCGACATCAAGGCGCAGCTTTTTCACCGTCGTAGAGCAATTTCAGAAGGGCCTCGTCTTCCACTCTGGCCGCCATGTCGGCGAGAAAAAGCCTGGGATACGTTTCAGCTTTCCTGTTGTCAACGAGATTCGCAAAGGTACTTGGCTAGATTGACCCCAAAGGACTGCAATGGCGATGCTAATACCAGACTTTGTGTAGTCGACATGCGAACTCGGACCATGCAAATCCCGTCACAGGAACTGATGACCAAAGACAATGTGACCATACACGTTGATGCAGTCGCCTTTTTTCGAGTCAGTGATGCATTGAAGGCTATTTGTAACATCGAAGACCGCGACACCGCTGTCTGTGAGGCTGGTGGGTTTGTCCTTCCGTATTTTACATCTCAATGCTGACTCAAATCGCCATTCAGCCCAGTCATCGCTCCGTGATCAGCTATCGCAAGGTGTCTTTGATGAGGTCATACACGACCGTGAGGAGGCTGCCAGCAACGTCCTTGCTGCTCTCTGTACACTGACAGACAAATGGGGCATTATTGCAGATGCGGTCAAGCTGAAGAACATCAGCGTCGATGTCTCCATGATCCGAGCGATGGGTCGACGTGCGGAAGCTGAGCGCCTGAAAGAGGCACGAATCATCGAGGCGTCTGCTGAATTTGAGGCTTCGCAAATGCTGGTGCAGGCGGGACGCGAATTTGGCGATGGTACGCAATTTCAACTTTCAATTTGACTCAATTGTTCTACATTTGAAGTGATGCTAAATTGAATGCATTGATACAACAGGGGCCCTAGGCCTTCGACTACGAGAACTTCAAACGTACTCGCAAATTGCAGCGGAGAAGAACACAATTCTAATCCCCTCGAACTTGGATGCTAGTGTGGCTCAGGCCCTGAGAACCTTGCGTCAACAAGAGGAGATGAAGCAGAATCAAGGCATAATTGATGGTTCGCTGCGCACAAAGAATAGCTCAAAGATAAGCAACAGCCCTTCAAAACATACAAAGGGCAACCAATTACCTACTGAAGGGGATGCGAGGACGGTTGAAGCCGATAATGAAGAGATCGACTAGTAGGACTGGCGCAAGTAGAGGGGAATGTTGGCGTTTTGAAGGATTCAGTCCCAACTATTTGACCTGATATTACTCGCTTCCGTCGATGTTATCAACCAATGCCGCTCCTTGAACTATACTCTCTTTTGACGACCTTCTTTGCGTGGACTCTCCCTCAGAAACGTTGCCCTAAACACCAATTTCTCTTGGGAGAGGAAGTCCGAACACTGTCAGCGAACTCCAGTACACAAATCCGTATGCCCGGAGTTCCGGGTACCCGAAATAACACTTATGAAAATTAGTGAGCGCTGTCACCGCTGCCTCCTTACTCAAATTTACAATGGCAGGAAAGTCTCCTCCTCCCTCACAGTACAGCTGTTCTAGATGCAACAGGTCGTTTGCGCAAAGTGAGTAGTGATGGGTCCGTCAAGGGTGTAGATAAACCCTTGGATTGGTAGAAGCTGGAACAAGTTTAACGGAGAGTGCTTATGGTATTACTCGCTGAAATTCTTCGTTTGACGGTGGAGCCACGGAACCCTCATCGACTGATAATGGCTCTCCGGCTATTGACCAGAAATCGATTGCCTGTCAAGACCTCAGCGAGATCAGAGATCGATGGCTGAGCCATGTTTGGTTTGGGAACGGTAAGGCTTGCCGACTTGACAAGTCAGCGGTGTATTTCTACGGCAAGATACTGCGAACGTACCCACGAATAATGTCAAGCAAAGATCAGCTACCCCCTATCATTAACCCTTGGCAACTATCCACGGGCACGCCTGTGCCAATTGCTAATTGTCGGAGCCTTGTGCGCATGTGGGAGGACCGAGCGAGCGATGCCACCGAGCTTGCTATGGATGGCATAAAACGAGAGATAGGGCGGCTGTTCGATGAGGTTAATGAAGCCTTTCTTGGACTGGGTGATGGTTGACTGATAGCGATCCAGTACCATAGATACAACGAGCTGGTTCATCTTGCAGCTTGCCAAGCGCTCTTGATCCTCGCTATCATGGTTCTCTATTCTCCATAAAATGCCACCGATCAACCAGTGGTGGATGAGAATACCATAACAAACCTTCAGCAAGTCACCTATCGTCTTGCCATTACCGGCGCTGGCGTCATCACCAGCGCAGAGAAGGACCATGCTCGTCACGAATGGGAAGAATGGATAATCGTATCTGCCAAATGTCGTGTGATCCTCACGCTTGATTGCTTCGACTGCGTCTTTACTACTCGGAATGACCTACCAACTTTCCCTTGTGATGAACTGAGGCTTCTACCGGCTCCTGCAGGAAAGGTCTTGTGGCAAGCACAAAGCAGCGAGCAATGGAAGACTGCATACAATCGCTGGCTAGCAAAGTGGGATACTAGCACCTTCACGATAGGAGATCTGATGAAGAAGCCAAATGGCGATACAGATGCAGAAGAGCGGCTGCAGACGTGGCTCTCGGAAGTCGATAAATTGGGAATGATGATGATGGTCGTGGTGAATGGGGCGAGGTCGACAATTTCGTTTTGATAGACTTGCCTAGACACCGCCGTGATCGTGCGAGAATAGAAGAGGTAATTGCATGAGAGGCATCCTTCGTTGGTACTAGCCTAAGAATGAGCGACGCAGGCGATTGCATCTCGTGTGGTAAGTAACACTAGCCTTCAAAGGTCGATTGACTCGGACCACTAACACTATTTAGATCAGCATACCAATAACGATGCCCATGCAGAAGTCCGAGTCGGTCAATGACCGGCGAGTGGACTAGGTACAGACTGGAACAATGCTACCAGCGTGGTTCGGGTCATTCGATGGGGCTTTCAATGCACAAAGCCAAGAATGGGCGCCAAGATGGGAATCTCTTGACGGGGCTGGAAGTCGAAGCTGGCTCGCCTGGCACGAACCCATGCGCAGTTGAAAGTAGCCTCTGGAATCTGCATCAGGGTCGCTACTCAGCGAATCACGCTTCTCCCCCAAGTGACTGTCTAGACACTCATCCAAGAGATCTTTGTCACACCATATCCTCGACGAAACATAGCTTTGTTTTTGCCACTGAGCATGTGGCGAAATCGGGGCCATTCTCGATGTAAACATGACTACTGTCTAAGCCCCCATATATGAAAGATTCCTTGCGTCGAGCCAATTCGTATCTTTTCAAAAACAATGAACATAGGAGATATCCTACAATGGCTGTCGAAAACCCCGTGACTGGCGCCCCAGATGCGCCTCATGGCGCGAATAGCACTTCCACGTCTTATAACGACTAGCCAAATGACGCTGGGGTTAGTATGGCTCCGCGAATGTATATGTTGTTGCTGATGTCGAAGTGTTCAGTTTGAGGTCTTTCACGAAGAGAAAACCCCGGTTACACTGCAAGTGTCTGGCAAGATACCAGCATATGCTGCGTAAGCCGAGACTTAAATCCTCTCTTGGGAAATAAATGCTAATTCAGGTAGTGGCGTCCTCTACAGAACGGGGCCCGGCGGTCATCAATTTTCGACCAGCAAGAACACGACCTTTAGCGCCTCCCATTGGTTTGATGGGTTCTCCCAAATGCACCGCTTCGAGCTCGTCCCAATTGCGAATGGAGAACACATCACCCAGGTAAACTACAATTCCCGACATACTTGCGATGAACTCAACGAAAAGATTCGCAAGGAAGGAGACATGTCCGCGTTGAGCTTCGGCCAGCAGAGAGATCCGTGCGAATCCTTTTTCAAGAAAGTCATGAGCTCCTTCCACACAGTCACAGCGCGCGACGAAAGGGGCATTTCTGGTGTCAATATTGGTGTGACAGTCAAAGCAAACATGCCAATGCCTGCAAAATTGACCAAAGGGGTCGCGTCGCAGCAAGATCCTAAGACTAGCCAGGCGTCAAAGATCGGCAACGTCTGGCTGAAGAGCGACAATGCAGCTTTGCAAGAGATCGATCCAACGACACTGGAGCCGGTCACTGTTGCTATGCATTCAAAGCTGCATCCTGAACTGAAAGGCCCCTTTACTGGCGCGCACTCGCGTACAGACCCGGTGACAGGGAACTGGTACAATTACAATCTTGAAATTGGTCGGCAAGCAGTGTATCGAGTCTTCGGCGTCTCTGCCACGACAGGGAAACCCACCATCCTGGCAACCATCTCTGGTGGCGAAATTAAGGCAGCTTACTTGCATTCGATCATGCTCACTGAGCGGTATGTCGTCATCTGTATCTTCAGTGCCTACTATGCCAAGAACGGACTGAAGATCCTTTGGGCCAAGAACATGCTAGAAGCCACGGAATTTAACTCCAGAAAGAAAATACCTGGCTTGTGATTGATCGTCTGCAGGGTCAAGGCCTGGTCGGCACCTACGAATCCGATCCATTCTTCGCCTTCCATCCAGTCAATGCGTAGGATCGACCCTCGGAAAGCGAGCCTAGGAAATTCGATATCATTGCAGATATTCCTGCGTACGAGAACCTCGACATCATCAAGCGCTTCTATTACCATAACATGAAGGGTACGCCTCCAACAGCTCGCGATTACGCTGGCGAAAAGGGCGAAATAAGTCGTGCGAGGCTCACGCGATAAAAACTGCTCAGCGTTGGTAGCAGCAAGATCTCAAGCTCTAGCAAGGGTAGAGAGGTCGAAGTTCTTTTTGCTTCTGCAGAACGAGACACGCCATAGCTCCCCACATTCAACCCCAAATATGCAACACAACCCGCTACATCTTCGGTGTCAGTGACCGCGGCGATTCTACATTCTTGGACGGCATCATCAAGTACGACACCCAGACGCAGACGTCCATTGCTCGAGTGATCCACGCGCAGTCGCCCGGCGAGCCAACATTTCTACCCGATCCGGAGGGAATAGAGGAAGATGACGGAGTGCACTTGAGCGTGGTTCTCGATGGAACGAAGGGGAAGAGCTACCTCTTGGTCTTGGATGCGAGGACTTTTGATGAAGTTAGAAGAGCGGACATGGAAATTGTGGTGCCTTTTTGGGTTGCAAGGAACGCATGTTGCTAATGTTTAGCTTGCTGCGAATATCCTTTCATTGCGGGCGTGATCTAGGGCACTTGTATGTAGGTTTCGACGTCACAGTCATTGAGAAAGACAAAATTTTTGAATGTTTCAAGTAGCTTTCTGGCAAGATTTGCTTGGATTTTTGAACCCGAAGAAGCCGAAGCGCATAAAAAGGGTCGTTGAACACGCCTGCCGCGTAGAAAAACATGGTCAGTACTTGAGATCGGAGCGGCTTGAGTGGTCCTGTCTTGGAGAATCGAGTAGTCCATAGGACAGAGGCACACCTAGGCGAGCCAAAAAGCCGCGCTTTGAAATGGCGAATGATTGTGGAGAGCCGTAGATTTGACCGTATGAACAACACATAATCTATGCACAATTGGGGGTCCGTCTCGCGCTACCCGAGTAAGGAAAGGCTGGGTTACGTTCAGCTGTAGCGTCCGGTCAGCTGGAGCGCGAAAATCGCCATCCTTATGGCTAGACGCCAACATGTGTGTCACTTCGTAATGTTCGTGTACACTATAGCGCACCCATCCTATAGCGTTGTTGCGGCGTAAAGTCTCCAACCCTGCTCCCTCAAGCAGGTTTTGTGACAATGCCTGAGTCGCTCGAGCGAAAAAACTGTTTCTTTAAATGATAGCCGAACGCAAACTTGATACTACGCTCGTAGATACTGGAAATACGTTTCCCCTTACATGACTTATCCTACATACACCAGGACCTTGTGTCTTGGATATCATTCGTCGCATCATAATCAATAAGAACATAAAACTCCAGAGCCACAAATGTTGCCCCTATCGAGGAACGTGCTGAGGCTTCCTCGCCATGTTGACCATGGGTGGAGGCCCATCAGTATCCGGATAAGGTAATAGCGGGGCCGCGTTGCCACTGCCTCTTGTGCTAGGATGGTTAGGTCTTCGCGCAGCACGCGGATCGTGTAGTTGTATCGGCGTCTTCGGAGGAAGGGGTGGAGCTTCATTCGTGGGCACATTGTCCCTGCGGTACTCGTTGCTCGCTCGGCAGGGATTCTCTTCGGACGACCTCCGCGGACCTTCGTCCGCAGGCTGTGGGTACTCGTCCGAAGACGTGATTGTGAATTTGTCCTGTGGGCTGGACATTCGTTGATATGCTGGGTGTGGTCCCGGATACATTGGCCCAGGCCTGCTGAGGGGTCGCGGGACCAAGGGCGGAACATCTTCGCTTGGAAGTTCGATAGCTTGGGGCTCAGATGGTGGAATGTATGACCGGGCTTGTTGCTCGTAGTGCTTCTTGTAGCTGTCATTTGCTCGTTGGACTTTGCTTACGGTATGCCTTCGCATCGCTTCCACTTTAGCCATCTCCCTTGCTCCATCATTAAGCATGATCTTCACCGCTGGCGTGTTCAAATAGGATTGAGTGCTGTTACTAATATCCGCCAGCCTATTCCATTCGTTCATTCCGAATTCACCCACCCCGACCTCGACGTTCAGCCTGAGATAATTGTTAGGATGGACGCCTCTCTTCGGCAAATGTATGGATAGTATCTCCTTGTGCGTCTTTTCGCAGCCCTCAATCTTCGCAATGAGTTTCCGCTTCGCTTCGGCGAACGATCCTAGTCCACCAGCAAAGCCTTCCCACCACTCTGATTGCATGTTCTGAGTACCACCGGGTCGCTTGCCTGTGCCGATACTGAGGAACAGCCCCACTGTCTGTCCTGGCCATTCATTGATTATTGCTTCGTCTAGCACCTGGGGAGCTGGATTGTAAGTTGGCGTCTTATCAGCGTTGGTGAGCCCGTAGCCTTCGTCAAGGAAAGTAGACGTTCCAATCCGGATCTCCTTGAAAGCGAGCTTTGTAGCGCATGTTGCTCTTCCTGCCTGCCAGATTGCACATTCTGACTCGATAGCGGGCTGTGTTCTTGACGGGTATGACCGTAGCATCACCGCAGTCGCGCTCCTCTCGCTATGGCCTTTGAGAACGGCTGTCACAGCACTTTCCGTTGTCAGTACTCCATAAGATCGAGTGTTGGGCGTCTACTCACGTTTTGCATCTCTTGTCCCTTCTCGAGTCTTCAAGGGACGCATTCGGGTCCCCGAGTGCTGTCCAGTTATCCGAAGATAATTGACTGAATCTGTTCCTCGTAGTTGAGCTTGTGGACGACCTAGGCATTCCATTCTTGTCGCTCATCACGCTCTGCGGCCTCGAAAAGCTTCCTGGACTGTTTGGCATGTCTCGGTATTCGTCTTCTGGATCCTCGTCCCTCTCATGCTCGAATGAGCGCACGCATGATCTGATCGCATCCTCTAGCATGGAAGCCTTGAATAATGTTGATCTGTATGGTATCCCAGCAATGGTTTTGTCCGTCTCAAAGACCTTCCTTGTCATTTGCACATATACCCTCATACAATCCTTCGTGTTCATGCGTAGTCGCCCTAGCATGATGGCGATCAACCCTCCAGTTCCCGTACCCGCAATCAGATCGAAGTAGTCGCACGGTTTGGGTACCTGGTCCGGTTCCGGGGGCTCGCCGTAGCATTCGGAGTAGGTCTTGTGCATGAAGTCGTGGAGGAGTATAAGCATAGAGTAGCCTCGAACACCCCCGCCATCTGTAGAGAAGGGTCAGCCTACGTAAAGAAGTGGGTAGTCCGTGATGTGCTTGATGCGCACTCACCGAGCGAGAGAATGCGCAGAGGCGTTCCTTTTGTCGTATCTCTACGACGAAGCCCCGAAGGCTCCATCTCCGCTGCTGTTCGCCAACCCAGTGGTGTCTATGCGGTACGCTCGAGTCAAGGCGTCCTCTGAAGATTGGAAGGCCGGTGATGCCTCACTTGCGCCTGATTCGACTCTTCTGGTCTCTTTGTATCAATTCTGAGTACACTCCAACGTCGAAAACCTCGGAGCGAGCGATACGAATGAGAAATTCGTGTAAGATCAGCTTCACACGTGCCTGGCGCGGTTGTAGTACGACGGAGACCGAGGTCGAATCTGGAAAGAGGGTCCTTTGGCGGCGAACGCTACGACGATGTGAAACCTTGAAGCCTCACAGATCTTCGACAGCTATCGTCTCTGACGTGTAATGGAGGAGGTTGCCGGATTTGGCCAGAAATTCAGGAAGGTATGGTTGCTGACTGTAGGAGGCGACTCGTTGGCCCGCCTGATGACAAGCAACGTCGCCAAGATTCGCTATTCGTCAACCCATCGTGGCTGTGCTACCTTACCCTTCCTCCCTTCCATCAACGCCTTTAGCGCAGGGCAGAATTACGAGGCGAGCGTAACAGTCGCAGCTCCAGGTTTTTTCACTGCAAACCTTGCGTGCAGTGCAATTTGAGAGAGCCTGGAGAAGGAAACAGCTACATAAATAGCAACGAGTCGATTGATCGACTAATTAAGCACAGAAACATAAGACCATGTACATTCTGCTTTGGTACATTCCTTCCAATCTGGGGCTACGCTGTACTTCGCATTTAATTCTTCCATCATCAGCTTCCGTAGAATACCTGATACTCCATTTTGGCCTCAAAGTTGTCCACCGTTTTGATCACCACCAAGTTCGTCGTCCTGGTCTCAATCTCTACCTCTATCACTATCATCTAGCTTTCATGTTTTGGCGTGACGAATGATGCAGCACGCATTCTCGTGTTGCAGTGTTTAGAGACTCCAGAATTTTTCAGAAAGACCAATTTGGTGCTTGAGTCGACTGAATCTTGTGTCTGCAGGCACTCAAGAATGCTACTTTCTCAGCCTGCAAGCAGCTTGGTATCAGAATAATTTGCAATTGCGAGGGCTACAGAGCCCAGATTTCAGCAAACAAAGTTCCTCTAGCGTAAGAGATCACTCTACGAGTATCAAATCTCAAGATAAGTCGCGGTTGCGCAATCTCGGATTCTTCAATAGATTTGTGTTGGCTGTCTTTCGTTCAAATCGAGGGTATCTTATATGTAAGTCGAATGCTCTGGCGTTCAAGACTGCGACTTTCTTCTAACATCAAGCGCGCAAGGCGTATTGTGGACAACAGGAGCTGATGGCTCAGTCTCGACCAATTCCACCTCGTGGATTGACGCCTCAGTATCGACGAGCCCGCCGGCTAGGTCCCACAGGACCATCTAATATTCCTGGTTTACTGAGGCCCAAATTCAAGATTTACGATTCACCACCCTTCCTCGAGGGGCTCGGCCCCGTGCCAGAAATGGTCAGAGAACATAGTTACGAAATTCTGTTCCCATACACATGATGGTAGCGCCAATGGTATGGAATGAAGCGGCGGAGAAGGTGCCTTGCGCTCGCTGTAGCCTGCAAGCAATTCCTCTGAACAGCAATCCAATTTAGTTGACATGTACCGCTGCAATGGAGACAAGAGGACAAATTCTGCTACTCATCGCGTCAAATGGGGTAAGGGATGTGGTCAGAGGCTGTGCACCCCCTGCTACAATTACTATCGTCCTCAGCATTCTCGTGAGCGTTATCCTTCGAATCATGGAACTTGCAAGCAACCGATGGCAGAAGAAGAGGCAGAGATGTTAGAGAAGCCAACAATCAGGGCATAATATTAGCTGGATCTCTCCCAAATACGCCTTTTATCAAGGGATCAGAGCACGCGTGGTTCATAAGGGGCTTTAGTCATAGACAGGGAGAAAGGGAGAAGCCATGACTGCTCGCTTGCTAAAATGCTTCCTTAGCTTGACCACGCATAGGGTTTGGTTTCTACCGTCTGAGAGGGCTCCGGCGAAGCTATAACTTCTTCATCGTTCAAAGCTGTATCTTCATCACCGCTCCATCAAGCCTGAGCCACAGGTATATCCCAACATCTATGTCATCACGGGATTCTGTGTAGACCTGTAGCTGATTCGATAAATATGGAGAGCTTGGGTGGAAGAAGCTTCTGCTCCGCCCTGCCTCAAATCCCCCCATCAGGCCCATCACAACCTCGCTAGATCAAGACACCAAACACAAAGGCACGGAGCTTCAGTGAGTTTCACTTTGTTGCAAGAACCAAACAGATCACAAGTCACAGGGCTAAGCGGGACTCGTTGAGGCTAGCAGCGGTGCCTTTCGCGGGTATGTGAAATAAGCTGAGGTTGACTACCAGGAACATTGCTCCTCATGCTGTCAGATGTTGCGTGGAATCGTTGCCAATAATGGCATTGTTTTGACAGCTGGCCAGCGATTGGAAGCCATGCGTGCAAAGCATGTTGTGCAGGTGCTTCATATTTGCCAGAGACGGTAGACTCCGACCGGTTGGTCTGAAGATGGGCTGCGCATAGTAGATAATTAGACAACGACAAGAGATAAAACCAGTAGCGAATTGCAGGAAGGCCATCTGTCTGATTGGTAGATAATGAGCACTAGCACGCTTTCCTATAAGATATGCAAGAAGCTCTGGCCCAAAGCACTGAGACCCAGCACTCTGTGACTGTGGCAGAGTAGATTGCAATCGACTTAGCTAATCTCTAGAGCTCGTCCATTCGCAATCGTATTGGTTCCGACCAGCAAGCCTGCCACGTATTACAGCATAGCCAAGCATAGGAGGAATCCGACTCGAAGGTTTTGTCGCAACGTGTATCCTTTCATTCGATAACGTGGCTCACTATGTGGGATGGCTTCGATAGAAAGGCTCCATGCTGCAGCGGTAGCTCGTCGGGCAGATATGTCCGATTTCCCCCCTCCAATGGCCAACCTCATGGGTATCTCATCCTTCAGAGCAAGAGCGCAGTTCGCTGTCATGGGGCTGAAGATTGATGGCCCTGCGGTCGATTATTAAGCCTAGAATAAACAAGACCAAAGAATGCGACTAGAAGTCAGCCTTGGAGTTTGTTAGGGAAGCAAAGGTGGCGGAGCAATCGAGAACAGCAAAAGGACAAGTGAGCTGGGGGGGTTCCCACTTATGCACGCCATCGCGGCCCAATCCCTTCTAAGTCACTTTTAGGCCTGGTCTAGGGCAAACGATGCAGAAAATAAGTTAATGACTCGATACCGAAAATTTAGCGTCCCCAATACGGTCCTGCGGTCATGGTTACATTTTTCAGCCTCAACCTTCATTCGCTTGTTTATCATTCATCAGGCTGCGCCTGCTTCCCCTCTTCACTCCCTCGTTTGTCATGATGCCCATGAGGCACCCGTGTCATCGATATACCTTTCAGACTCTTATTAATTGCGACGCAAACACTCCCTATACTCAACATGGCGGAAATCGGGTATGCCACCTCACCAGGTCCACGCAGGCAAGACGTCAGAGCTGATGGCTACTACTACAGCATCATAGCCTCTATAATAGGCGTCGCTGGGGCCGGCTTCAGGCTTTCACTACTCCTCAACGCCGTCGCGACCGAGATAGCGAACGCTGACTGCGACATCCATAACATCGCCAAGAACATCTCCCTCTTCTCCTTGATGCTCAAACAGGTTGGCAAGACTATGGAGGAAAACAGGACAGTCGCCTCACAAAGTGCTGTTGAGACTGCTACCGAAATCAGGGATCAAAGCGAGCTGGTCTTCCGAGAGATTGAGCGCATGGTCAACCTGTCGCAGGGAAGAGACGAGACGGGTAACATACGGTCCATAACCATCACGGAGAAGGTCAAATGGTGTTTCAAGAAGCAGAAAGTACAATACTTGTTGGGACAGCTCGAGTCGCTCAAGCTGAGCTTGTCAATCATGCTCCAAATCCTGGAAATGGGCAAAGCTATGTCTACCACGAAGTAAGTCAAGTCCGCTCGACAAGCTACAGCTATAATCTTACATCGTCGCAGGGATGACCAGTCCAAGTATCCTCCAACAGAAAGAGCCCTGTTGCAAGAGCGCGCTGAGATTCAAAATATGATCGTGGTCCAACATTGGTCGCTGGTTGAGCTGCGGAAATTGTACGAGCTGGCCGAAACGGAGGCACGAGAGGAGTCAATGAGCCCAGTGATTGAAGATCCACCCCCAAGATACGATTCATACCAACCCCCTGAAATGAGCCAGAACGGTCATCGAGGCTCTAGCAGCACCGATCATGGCCTGCAACTGTCAATCGAACCGCCGCCGCCAATACCACCCAAAGTAGACGGGGCACCTTCGCAAGCAATTGTGAGGTTCCAAGAAAACGACCTCCACCAGCTGGATGAATCATTTAGCAAAGCCTTGACGCGGGAAAATCAAGTTTTGAATGCAAACGTTTATGACATTGTCGATCATTTGTTACACGAGTGGACTCGCGCACCCCTTTCACCACGTTCATCGTTACGCTCGTCACCCAAAGTTCATAGGCCCCAGGCGCATTACTCTAGCGATGAGTCCGATACGGAGTCTGACTTTGAAGGCCACAATAACAAAGGACACTACATAGAAGGGCCAAGGAGAAGTCAGAAGAGAGGTGTGCATTTCCAGCCTAGCGTGGAAAGTGACCAGGAAGAAGAGGAGCGGCTTCGGCCACGCAAATCAGCTCCCAAAAGACATGTTCTAAACTCCGAATCCGATACTTCCTCAGAAGAGTCTGAGAGCACGTCACCTCCAGCAACTCGCTCGCAGCCAAACCCACGGCGAAACAGTGACGCTAGCAACTCCCACCAAAACCCTCATTCACGAGATTCTTATGAGCGTCACCGTACACCTTATGCATCCGCAGGCCTCCCTCATGTCCCAGAGAATCCCGTTAGACCGACAAGCTCTCGTGGGATTCCTCAGCCCCCTATGCCTATGCCAGCCCGACCACAGCCTCAGCATTATCAAAGCACGCCTCCGAATCCAGCCTTCCGTGGTTCACCCTACACGGGTCCTCCCCCGGGTCCGCAACGATTGGCATCGGCAGGCCCATATATGCCCGCACCGCCTCCAGGATACATGGGTACAAGTCCTCAACCTCAGGCTGGAGGGTACTTCCCGCAAGGTCAACGGCCACCTGGTCCTCCTGGCCCACCTATGCCCGTGCCTATGCCTGTACAGCGGCCACCACGACAGCATGGCCACCGAACGGACCACCGACACGAGAAGGAAAAGGCCGGGAAAGATAGGGCTGTAGCAAGCAAGAACCTGAAAAGGGGTCTCTTTGCCGGCGCAGGATTAGCAGGGATATTGGATCTTCTGCAAGGTCTCGACGGGCTGTAACGACTTTTTGTAACGATTCAAGGATATCATGAAAGCAACGAGCGTTCAAAAATTACGAGAAACGATACGTTGGATGATGTAGGTTGGGCATTCTGAGTTGTTTTAATATTGTGCATGCCAATTCCGGCCGAAGCCTGTGCATTTCAAGCTTTGATCTTGAAGCTCAGCGATTTCTTGCCGTACTGTCATCGTGTACCACATGTACACTTATCTAGCGTTTAAAAAAAGGTTTCAGACTCATACGAGGCATGCGATTCCAAACCTAACACCGAATGTCTTGGAGGCGTTCTTCCAATTAGTCTGTTCGTCTTGCACCCTTCCTTTGCACATTCGTCTGGACTAGACTTCCGTCGTAGCCAGCGAAACGTGTGACCTTTTCAGAACAAATTATATTCCTGTTGCAAATTGCTTCTGAGGATATCGGTTACCAGAATGTATGTCATGTCCCAATAAGTTTTCCGTATTGCCAGCTCCTTTCTTTACCCCAAATGATGTCCATCTTGCTTCGGACATTCAGGGTACAGGCTCAGACAGAGCCAAAAGTGCCCAGAAGGTGAGAAGAAATCCTTCGAAACCCACAATCTAAGTGTTCAAAGCTCCCGCTATCACCGTCTTTCGCTGCTCCAAACGCTGGCTAAGTGGTTTCAGATCTGGCTGTGGAAGCTTGAAGTACCATGCAGCAGCGACTCAAGTAGAGTAAAGATTTGATCAAAACTCCTGGCATTGTTTTATAATAAGCATATCATAAAGTAGTTACTTGTACAGTTCAAGGACATCATTGCCCATCGTCCCAATGCTCGGACTAATTATAGCAGCACCGAGTTTGAACGCGCAAGCTCACTCTCAATGCCCATTCCTCGCCCGATTGGTTGCCCAGGCGAGATTTTTATGCGTCGGTGGCGGGAGCTTAGCTCCATCGATTTAGCGGCCTGGTGGGCGGATGCTTTCTGTGCCTGGACCAAGATCCATAAACATTTGACAACGTCGACGAGGCGAAACCGTACCACACCATCTTTGACTCTCACCATCTCTTTACGCATTCAGAATCGAGCTCTGTTCGACATTGTATAGCTGCCTTCCAAAGTCTGCGCTCCCATTAAACAGAAACAACGCCCATCCCTGACCGGCCTCTCATTCAGGAGCTCCAGCAAGCATTCATTCAGCAGAGCCTTGCCATGCCTTCGGGTGATAAGCCGACTTAAGATCTTTCCGAGATTCTGCCAGCAAGAGAAGGTCATCGGGAGTGCCAGAGCTCTTTGATATCGCTCGAGACTGCGAAACCCCCCTTCTACGAGCTTGCCCTCATTCACTCGCTTTCACGATCATATTCATCACAGCCACCATCACGACTTGTGCCAATGACACCACGATAACGTTTGCGGTCGCTTTGATGCCCTTCTCCTTTCTCTCCGCTGGTACACATTTTGCACGACCTACACCCATGTCGATAACGGCCTCCAAACCATAAGCTAGCATCTATTACCAAGGTCCTTGCGTTCCAACCGTCCTATAACTCAGCTTCTAGCATGGACAATGCCGGGCACCTGTTGGTGCGCGCCAATGAGATCTACGCCAGAGCGAACTCCACCTCCACAGCTCCCCCTAATACCAAAGATCGCCCACCAGTGTACAAGGCCATTGGCATATCATTGGCGATAGGCTCGGGTTGTTTCATTGGCGTCTCATTCGTACTGAAAAAGACGGGACTACTGAGGGCGAACATGAAGTATAACGAAGAGGCGGGTGAGGGATACGGCTATCTTAAGAATGCATTCTGGTGGACGGGCATGACATTGATGATTATTGGAGAAGTATGCAACTTCGTCGCCTACTCTTTTACCGACGCTATACTGGTAACACCTCTCGGAGCCTTGTCTGTTGTCATCACAGCTATACTCTCTTCGATATTCCTCAAGGAACGGCTCAGTTTCATTGGAAAAGTTGGATGCTTCATGTGTATTGTGGGCTCGGTTGTCATCGTCATGAATGCACCCCAGCAGTCATCTGTCACCACGATACAAGAGATGAAGTCTTTCGTCATCGCGCCTGGATTTCTAACCTACGCCGGAATAATCATTCTCTCATGTGCATTCATCGCGTTCTGGGTCGGGCCCAGATATGGGAAGAAGAGCATGCTGGTATATTTGAGCATTTGCAGTTTGATTGGAGGACTGAGTGTGGTGGCTACCCAAGGGCTGGGTGCTGCCGTCGTTACTCAGATTAGTGGGACACCGCAGTTCAATCAGTGGTTTTTGTATTTCTTGCTTGTTTTTGTGGTAGCGACATTGCTTACGGAGATCATCTTCTTGAATGTAAGTTAATCCTTCCCCTAAAAGAACTTCTCGAAGGATACCTACTGATTACTCGGTACCCACAGAAAGCTTTAAACCTTTTTAACGCCGCCCTCGTCACCCCTACTTACTACGTCTTCTTCACCAGCTCGACCATAGTCTCTTCAGCCATCCTATTCCGAGGCTTCAAGGGCTCAGTTACTTCTATCGTCACGGTTGTCCTGGGCTTCTTTCAGATATGCTCCGGTGTGGTCCTCCTGCAGCTTTCGAAATCAGCAAAGGATGTCCCAGATACAGCGGTCTTCAAGGGGGACCTGGACCAGATGCGCACAGTCGCTGAACAGGAAGAGCCGGAATCGGAACCGAAAGCAGACGCAATTCGTGGTACCGCCGCTATCATTCGCAGATTCTCTCAATCTAGGCAGAAGAACGAGTTGGCAGAAGCGAAGAGAATACACGAAGACCGAATGAAGTCTCAGCTGGAGCCAGTCAGCGAAAACGAACAATATGAATGGGATGGCTTGAGGAGGCGGAAGACCACCCTGACTTCATCCACCGGTAGCACGCAAAGGAGAAAGACCCTACATCCACCACTAGGCATGGCTCAATTCCCAGACGAAGACCGAGCAGAGGAGCGACCGAATTGGGGAGACGGCGCTGGCTTTGACGGAGGTTTCTTCCACAGCTTCAAACGACAAGCATCCAGCAAATTTGCAACTCGAAAGAACAAAAGCCTTAGCACCGGAACCCCTGGCCACCTGGCTTCACATCGGCGCGATGACACTCCACCCACAGCACAAGTCCTCGGTGCCATGGAAATGGATCACGTGTACGGTCTCCCACCTTCACTACGGACCGGCGACGGTGCAGAAGATGGGCATCCTTCAACAGAGTACACAGGCGCCAGCGACAAGCCTCTGATGTGGGCTGAGAGCGTCGAGCAGCGCCCTTCGAGCTCGAAGGCTTCTCTTGCACCTACGCCACCGCCGCACTCCGCTAAGAGGCAATTTTCGTTCCAGAATCCCTTCAACAGACACAAACATGAATCCATTCCCTCCACATCCGATAGCGCCCCTAGACCCACCTCACGACTTGGTGTCGGCTCAAGAGGAAGCAGCAAAGAGCATCCCATACCTGGCATCAAGACTGCTACAGAAGAGGAGCGTCTGGGCCTAGTGAAAGGTGATTCAAGGAACTTACTGTCCGTCCCCGACTACAGCGAGCAGTCAGAGCCCTCCGACGAAGACGACTGGCAGCTCACGGGCAAGCCTATAAGCACTAATACTAGCCCTGGTGCAGGCATTGACCATGTACCATTAATACGCGAAGAGACTGAGAGCGGCAGGAGTTCGCCTGTTCGGCTGGTTCCAAGTGAGGAACCGCTAAGAGGGTATACTGAGTGGGAAGGACGGCCAGGCGGAGGCGCTGCTGGTTCTGGTGGGAGCCAGGGAAGGACGGCTGCGTTCATATGAAAGACCAGGACTGGATGGTTGGTCTACTACACAGCACAGCATCTTGAGTATTTAGCATGCGAGCATAATGGCCTTATGTTATATTCCATGGCCAGGAAGGATAGAATTGGGCTGTGGTATACGGCCTGTGGATATATAGGGTTTCCATGACAATCAGTTGATCGAGAGGACTTTTGGCTCGTCCCATGGTCTATCATTGCTTGCTCGTTCTCACATCTGCCTTGAACCCTAACCTCATCCCATAAAAGTCCGCAAAGAACATTCAAACGTCGCATTCCTCATATCTTACACCAAAACACAAGCCCAACCCCCAAAACGCTCTTTCCCCAACTGTCACAGCTTCAGCTTCGTTTCAGCCATCTTCGGAAGCTACCGAGCTCATCATCAGCCTACCGAATTGCCAAACCTTTCCGCCCCCCAAGTATCCAACATTGTTACGTAGCAAACTAGTCTAACGCTGGTGTCCATCAGTAGCTACATGTTTGAATGCGTGTGTGAGTGTGTCTCCAATGCACAACAAATGTTTGCATAGTAATTTGAACTTATCTCATTGTGTTGGACGCTGAGGGTGTCCGTGAGGATGACCCACCGTTGCAGAGCGGTCGTGACCCAGTCTTTTGTGTATGGTGCGAAGGCTCAAGCTACCGTATATAGGAATGAGGGTTACGAGCAGGGAAATGGGATGTTCTGTTGTACGACTTACTTGAATCACTACCTTACTCTAGCGTATTTTTGTCACGAGAGCTATTTACGTCTTATGCTGGGGTGGGGGGGTTTTGGAATGACATTGAAAGAGTTTTTCGCAAATATGTGTTTTGTTGTGCTAGATTTCATCATCATCATCGTCATCGTCATGCTCTGCAAATGTACTAGTACTCTACAATTTAATCGATCGCGAGACAGGCAATACGTGGACGATCCAAATGCCACGTATGCCAGCATGGCCTTGCACGGTAAAGGATCCTTCGGCCACTGGGCGCAAGATCTTGAAAGATGAATTCCTCCTTCTTTTCCTCATGATGATCTGTGGTTGTCTGGTACGAGGAGAGAGTCCAGGATAATAGACAATACCGTTCCGGCCGGCGTTAGTTGTGTGTCTATCATACCACACGTTGAGCGATCAAACGTATCCAACCATTCCCACCGCACCTAGATGCGACAACTACAAGCGAAGGCGAATGAGTCGAACTTTCGATGAGGTTGAGTGGCGACTCGATTTTTCACGATGGGCAGTCGAAGTCGTAACGTTGGAAGAGTTGCTGGTCGTCGATTGGCTGACCAGGCGATCCGTCACCCTTTGACGTCTGCAGGGCATAGATACGCCTAATCCTCTGCATCTGCTCCATAAGCCATTCCTTCTGTCCATCCCGAAGCCCAATTCCCCTCAGACTCGCTCTCATAGGCTCAAGTAGATGCCAACCGCCAAGTGCAGAAGCGGCTCGGCGATGTTCCTCAGAGGCTTTCTGGTTGCCAGTGTAGGGATACTCAATGCCATCTCTATCACCCGGCTCGCCTAGTGTTTTAGTGCCGAGAGCGAAAGGCACGCTAGCGCAGATGTCGTCGGCCATTTCTTGTGTGATCATACGGGCGTAGACGGCACGCCAGTACCATTGATGCTCGTAGGGCATGTCGAGCCAGGCGATGCAGTCGAGGATGATGGTTTGGATCTTGATACGAGCAGAGCGGTATTGGTTCCAGATGCTTTGTACCCAGAGGTCGACGTAGACGTCATTTCTCTCGTTGTAGACGAACGCTGATTTGGGGACATCGCCGAATGGATAGTCGAAACCGTTGGCCGGAGTCAGCTTCCATTCTGCGGGAAGAGATTCGGGCCAGGCGGCGACGAGCAGGTCGACCGAGATGGCGTACTCGAGAAGGTCGTTCACCTCTCGCTCTGAGTCTTCGCTGCGAGGGAGTAAGAGTGCCGACTTGGCACATGAACGAAGGTCCGCAATGTTGACAGTAGCGGATGTCAGACGGGCGGCAGCGTTTTGAGGCAGACTCTTGAAGATGGTGGTCAAGGCATTGGGGCATCTCTTGAAGGACGTGCTTTCCTCAATGGCGAGCTCGACCTATGGTTCATTAGCTTTGCTGTCCAAGCCAAGTGGCGTTCAAATGGAGTACGCACCAATTGAGAGCGGACTGAGAACAGTAGACCGACACCAAGATTCGTCTTCACATTATCGTGGCCCCGATGCATGACTAGAGCGGCAGCTCCAGCATTGTGAGCCCTAGCCATGTTGGATTTCGAAGAGTCAGCGCTAGCGGTGATTTTCTATTCAGCATCCGTCAGTATTGCTGCGACGAAACTGTCTTGCACTAAGACATGATTTCTTTGGGGTCTTTGGTGTATGTGGGTCAAGGGATTCAACGTGATCGTGCATAGAGAACAATGTTCAGGTAGTTATTACATCGAGATAGATTAAACAAAAATTCGAAAAGATGAAGCATAGGAAAGAGAAAGATGCATTGGGACCAGGCAAGTTAGGACAACGTACCTCGAATAGTCCAAGCAGCAGGACGGCCATTAATGTCTCATCATTCCTCGACTCAACAGGGTGTTTGATTGCTGCACTAGTCTTCCGCAGTGCACGGCCAAATATCGTTCGTCCAAGCTGTTGGTCGTTCTGTTTTGCTGGCGAGCTTCCGGACATGACAAGTGCTACCGAAGAAGTAGCCAAGGATAAAGGTGAGTCTGGGGTAGTGTTCCTGTAAAGAGGTAGGAGATGTTCGAGATGGCCTTGGACACTGTCTTTGTTGCGGGGCAATAGAACGAAATCAAGGAAGAAAGCACAGATCGCTTGTTGCTCAGGGAAGTCGTTGAACATTCGTGGAATTTCTACGTCCGATTGAGCTCTCTTCATGACCGCATAGGACGATTGACCAGGACCAGCCAGGGCCCATGTTGTAGTGTATGGTCCGGTTTCCTCTGATGATGCTGATGTTGGTGGTGGTGATGGTAGACGGTTTCCGGTCAGCTTCTTGCGTTGAGCCTTTAGGCAGACAGCTTTGGTTTGATCACGAAGGATCAGGTCGAAGCGGGCGACGTAGCCGGGACATTGGCGCTTAGTATTGATGCACTGATTGCATGCTGGTTGTTGTTCGTCGCACTAACGAAATCAGTCAATTGAAGTGTGCATGGGCAATCGAATGATCCCGTACCTTGATTTTCCTCTTCCTACAATTCTGACAGCCAGCACTTGGCTTGCCCTGATAGACCATGTTGCGCAATTACAACAAGGTGAGGGGGAAATGAGATGAGGCGCTTGAAGTTGTCTAGATTGTACAAAAGCTGTTATGTCTTACGAGCCGTTGCGGGATGTCGCAATTGTTATATGAAGAAGAAGAAATTGGTAGAGTACATCAGAATTTGCAAGGGACGGTGGAGATCTTTATGAGAACATGTTTAAGAAGAGCAGTACGGAGTAGCAGCGTACTTCTACCCTTCATGACCGGAAGGATCCCACATAGCTCTCTGCTCGAAACGCTAATGCTCACAAGGTTGCGGAGTGGCTTCTGCGAGTTTTCTAACCGCTCCAAGCAAGGTCCTTCTTCCCACCCGTGCCACCAGTCTCTCGGGTTATGGGCACCAGAGTCTCGCATTGAAGCTTCTTTCAACAACCAAAGAGACAGAGTGGTAAGGCGTGTTTAGGAGGGCTGTCTGTGCCGCAAAAGTGGAACATGAGGCTTCGAAATGCCATTACTCTCCAGGCTCTCTCAAGATCGACCACGGTAGAGTAGAGGCGTTGTGGTTTCATATGTGTTTCCCGTCATGATCAACCACAACTTTTGAAGCAAACTTGAAGCAAAATGCAGCTTCTCCGGCGGAACGTACTCTACGCCATGCCCTGCCCTTGCCATACTCGTGGATTCTGGACCCCACCAAGTCGTCAAACGCGCGTTGTCAAATGCACGTTATCGTTCAGCACTGGTAATCATTCCCCGTTTCTTGGGGGTAGAAAAACCGATCAATCACCGTCGGCTGCAATTTACTTATGCTCTCTCTCCTACTCTCCTCCTCCCTTGAATATTGCGTCCTTTCAATAAGGCGGGTCAAAGTCAGACCGTCGTCTTCGCTTGCACCCGCGCCAAGGCTGCATGGCCCTGCTTCTTCAGCCAAGAATATCAGCATTAGGCCTTTATGAGATGACAGACTCGTAAGCCTCTACCGCTGGCTGTGTAGCACTGGGTGTAGAGTACGCGCGTTCAGACGCATTACTTTAGGCATCAAAGAATTGATCAAATGTAAAAAAAGGAACACTACAGCGGTCAGGTAGAACTCATTAACCCTCTGCTGCCCTCAACCTTTTACAACCCTTCTTCTTGTCTCGGGTCTCTCGTTGTCAGGGTGGGAACACGCAATTCCATCGCGGATTACTCAATTTGGTCTTCGAGCCTGATCCTTCGCCGTGGGGAGCAGTGCAGTAGACAAGCCAAACAGCGCACAACGTGACAACGACACAGGTATATCGCCTTAGTTGCGCGACTACGACTCACGCGCGAAACGCTTAAGCACTAGCCGATAGGAACGTGCTTCAGTCAAGACTCCAGTGCACCCAAACATTGTTCTCCACTTCTTTTGTTCAATTCTCACTTTCCACATCTCCACCGCTATCATGTCATCGAGCAGCCCACCTCAGCCGACAACGCTGCCTCCTGCCAATTCCACGGTAGATTTCTGCCTCTCCGTCAACATCTACTGCCCGGTCGAACAAACAATCTACGGCTATTACCCCAACCTCGGAGCCAATGTATTCTTCTGTGCTTTCTTTGGCCTCTGTGCTTTCCTTCAATTCGTCTTTGGCCTAAGATGGAAGACATGGACATTCATGATCGCTTTAACCTTTGGCTGCATTTCTGAATGCCTCGGTAAGACACAATTTCCCTCTTCGCAAATTGCCATTCACTTACAAATTCAGGGTATGTTGGCCGTATCATGCTTAATGCCAATCCTTATTCAGGAAATGCCTTCGACATCCAAATCTGCTGCCTCATCATTGCCCCAGCATTCGTCGCCGCCGGGGTTTACCTAACCTTGAAACACATCGTTCTCGAGATTGGCTCCTCCTTCTCGCGCCTGAAGCCCCGCTTGTACACCTGGATATTTATCCTCTGTGATTTCCTCTCTTTAGTTCTCCAAGGAGCAGGCGGAGGCCTCGCCGCTACAGCGGGGAATGGCTCCAATCTGCAATCAGTCGGAAACAACCTCATGATGGCCGGTATCGTTTGGCAAGTCTTCACGCTCATCGTCTTCGGCATCCTAGTCACCGACTACTACCTTCGTGCTCACAAGTGCCGCGACCAGCTCTCCGCATCCGCCATCAAACTCATACAGACCCTCCGCTTCAAGCTCTTCGTCTTTGGTCTCACCCTCGCCTTTACCGGAATCTTCACACGTTGCGTCTTCCGCATCGCCGAGATGGCAAAAGGATGGGGGAACCCTATCATGCAGTCTGAGTCGGATTTCATCGGTTTGGACGGCGTCATGATCACAATTGCCGTGCTCTGTCTCACGGCTTTCCACCCTGGATTCGCCTTCCCCGAGATGCAGCAGCACGGAAAGACTAGCCCAGTTGGCGAGTTCACAGCCGCTACGAGAGAACAAGTGCACGATCCAGAGCACAGCATCCCCACGAGCCTTGAACTAGATCAACAGCAGACAAAGGAGGGATACTATGGCTCTGGGCGATGATTCTGAGACTTTGAACACCAGAATATTAGGGACGGTTCCATTTGGACAGCGAAACGCTTCTTCAATCTTGGACGGGAGATTTGGCAGTCCTCGCTTGGGCCTTGCAGAAAGCAGATGAGTGCAACGTAACGAAACCAATTTTCGTACTTAAAAAATCGACGAGCAGGTAAATAGAAAACAGAAATCATGTTTTTTTCAATATCCTCCTACCGTGGACTCCTTTCATAGAGCACAAAGCCGAATAATCTTCGATGCCACAAAAGTATCTCCACCTCCTTCAGCGATGCAAGCCCGAAAATACACGCCTGGCATATCAAAATTACACCCCGTTATCCCCCGCGTCACCCTTCTTCAAAATTCTCGCAGGCTATGCCCATGCAGCCGCGCAAACCCTCCAATCCCAAATCCGCAGACCCACCAGTCTTTGCGTCAGGAAGGATCACGGATCGCGTTGGCTAGTCCTCAGGGACCCTGCATTGATAGACTTGAAGATAAGTGATGGTGGATTGATGTGCAGCTGAGGAAAGGGGGGGCTATTCGGCTGCTCATGTGCTAGCTATGCATGTAAGCTTCCTCCCGAGGGTTCGTTACGTGGCTCTGCTGTGGACTATAATTGACGGCCACGGCTGGGTAGGATAGTTGCTTGCTCAATGTATATTGGGATATCATCACAGACTTGTATCTGCAGGATCTACGGTTAGTTTGTTATTTTGTTGCGATAGGGTTTGGACATGTAGCAGCAGGACAAGGCCGCTCGTGAGGTCGTTTGAGGGGGTTGAAACGCTCTGGTGGGAGATGGATACGCGGTTGAGTGTATATGCTGCAGAAGCGGCTGGAGTTTGTAAGATCTGGCGGTGTCGTGAACTGAGCTACAGGGGTTGCAATGTTAGAGCTTGGAAGGATTCTGCGGGATAGGGGTCGGGTTGATAAGCCGGGAGTTGGCATGGGTAGAGGAGATGATTGGATGCGGACGAATCGAATTCTCATGTGTAATATATATGTCCCCATACCAAAGGGGATGAGGTTGCAAAACATCTTTACCGCAGTTAGACCGACTCGAATGGAAAGCGCTCTGTTATCAATGAAACATAAGACGCTGGCACGGGCTGAGCAGGAACGGTCATGCTTTCAATTGTGGACCATTGATGTGTTGCAGACTTGTCTCGCTTCAATTGAGTAGATGAAGCATAGCCGGGGTCTGTACGCACGCTGAGGTTCTTCTGAGGGTGGGCAATTCCATGACAGCTCAAATTGAGCAAAGCTGACTTGATGTTCTGCATATTGGTTGCTCATCGACCAAAAAATTGGACTGTGACCTTTGTCTGCAAGGATGGAATGGGACTCGATTTCTGAATATCTCGAGTCTGAAACTGTTTGGTATCCTAGTTGAGAGCAAAATTGGTCGCGCTTTTTGCTTGTGATAGCTGATATCCGGCTTTGCCATCGGTCTAATTTCGAATAATCAAGGTAGAGTATTAACTAGGGCTGCACGCGGTTAGATATTCCCAATCTGTGATTATGTAGAACTGTTTACTTTTAAGTTTGATATTGTTTGATATCAGCAACAATCAGGCAATGAAGGTCGCTTACTCTGCTACTAATAGCTCGCATGCGGGCATTGATATCGCTGATCAGTCAAGGGATGGAAAGTGATCTTGCTCTTTCAATATGGAAGTTGACCTATCTTTCTGATCATTCCGATTTTGAAACAGTCTGACCGCAGCCAAAGTTGAATGAGCGTAGTCACACGTCCAGCTTGTAATGAATCGTAACTCATACACTTGTTGCTCTTGGATCAAAGGCTCCACCCCATGTCCTACGCCTGCATGCGCGTAAATTACCACGTTTTCGGAATACCTTGAGTTAGAGACTGTCCAAAATCACATAGAGTGAAGTAGAGAATGTCACGATGTTGCATGCTGGCGAGAAAATATTGAACCAAAGGTTTGCTTTGTATGCCATTCGAGTTGGTCCTGCTTGGGCTTCGAGAAAACAAGGAGTGTCTGTAGAATCTGGGAGTCTATCTCTGCTGAAAGATCCTTCCTGGTGGTGCTAGCCTGCCAAAACAGCGGCGTCAACCCCGCTCTATTGTGATCTTCGAGGCTTCCTGTCCCACAATTCCTAGTAATGTGCCTCACAATCCCAACAAGTGAAAAGAGACGAACTTATTGAGCTTCAGTATCCCTCAGCAGCTATGAAGGTTACTCAAGTATGCTTGTTCTCCTCCTGTCGACCGCCTGGGTCAGCAAGCTAATCTGCCCCACCTCGTCAGCTCTACACCTACCCCATCAAATCCCTCCGCAGCGTACCTCTCGCAGTAGCTACCCTCACTCCCAATGGTTTCCCTCAGGACCGCCGCTTCATGTTGCTTAAAGTTCACAAGGAGAATGACAAGCCGCCCCGTTCCAAGAGCCATCTCAATGGTGGCCTCGAGAACATGACAATCACCTACTACCCCGAGCTCGCCTTGTTCCTCCAGAGCATCAACCAGTCCGCTGGGACGTTTACTGTCATATTTAGTCCTCCCAATGGCAAGAGAAAGAGCCTGGACATACCATTGGAGCCAGATGTGGGTCACTTGGAACAGCTGAACGTAATATTGCATTCAAGTCCCACGAAAGCCTTCAAGATGGAGTCAAGAGTCAATGCATGGTTCTCAGAGTGTATGGGTTATCAAGTACTACTAGCGTACCTTGGACCCAATCGAAGACCAGTCCTTGGGAATGTGTCGCCCAATGCCGTTCAGAACAAGCCTCCCACGAGCACGTCGTGGATGTCGAGCATCACCTCGAGCATACCGAATGTCATGGGTGCTAAGGCTCAGGACGAAGGCATCAGCTTCGCGGACATAGCTGCATACCTCGTTGTCACGGAGGAGTCATTGCAGGATGTTTCCTCGCGGCTACAAGATGGCACAAAAATGGACATCACGAAATTCAGACCAAACATTGTACTCTCTGGCGCGAAGCAGGCCTACGAAGAAGACTACTGGGGAGGCATCATAATCAAAAGCAGCCCCAAGAACACAAAAGCTAGCCCTCCAGCCGCCGAAATCGCCCTAACACATAATTGTGGTCGCTGCGTCAGCATCAACATTGACTACTCTACCGGCCAGGCTGCAACGGGTGAAGCAGGCAGCGTGCTCAAGAAGCTGATGAAAGATAGACGGGTGGACAAAGGCAACAAGTACAGTCCGATATTTGGCCGCTATGGCTTCTTGAAGTCAGCAGAAGCTGGTCGAATTATAGCTGTGGGTGATGAGGCGCAAATCTCAAAAATCAACGAGGAGAGGACTACGTTCGGTAAGTGATCAACGTAGAGCCTGAGAAAGCGCTGCTAATGCCGTATCAGACTGGCCTGGTATAGGAAGTTGATGCTTATGGAGGTAAATGATGTATGCAGTAACGACAGAATTCCTATATTCCCAAAGCCCAATATCCGTCACAGACGCCCGCCAAACCTCGAATTGCTACACCCGTCCATCCCTCAGATCCCAAATCCTAGGCACCTCCCTCATTCGTCGCCACCTCCTGATCCAGCAGCTTGCTCCGATTCGTGACCACTTTGATCTCCAGGACCATTATCGTCCCCTTGGTCGAACTGCTGAGAATAACCAGCCTGGCCTCCAACGCTTCCTCCGTAGCCAGAATCCACGGATTGTTGCCTTTGGTCACGACCACCACCTTCGCCAGCAGCATTACCGTTGGTCGACGCTTTGCCGGCTCCGTTCCTTTCAAGGAGTATTGCAAGCATCTCAAGCTCCGTCAAGAGAGAGTCCACACCGGAGACTGAATTAGAGGCCCTGCGCAACAGCTGTTTCATCTCGATATTTACGCCAGACAGCTTCTTCGCCACTGCCATGTATTGATCAGAAAGAACGGAGCTTGAGTTCGTGGTAGCAACGCTCAAGCTCGCTGTCAGCTGCGATGATATGTCCCTGAAACGGGGCACCTGCCCATTGATGGCTTTGCCTTGAGCGATCTGGCGTTGAGCAGGTGGTCCAATCTCGTTGCTAAAATTAACTTTGTCAAACCAGAGATACGCAAGATCCTCGGACTCGGCGTAGGTCTTCACGCGAAGGATGTCTTGCTCATATTCTTGTTTGAATCCAGACAGGAAATTGGACGCTTTTTTGATGTTGGTGTAAAGGGTGACGAGGGATTCTTTGATTTCTTCTGGGGTGACTTTGGGCCCTGGTGGGTCCACGAAATCTCTACTACCGTATGTCCTCGTGCTTTCGCCAGCCCTTTCGCTTCTCACGGGTCGGTGGGTTAGTTGGCCATAGCCTTCCTCGGTGTACGGTCGCCGTTCATGCGTAGCCGGGCTACCAGAGAGTTGAGCGTATTGGCCGTCGCCGTGTCTGCTTCGTTCGTCCCTGGAGTGCCGAACCAAGGCACGCTGCTCAGCATGTCTACCGTCGTATGCTACCTCTCTAGGAGCTCGATCGGGATCTCTGCGGGCGATCGCTCGGTCGGTGGTGGGTAGATTCTCATCTCTCATTTTGACGTTGTTTTATCTGTTCAAGAGTAATTGCCTTTGTTCAGAGCCGATGTGACATGGTCAAAGCGCTGAAGTGGCACTTATGGTACGTATATATGGCATTGTACCCGGGTTGTTTCCATGGTGTCATTGGAGTAGGTAAGCGTGACTTGCCTAGATGCATGTCTCATTTGCGTTAAAGCCCAATTGCATGAGATGCGTGACAGCCTGACTAGGGTTCCTCCCGTTTGTATCGTACCTCATGATAATCCAAGATCTCATCATGTGCCACACAAGCAAGCAACCGCCGGCCAGAGCTGACGAGAAGAGAAGATAATCGTTGGACTGATAAGAATCCACAGGATCCTCACTTCCCTCGTCGACGAGAGCATCCCCTATCATTCTGAAAATGAAGCAGCAGCCCTCGGTCATCGGTCCCAATGCTGCAGATATTCGCCCGTTGGGCCTCTCCGTCCTTGGGCTCTCAAGCACGAATTCAGCCACTGGCAGGAGGATACGAGCGGCAAGAGGCGGGATACACGACATGGTATGATTCAAAGCTTCAGCTATCAAGATACGCCGCCATTGTGTCTCCGAATCGCTTAAGCTTGAGCCTCAAATGCATGGTTATGGAGCAAGTTGAGCGGGAAATGGCGCAACTGCATAGCACCATGCTCGTCAATCTTTATAGTCAGGAGTGACAAGTCCAAAAAAAGGTCTCCGATCTTCAGATCTTCGTGCGTTACGTGGGCACTCTATCTTGTACATGCCCAATAGGCCACGAATATGCAGGCGATCCCGTCCCAGTGAATCCTGCAGCCATCCCAAAACGTCCATCCCAAAGCTTGATTCAAGCATAAAAATAGAAGATCGTCCAACCATACCCAACTCCAAGCCCATGACCAACCAAAACATGCCAGCATTTACAAAGTATAAACAAACTCTGGATTTTCCTTATCCGTAAGATCCAACCACTCCTGGTTCTCCAACTTCATGTATCCTGGCCTCGCCCTGAAAGTCGCCTTCTTCTTATTCTGATTTTTGCAATACCAGTAGATGAACATCAAGTCTGCGAAGCAGGCGACCCAACAGACTATGATTGTGATTTCGGCGGGGACATAGCGGGGAGCGTCTTTCGGGCGGAAGGTTTGGGGGCCTGAAGGATACCCACATCAGCAGACTTACATGCTCAAGAGAGGGAATACACACCAATAATGTTTCCCACGCAATAGGAGATCAGGTACAGTGCCGCCACAGTAGTCTTCTTCGTATATCCCGCCACATTCGTAGCAATAAGAGAGAGAAGGCAAACGAATGCCGTAGGACTCGCTTGCGTGAAGTAGTAGCCTGCCAATCTTCCTCCATTATTGCTGATAGGCAGAGCAACGATCAGTAACATTCCCATTGTTGAGAGGATCAGCCCGGAGGAGCTGATCAGGATCCTGTTCCCATATCTGTCGCCCAAGTACCCGCACACAATCAGGGTGACCACTTCCACCGCACCACCAGGCGTGCCGTAGAGCAGAGACTGATCAGGCGTATAGCCAAAGGAGACGATAAGCTGGGAGAAAAAATTGCTGATTCCTCCATTTGGAATATCCGCCGCAAGCGCATAAAACATGAAAGCCCAGGTCAGCGGATCAAGTAGAGCTTCCTTGAGCTGGTAGGCTTTGAAATGCTTATTACCAATGCCTTGCTGATTGACTCTGACACGTTCAACGGCTAAGCGGCGGTCGTCCTTGCTGAGCCAGCGCGCATTGAGTTGGTTGTCTGGCATGAAAAAAAGGAACAGGCAGCCAATTGTAGCAGTCAAGAGACCTGTGACGAGGAAGACGATTCTCCAGGCCGCGATCGCAGCGCCATGCTTTTCAACTCCTCTGGCAATGCCATACGCAACAAGCCCGCCAAAGATCTGCGCGAAGCCGTTGAAGCTGAACCATATCCCAATGCGTGTTCCCTGCTCTTTCTTCGTATACCACTGTGAGGTGAAGAGGGCGAAACCCGGCGTGACGGCTGCTTCGAAAACACCGAGGAAGAAGCGGACGGCTATGGCGCCGGAGTAGTTCTTCACGGCTGCCAGGCAGCAGAGGACGAGACCCCACATTATGATGCAGAAGGAGGAGTATTTGGCGAGAGGGAGGCGTTGGAGGAGGCGGTTGGTTGGATATTCCCATGCTAGGTAGCCTGGTGGAGGTCAGAGGTGGGCATATTTGGGGTAAACATGGGGGTGTACCGAAGTAGAACATGCTGCTTAGCCATTGGTAGTCGTCACCTTTGAGGCGGATGTCCTTCTTAATGCCCATCACACTGGCGTATGAGAGGGTCGTTTCTGCTTCCGGTTAGTAATGTACGACGCCATTGACCACGAAGCTGCAAGGTAGAAAAGCAATCGAGGCATCCAATGGGGAAATGCAGGAGACTGAAGCACAAGGTCCAGTCCCGAAGATAACAGGTCTTGAGCAGCGAAACAACACGTCGAAAGGGCAAACGGCCCAAATTGTGAACATCTTGTGCGATCTTGAGCTGCAAAACTACACATTCAGCCGCAAGAGGAGCCAAGAGAAGTTCAAATCAAGGGGCAGCGAGAGTAATGAGCATGGCAGCAGCAATAGCATGGAGACCACGAAAAATGTATTTCAATTGAATTGGAGGCTTACTGTCAAGATAATTGAGGCCATACACAATACACATGAGCTGAGTCTCTATCAGCAACCATCCATGGCCTTTTCCCAGCTCGTACACACAGGCATGATGTTCAGATCGATCTTTCTTAACAGCCTCTTGTTCGTAGCCTCATTCATGACCAGCACCTCTCCTTCATGGCCCTCGAAGGCTTTCATCGCCTCGTCCGCATCATTGGAGTGCTGGAGCACCTTCTCTGGCGCCCCACTACCTCTCCTGATTGCTGTCCGCTCCACGTCTTGGTAGACAATGTCCTTCTCGTCTTCCATTTTGTAGGCTTAGATATCCAATCGATGTGTAGAGGTAGAGAAAGGAATGGACATACTCTCCCACTAGGGAAGAGGCACCGAAAACATGGTGTTCTCGTGTCATAGCGAATGACGTTGGCTAGCTATCCCTATGGCCGATAACGATTGACTATCGCGTGGAGAGGAGCAGATGTGCGGGGTCTCGAAAACGGGTGGTGTCTTGGAGGGAAGATCTGATAACACAGCAAACGAAAGAGGCAGGTCGGCATCAGATGTCTGTAGGGCTGATCTGAGACTTGGATTTTGCCGATGTTTGCCGTCACCACTTGTACATCCCTACAGGAGCATTTAATTGACTCGCAGATGCTTCTCCGGCAGTGGAGTTCCCTCCCGGACATTGGTCTCGAATTCTCGCAGAAAGCAGGCCTCATTCCTTTCCACACGAATTCCCCCCCACCCTGCCTCCGCTCCACCTTCTCGAGGACCGCTCAGAAACCGTCTGCGTAGCAAAAACGGCACCCAGCGCACCCAGCGTTGTTGCTACATGAAGCTCTTCTGATAAGCATTTTCGCAATGTTCAAAGGCAGCAGGTGGTCAGATCTCCGCATCACTTCTTTCCACGCCCGGTGCATCGAAGATCTACAAAGGCGGCTTGACGCTCTACACCCTTAAATCACGGACCATCTTTGCGGGATGGACTGAAGAGACGCGAGCCACGTATAAAGGCCCGATTGAGGATGTGGTGATATGTGAGGAAGAAGTTAGGCGCAACGTATTGTGTCTGTGAGAGTGGCACCGCAGACCCGACGGGCGGGAACACGAGAAACAGGACGCCTGGCTATCTACCGCTAGCTGTTGCGACGGAGAAGGCGACATCGACGAAGGAGGCGGAGAAAGGGTTGGGTTGGGATAGAGAGGGGAATATGGGTGCTTTTGCGAGAGAGGGATTGAAGGTATTGAAGGATGTCATAAAAGGCGACACTAGATCATAGGGTGGGTATATATCACAGCTCCCTTTCTGTTTCCCCATGCTCCCTTTCTGTTTCCCCATGCTCCCTTTCTGCTCCCTCTTGGTTCCCTCTTGGTCCCCCAATTCTCCCTCTGAAGCGGCTATGCTCCCTTTCACGGATGAAAACGGCAATCGGTGATCCTAAGCTCGAAGTGTATATAGATTCCCCCCAGTCGCCGTCTTGTTCTAGGGCTGCCAAATCACACCAAAGGCATCCATCTTTTATTACCGAAAAGACATCTCAATAAACTGCTTCGCTTTACCTACTACACACGCTCCTCAACTTGATCCATCGCAAAAACACAGCAAGAGAACCATCCATCTGCAATGGATTCTTCCAAAGTTCCTGTTAAGCTTGTGAAGGTGGTCAGAGTCCTCGGCCGAACAGGTATGAAATGTCCCCACCCTTGAAGCATCAAGAAGTGTTGCTTCTTGGTGAAAACAATTATATAAGACTAGGCTCTCGCGGCGGCGTGACTCAATTACGTGTCGAATTCATGGACGATCAGAGTCGGTCTTTCATTCGGAATGTCAAAGGGCCCGGTATGCTTTGTTCTTCACGGGAGAAGGGAGCGATTGGCTGACTTGTTGATCTACAATCCGTGGAGATGATATCCTTTGCCTACTCGATTCTGAACGCGAAGCTAGACGTCTAAGGTAAGATGCAAAAGATACAAGGTAGAGCGGTGGAGACTTGCCACATGGCGGCACTCTTCGGACTTTGATTCTTGTTCATTAGACTGCAGGAATTCAGATCGCGAGTTTAAACAAAGAGCAAAACCCACTTTCGTTAAACCGTCCGTTTGAGTTTATGACGTGGATATCTTGAATTGAGGAATCTAACTTTAATATATCTCCAAGCGTAATCGGAAAGACGAATATGCTAACATGGCTGCATAGTACCATCATCAACGTGCTGTCTGTAAACAGTGCCACGTGTTTCTCAGGATACGCTTTGGTTCTCTATCTACCAACTATACTAAACGGGGCCGTTCTCTACTGCGGTGCCCCCTAACAGCCTGTGTGGAAAGCAGATTGGTGACCAGAAGTACCTAGTGTTGTCTGAGAATCTTAAGTTGATGATCTGGGTCAGCTATGCCCACAGGTGCTGCCTACGGGGGTCATTTGGCCTTCAATATTCATATCACTCGATATGCTGCCACGTACCTGACGGATGGATCTTGTGTCCGTCAAGTAGCACGAAAATGTTAGCCTACGTAGTCGTCCATCTGCTCATCCTTATCGATGGATCCGGAAGACGAATCGTCTTCGGCCTCGACCATATCCACGTCCGTAGTGCTGCCGCCTTCCTCGGCCTCCCTCAGCCTTACTCTCCCCCGTTCACAACTGCCAGTAGCATCGCGGCTATTCTCAGCATCATCCTTATAGGTTACTCGACCGCTGCAAACCAGATCTTGGTCTTTACAATTCATACCATTTCCTCTTTATGCCCCGAAAATGACAAGGAAGGTTTCTTTTTGCGCAATTCTCACATTCGCCCCAGCAGTCTGTTTCGTGGCTGCTGAAAATGTGCACGCTGACGTCCGGAATTGTTTCACAACGAGAGCAGATCTTATCGGTCTTGTAGATGACGTGGCCGCTGCACGGTAACTCGTGCTCCGTGCAGTTGACGCAGGTCGAAACTGTTTGGTTGATCCGGGTATTGTAAAGGTAATTACAAGAGATGCCACGTTCGCTGCACTCCTTGCATTTACCCATGTATCTTGGCTGGTGACAATAGAAATGACTGCGCCCTATGCGTCCCCGTGGACAGGTTTTGTTGGTGAACTTCACACTTGTGCGGCCGCCGCTGCATACTTACCAACCCACGCCCTATACAATTGACGCAGATCGACACACCGCGAGAGTATATACAAGAGATGCCACGTCCGCTGCACTCCTTACATTTCCCCTTACATTGTGGCGTATGAAGTTTGAGTTGATGGCGCTCCATTTGTCGTTTACACCGGGGACAGGTATCATAAAATATTTTTCTTATCGACTCTAAATGTTTGTGAATTGTACACACCAAGTCCCTTGCAACCCTGAAATTTGCCCTTGCATAGTTGTAAGTGAGATCTGAGTGATTTTCTGTCATCATGCAGTTGCGAACACTGGTAACAGGGCATCTTGTCCGGTATTAAGGTCGTGGCCTCGAGGTCGTCCTTTTTATCTTCGCCTCCCATTCCGAGATCTCCGCCTCCCCCTCCTATGCCCCTGCCTTGGCCGCCTTCGAGGAGGTCTCCACCTTCTTGGTCTTCTTGGTCTTCAAGGTCTTCACGTTGGGCGCCTTCGAGGTTTCCGCTTCCGAGGTCTCAGCCTCCAGTGTCTACGCCTTAGCGGTCCAGCCCTCCTCATCCCATCGCGTTTGAGAAGATCGAAGGGGATTTCCTTTTCATCCGGTAAGAGCATAAGATTGGATTTGGAGCGGTCGCCTAATTGCGTATTGTCACACTGTATTTCGGGCGCAACTGGGAGAGCTTGTTGTTGTTCCAACCAAGAAGGCTCGTTGTACGGGTTGGGTGTTTGTTTTATTGTGTAATGTTGCTCGCTAGCAAAATACTTTGGCAACTCGACTGGAAGACTTTTAATGGGCGGCGCTGAAGGAAAGGGAAGCGAGAAAATTCACCTTATAGGCAGTCCCAGTCACGCTGGTACAGTATTTGCTTGGTGACCGCCGATTTTCTGTCCTGCGAAAGAGATCTAGGCAGCCTTGGTTGGAGTATAGCTGGCAGAAATCGGCGGAAGCCCGCCTCCGCGCCATGTCAGATATACCACTCCAATTGAGACCACCTTCTTCCAGCTTGTAGAGACCGTCGTCAGGGCCGCTGACAAGGTCTAATTCTCCGGCTTGCTGTATGATTGCCACCCATAAAATCGCGAGCTTCTTTAGCCCGTTATGATACTGTCCTTCGCATACTTGGCCATGCTCGTCCAAGATGCCGCGGTAGAAGCCTCTGAGGGCGGTTTTGAGACTAGAATCTCTTCCTATTTAGCTCTTGAAAGTCGCCGTGCATTAGTCCGCTGCCAACACTCCCGGAAAATTTTACGCGGTTTTGCCTACTGTGCGGTGTCAGTGTCGATGAGAAGTTCCCAGACAGGGCGCGAGCTTTGGAAAATAGGCAGCAACTTGTTTGTGCCACCCTATTGAGGTTGTGGGATCTTTTGAGGTCCTAGATGGGCTGATATGTCTTGACACATCATTGCTACTTGCTTTAGTGAGGTTTTCCGGGGCAAGTATTTCTTCGCTCTGCAGATTGTCGTAGCCCAATTCGAATGTTCTTCTATGGCCACTAACCATTGTTTCAGCCTCACCAACCAGCCTCTTGTTCGACGAGACGCAGGTCGCACTGCCGTTATTGAAATCGGTCAGGTTGCCGTCTTTATCGGGAGTAAGGGTAGCTCCTAGATACGAGGAGATCTGGTCGCCAATGGACTCAGGTTTCTGGAGGTCGACATGCGGGAGATAGTCGAGCATATCCCATGTCCAATTGTCTCCTCCAAATATATATTAAACATCCCGGGTTAGGATATTGCAATGCGTCAGTAGTCTGAGTAGCCGCTGTCTAGACACCTTCCGGGCCTTTGCGATGACTTTTAGAAACCATCCCAAAGATGCGATGGGTAATCGCTCGCGTGATTGTATGACAAGCATAAAACATGCTGTGTTAGTTCACAGATCGAAATACCAATCTCGGAAGCGTTCGACCACTCGATCTATTTCGGCTATCCGATTTCGATCTATCGTAGGAATTGCTGAAGGTAGGACCCTGGTCAGCTCGATTTATATAGAATATAGAAGAGTTACTAGACTGTGAAGGGTCGGGAAGCCCTGGGGGCGCGCACTAGGGGGCGCACCGCACAGTTCGGATATAGCCGTAGATACCGAGGTCCTTAGATTTGTATGAGGATTATATACAAATCTAAGTACCCCCGTATTAGTTTAATTACTGACCGCCTTTTGAACTATATATATATAAATTTTCTATCCTCACCTCTATCCTCTTTATATCGTTACCGTTATTACCGTCGCCCTCTTTTTATTACTACCTCCCGCCTAACCTCGCTATCGCCTCTTTATTTTATCCTACTATCGCTAGTATACTTTAAACTTTATATATAAACCTCGACCCGTCTATCCTCTTTATTATTTAAAAAGTTATCGATAAATTTCCTCTAGAGTATTTTACGCCGCCGGTTAAAAAAAAGATATTCGATAATTTTAAATAAATATTAAAGTATCTATAAAACTAGGTTTTTAATTAAAGTTTCGCTATAATCGTCGAGTAATATAATAAAGAGCGGAAAAACTACTTTTATATATATTATATTAATTATATAAAGAATTAAAGGAAGTTTTTTAAATATATTAATAAAATATATCTCGAGAGCGAGAAAGAGTAGAAATAAAAATAAATTATAATTAAAATTAAAGAATATAAATAGTATATATTCTATACCTAAAAATTTATTTACTAGGGTAAAGATATTAAAATCTAGATACTAGGTATTAATTAATAAAAGTATTTTTATAATTTAATAATAAATCCGCTCTTTTATTAAATATATATAAACTATTATAAAAACTATATATATATTATTTAACTCGTAAGAATTAATCGTTTTATAATATTTATATATAATATATTAGAGCGAGTTCTAGAGTATACTTTAAAGAATTTCGATTAAATATTCATTATTAAAAAAAAGAAATATTATAACTTAATATCGTCGATAACTCGTAGTAAAGAAAACCTCCTATATATATTATTTATAACTCTCGATAACGATGATTTTAAGGCTAAATATCGTTATAATTATATTATAAATAAAAAGGACCTTTAAATACTATTAATAAAATAAATATTAAAGTAAATTATAATTCTAGATTTTTAATAATAACGCCTCGTTAAATATTATAATATTTAAGGCCGCTAGCGTAGAGCTAGTAATTTAATAATAATATAAAAAATATAAAATAATTACGGGGTTTATTATTAAATAATTTTTAAACCCAAGATTTAATAATAAAACTAATCTCTAAAGATTTTAATAAAATAGAGGAATATTAACTTGATATAAAATTATTAAAAATTAAAATTTTATAATATTAAAGCTAGAACCCCGTATCGATAAATAATAATATTATAGAGGTAACGGAGTGTAGGTATATATAATATACTAGCGTCTTTAACGGAGTATAAATATATATAATATATTATTATTTTATAATTATTTCTCTCTTTAGGCCCTAGTCTTTAGGTATTTAAATATTTTAATTAAAAAATATTTATTAAAAAACTTTTAAACCCTCTAAGAGAAATAAAGGAAAAGAGTTATTTAATATAATAATATTATTATATAGTAATTCAAATATAAAGTTACGTACTTAATCCTTTAATATTTATAATACTAGTCACGAAATAATATTTAGTTAAATTATGAAATTTATTAAAAAATCTTTAAAACCTCTTAAAAGAAATAAGAGAAAAGAGTTTTCTAGTTTATACTATTAGTCCTATAGCGCTAATATATAGTACTAGTCGCGGAGCGATACGAAATTATTTCTTATAATATTATTATATAGTATTAATAATAGAAAAGTAATATTACTAAATTATCTCTATTATATAATAATATTAATAATAAATAAATAGTATATTTATAAAGCTGTCCCTATAGCGTTAATATATAATAATAATAATTAATTAAATAATATTTCTTTCGTCCCTATAGTATTATTATATATAATAATAACGGAGCGAAATAGTATATATTATCGTTCCTATAGCGCTTATAGTATTTATAGTAAATATAGTATATTAAATTATTTTTATAATATTTATAGTATTAGTAACGGAATAGTAGTAGCTACCTTTATTATATACTCCTATTATATTATAAAAAACACTAGTAGTAAAATATTATATATAAATAATATAACCCTAATATTATACCGGGAGATTAATAATAATATAATTACTATAATAACAATTATATTTATTAATAAAAACGAGATAGCGGAGCGGAGGCGCGTATCGATATATTATAATAATAAGGTATTTAGCGCGACGGTTTATTATTAAAATAAACTCGCTCGCCTATTTATTTTCTCTCTTTATAATTTCTTTAATCTTTTTTATATATTATTACTCTAGCTCTATAATAGTATTCTAGTATTATAACTAATATATAAATAATACTCTTATTATATATAGTTTTCTTTTAACTTTATAAATAACTTTTATTTACCGATAATATTAATTTATTTATATTAATTATTTTAGTTATAAATATACTAATAAATATAACTAGTCCGCTATTAGCGCGACTATATAATATTAATTATAATAATAATTTATTATATTTCGTAACTCCTTTACCGGGTCTATTTCTATTAATTTAATAATAATTATATTCGAGGTATATTCCCTCCTTATATACTTTATTATATTAATTACTACGGAATCGATTATTACGTAAAAGTAAATTATAACTATAAACTCTAAAGTAGTATATATTAATAATAATAAATCTCTAAACTTTTTCGAAGGAAGGTAAAGAGGTTTATATATTAATATATTTATATCGGTAATAAAACTTTTAAAAAAGAATATAAACGTAATTTAATAAATAAAGAAATTATTTAATAGTATAAAATATATAGTAAAATAATAATAATTAGTAGGTAAACTTCTATTATAATCGTTAATTTATAGAATTAATTAACGGCGGCGAATTAGCGTATTAAGGAATTAAAGACAATGAATAAAATTCTCGAAAAAAAAGTCGAGAGTTTCTATTAATATAAACGGGACCTAAAGAGCCCCGAGGAAAATAATATCTTTAAGAATTATATTAAAGAGACTATATTTTCTTCTAGTAATTCCGATAATAATTAAATCTTTCGTATAATATAGTAGTAATATCGAATTCTTTTTTTCTTAAATCGGCGCTAGCTAAATTCACCTAGATATATTATTTAATAATATATTTTAGGTATTTATATAAATTATATTTAAAATAAAAGTATTTTTATAAATATAATATTTTATCGTTATTATATATAAATAGTTTAATAATAAATTGAGTTTAATTATATTTTAAAATTATATAATAAGATTATAAATATAGAGGAGAACGTCCGTTATATAAATATTAATATAAAAGTAGTAATATTTACTTTTAATATCGGCTCCGTTTACTCCGTTTTATTATTTTATACGACTAGATAACCTCTTTAATTATATTTATATATTTATATTTACTACTTATTTATTTAAAGGCTTTAATTAGTTTATTAATATTAATAAACTTTTCGTTTAATAATTATTAATTATATTCTTCGCCTTAATTAGTTTATTTAATTTTATATTAAATATTTTCTTTATTTTTAATAGTATCGATTACCTCTTCTACCTCCTATAATTTATTATTATTAATAAATTCGGGGGCTTATATAAAAGATTCCGTTATATTAATATAATCGCGAAGATAATATAATTTAAATAATAATATATAAAAAATATTATAAATTCTATATATAGACGGTAGTAGTAGGCGGTAAATTTATACTTTTATTTTATTAATAATCTTAAAGGGCTTTATAAATTTATAAAATAATTTTTTATTTAAGCGCTTTTACTTTAGATTCTTTATTATTAATATAATTAAATTACTAATTTTATAACTTTATAGTTTATATATTTTATTATATTATTTAATTTAGTACTCGATAATATTTTAAAAATACTCCGTAACTTTATTCTTTAAAGTTTATAATTATTATATTTTATTATTTATAACTAGTATTTTTTTTTCTTTAGAGTCGTCCTCGACCTCTTAATAAATTTTAAGATAATAACTATATATATAGAAAAATAACGTCGTTCCGACGGCGGTACTCTAATTATTATTTATTAAGAATTTTATTATAAATAATAATCTAGTTTAATTAATTAATTTATTATTAATAAATATACGTAAATAGTATTTTAGTATCTAATTTTAATACTTTATTTATTTATTTATTTAAGGGTAAAAAGTAGTATTTAGGTATTATTTAATTTTCGAATAAAAATATATAATTGATTAGAAAGTACTCGTAAAAATAGAGCCTCTATCGTTAACGATATTATTAAATATACTATAACGATAAATAATTTTAGAATAAAATACTTCCGCTAGTTAAATAATATCGATTTTAATAATTATAAATATATAATTAATTATTTCAATAAATCGATTTATAACGATAAAGATAGTATTATAAATAGTACCTCTATATTTACTAGGTAGTAAATTAATTATAAAATTTATAAAAATCTCTTTCTAAAGTTAAATAGTAATAAAAAACGAATTTAATTCGTTATATAAACGATATCGCGGCGCCTTCGTTCGTTAATATATATTATAAATTTTAATATAGTTTATAATTTATTTTAAGTTACCCTCCTAGAAGAATTTTCGGGTAAATAATTTATATAATTTCGTAACGCTAAAATAACCTATTAGAGAATTATTATAATATTTTTTTATAAACTCTTCCTTTAAAACTTTATTCTTTAATATATAAAAATAATTATTATATTTTAATAATTTCTCGGAGTTTATAACCTATATTTTTTTTTTTATATAACGGCGGTTCTTTAATATATTCGCTCTAGTTTAAAAAGAGTTTATTTAATTATTATAAATTTATAATTCCCGAATTAATATTTTAATAGGCCTTTTAGGATTATTATATATAATTTTAAATACTACTATAATATCCCGTTTTAGAATTATTATTTTTAATTTTATAATTTGAAAAGTAGAGGTTATAATTACTTTTATTTCTTTATTTTTTTCCGATAATTAACTACTAGTCTAAAGAGTAAGTTTATTCTAAAGTATTAATAATAATTTAATATTTAACGACGATACTCCTTTATAATTAAAGCGCCGCGATAATATATTAATAAAATTTAATTTCTTAACCCGATAAAAGATTTTAAAATTATAAGTAGTTAATTTAAATATTTAACGGGTTTACCTAGAGTTTAGTTTCTTCTACTTTATAAAACTCTTTAAATTATTATAATTAATTTAGACTTTAATATAATAGGGGTTATTTTCTAGATAATATTACTATTATTTTATTACCGTTATAATAACGAGTAATTTTTAATTATAAATTTTATAGTTTTATTCCGGGGGATTTAATTTCTATAATTAGAATATTATAAAGCGCTAATAATTATTTTTATTTTACTATAATAATATAGAGTTAAAATTAAAATTAAAAGTATTTATCTCTATATATAATTATTTAGTTAAATTATAATAGTATAGAAAAAGTATATTTACGAATATATCTCATAAAATTTAAAACGTTTCCGTAGCGCCGTTTATTTATTTTAATAGATTTACTTTTTTATTTACTTTACTACCCTTAAATAAATTAATAAACGACGTAGTTATATTAAAATAATTATAAATAAATTATTTATAAAAGTTAGCGAAGCCTAAAAAGACTTATACCCTTTAATATATTTTCGGTTAAGGTTATTTCTTAATAGTTTTAATATATTCCGGGTCTATAACTACTTTATTAATAAATATAATAAAATTTAAAAACTCGATTATTTCGGTATTAAATTAATATTTCTTAAAGTTAATAAATAACTAGAATTAATATAACTATTTATATATTTATTTAATATACCGTTAATATTCCGTTAGATTAATATTATAAATTAAGATATTATTTAAATATATTATATATATTATATTTACTAAATTTATAAATATATAGTTAATATAAATTTGAAATATCGCCGGTGTATTAACGAGCCTAAAAGGTATAATTAAATATTCGAAATAACTATAACGAGTTTGAAAAGTAGTTTTTTATTTATTGTTTTCTTTAATTTAGATCCTATAATAGGTATCCTTAAAATCTAACTTTATAAAAATTTTAAAATTGTATAAACGGTCTAATATCTCGGTAATTAAGAGTAATGGGTATTAATTCTTAATAATTACCGCGTTTAAACCCCGATAATTAATATAAAAATATAATTTATTATCCTTTTTAAATATAAAAAGAATAAGTACTTTAGTTAAAGATATTAAATAACGGATCTAACTTTTATAGAGTAAGGATTTTGAAAAACGTCGTAACTCCGATAATTTAATTTAAAATAAATTATAGAGAGGTTTATAGGGCGGTTTTTTATTAATTTTTATTTTAATAATATAATCCCCCTATTTAAAAATAAATAAAGTACTCACTTTTTTATTAGAAAAAATATTATAAAACTTTATAAATTCTCTAGGAATCTTTAGGTTAGGAAGTTTTTCTTATTTATTTCATATTATTATAATATATACGACCGCGAATATATTTAGTTTATTTTTAAAATTACTAGTGAATTTAGCCGGTTCTTTAATTTATAAATTATTAAAATTAATTTTAAACCGTTATTAATCCGCTTTAAAATTAATTAATATTTTTAATTAATATAATTTAAGTATATCTAGAATAATATTTAAATTTTTAAAATTTATAGTATAGAATAAAGTATTATATTTACGCCTTTAATTTTAACTATCGATTATTTAATAATTTAATTAATACGCGTTATAGTAATATATACTTTACCCGTTAATTACTTTAACTAGTAATAAAATAGTATTATAAAATTCTAAATTATTTTTAACGACGAATTATTATAAAATTAAATTAATTTATATTTTAGAGTTAATTAAAGTAATAAATTATTTAACTTTATTTTAAAGAGTAATTTAATTCTTAAAAAAAATAGAAGAGTATATCTTTATTAATTATTTTATTTACTTTTCTTCCGAGGTATAAATTAGGTTTAATTATTTTTTACCGATATCGCGCCGATATTTATAACTAGTTTATTTATATTGGGATATTTTGGCTTAATATAGTTTTCTACTCTATAATAATAATAAATAATCTTATTATATAAAGAATTAATAATATTAATTTTATATTTATTACTCTTCTTTTTTAAATATATTTATTTAATACTATCGCTGGTATTAAATTTAATAATTCGGTTTATTATAAATTTTCTTTTATTAAGGTTCTTTAACTAGGAACTTAAATTAAAATTAAAACTATTTATTAATTATATATACTCGAGATTCTTTTTTTATATAATAATTTAAATAAAAATTTCTTCCCTTTAAATAAATATATTATTAATATTAAGAATTTTATTTTTAAATTTAAGTTTAAATTTAGTTAAAAAGAAATTTACTTTATACTCCTTCGAAAACGGGGGTAACTAGGTCTTTATTTTTTTAAAATAAACTTTAAATAACGATATTTTTTAATAAAGTTATTATTTAACTTCCTCCTATTTTTTATAAACGAGGAGATAATAATTAACTAAATCCGTTATTAAATTAAAAAGAAACTTTTTAAAAAAGCTAAACGTAATATTAATTAAATTATATAAATCGTAGTATTTATATTACTACGTTAAAAGATTACTCTTTAACAAGTTTATATAATATATAATTTTCAAATAATCGGTAGTAAAATATTTAAAATTAATTGAAAATTTAATATTTACGTCGCGGAATTAATATAAATATTTACCTTCGCTCGTACCTTTATAAGAACGTATTTTATTAAAGTATAGTATTTTCGCCTTAATAAAGATATCCCTATTAAATATAATTAAATTTATTATTATTTTACTAGTAGGTATAATAATTAAAGAACCTCTACTATAAATAATAAATTCTATTAACGCTCCGCTAGTGGGTATAGAAATAGTAGGATTATATAACCTTTAATTTTAAATTTATAATATTTTAAATTTTTATTATTATTTAAAGCGATAGTTTTTTTTTTTAATAACTTTAAATTATATATTTAAAATCTCTTCGGGGGTAATAATATCTTCGAATTCGTTATTATTTTTATAACGGGGGTCGTTAGAGGGGGCTTAATCGATATTATTATTATTAAATTCTTTTAAATATCCCGAGGTTAAACCCGATATTATAATAATAATAAATCTTTTCTTTAAAAAGATTTAAAAAATTAGAATTATAATATTTAAAACCGTTAGCGTAGAGTTAGTAATTTAGTAATAATATAAAAAATATAAAATAGTTACGAAGTTTATTACTAGGTAGTTTTTAAATCTCAAATTTAATAATAAAAATAATCTCTAAGGATTTTAATAAAATAGGGGAATATTAACTCGATATAGAATTATTAAAAATTAGAACCCCGCGATACTAAAACTAGAACCCGTATCGATAAATAATAATATTATAAAGGTAGCGGAGTATAGGTATATATAATATACTAACGCCTTTAACGGGGCGTAAATATATATAATATATTATTATTTTATAAATACTTCTATAACGACTTTATAATTTAATACGATATTATATTTAATATTAACGTCGTTAAGTTTTTATTATTTATAGTAATTAAAATTATAAATACTAGTAAATTATTCCTAGTTAGTTTTTTATTTATTATTTTAGAATCTACCGCCGTTTATAACTTTTTTTTTAAAATCCTAAATTAAGAATTATAAAATAATTATCCTCTATTACGAGTAAACTTTATTAATTAAGGGAAAGATTTTATTATTACTCTCTTATTAAAACTCCTAAATTACTAGCTTTAATTATATAATTAATATATAATATAAAATATTAGGGCTAGGGTAAATAATAGTAAATAAAAATATATAAAAAAAATATAAAATAAAATATATAATATTATTTAAATTTAGGTTCGTAGCGATCTAATTTTATTATTAATAAATCGGGATATACTACTAGGTTTTATATATAAACTAGAGTAAATATACTTTAATAAAGAATAGTTTTTTAAGGAGTTATTTATAATTATTTATTATATTAAAATATATTCTAATCTCGAGGTAGTTATTATTTAACGGAATATAAATATCTACTTTATTATTAAGGCCGTTATAAACTCCTAGGCTCCGATATTTATTATTATTAAATTTATATAAATAGAGTTAAAGTTAATATATTAATAACTTCGAGAAAAAGAGAATCGATTATATATCGATAAATTAAAGGGAGTACGTTACGGAATAAAGAAAAAAAGAGAAGAGAATAATCTTTACTTCCTTCCCTTCTAATAAGGAAGGGAGTAGAAGGGAAAAAATAAAAATTATTAAAAAAAGAATAAAATTATTTATTATTTCTTTCCTCTCTTCCCGGGTAGGGTTAATATATCGGTAATTTGAGAAACCCCGATTTTTACGTATTTTATACCGAAATTATATAAAATACTAGAAATGTGTATCTATTTATATCCCGTATTCTAAGTATATTATACACCGATATTACACCGATTTAACAACTTTTTTTTTTGACTTTAACTTTTAAGAGTATCTAGACTAGGGCCCTTATATAAGAATATAAATATCTTACTAAATCCATTTTTAGCCTAGATTCCGAATTTTTAATTAGATTTTTACTAGCGTTGCCCTATAGGGTTATAAAGTTACTTTTAGGATTAAGTTTAGCGCCCCCGCGTAGACCTTAACTCTAACTTTAAAATCTTGGCGTTAAGACTTACCAAGGCTACAAAATACGCATTTTACACCGATTAAGTAGCGATTTTACAAAATTGTTTTTCCGGATTTACCGATATAATATAAATAAACCTAAATATCTACCTAGTATATTTATTAATTATATTAATCTTTATCTATATCGCGATTAATAATAAATATTAATATACTTTAAATCTTTAAAATATATTTTAAATTAATAGAAAGAGGGTTTATTTTAATACTATCGTAGTAAAACGAGCGCTTTATAAAGAAAGATATATATTTATAAATTTAATTAATACTAGTTAATATACGTTAAATTTTTCGAATAAAAGTATAA
>JAABUS010001098.1_pt1 | contig 62145 bp, 60 predicted proteins | sample 5560161 | NCBI WGS metagenome assembly JAABUS01 (sample SAMN10711885, study PRJNA513376) | rock metagenome | isolation source: Antarctica rocks | place: Antarctica: Victoria Land, Trio Nunatak nord | collected 2016-01-04
GCTTTTAAATGCCAGCATTACTTCGTTACTTACATTTGCCGTAGCATTATGTATAGCTGAAGTTTGAAGCGATTCCTCTACGAAATTCAACCGAGCTGCTTGTGGTTCATTGACATTGAAAGTCCTCAGTTAAGGTTTGACGCTAGTAAGGCCTGAGCTCTCCATTTGATCGATAACCGAAGAATTATAATCTGAACCCTCATATGTAAATGCCTAAATTTACCTCAGCTGGGGCCTGGCCCGGGGCTCAACTGCGGGTAAGATCCAGATATCTTATCTTATCTTATCTCCGAATATCCTTTAGCGCGGATGACGCTGCACGCATCAAAATTGGGATTATTGTTGACATTGTACATCCTTGAATAATGAATACCCTTGTTAAACATTTTCGTTAACAATCCCATTGTTATGTGTTGTTAGTTGTTGTTCCTTACCTCGTTCAAAACCACTCACTTTTTTAATTGACCCTTTAAAGCTCTCTTCGTACCAACCGACTCGCGTTTTACCCCTAACTAACCTCTTCGATTAACGCCAGCCTGTCCTGTCTATGATATCGAATTCCTTGTTTCCAATAACCCTCAACGCCCACTTGCAATGTCTACGCCCATATACGAATATTCCCAGACTCAATACCCGGCAACGAATGCGACCTCGAGTCCGTCGGACGATGAGGGAACATTATCCGGCGAATACGACCGCAACAACGTCAACGACCCTCGAAACCACTTCGAAGGCATTGATTATAGAACTCGATCCAAGGAGGACGAGCAGCGAATGCAGGATGACCTGGCGATAGTGAAAGCCGAGAGGAGCGTGTCAATTGCTCAGGGCTCGAACAATGGCGCGAATCTGCCCAACTCCCTGTCAATCGATCGTTCAAGGTCAAAACAGGAGCCTGTGGACCAGTTCGATGTCAACACGAACCCCATTCATGAGAAGACGGCTATCTTCAAAACACCGGAGCACCCAATTGGAAACACTGCACGTCTGTTCAAGAGAATCCATGAGTCTAGCTTTCTTGTACGCTACTTTACGTACATTATACCGGTGCTGGTGTTGGTTCTGATCCCGTTGATGTTGGGCGCTCTTGTATTCAAAAGAGCCGGTGTTGGGGGCGTTCGGCTTATGTGGTTCTGCGTCTGGCTCGCAATAGTCTGGCTCACTCTGTGGGGCGGCAGAGTAAGCATATTTCTATTACCCTACTGTGCAGCAATGTGGTTGCTAATGCTTCTTAGATTTTCGCAAAGTGTATGCCGTGGCCAGTGGGAATTATCGCTAGTATTATGACTAATAACAGTAAAAAATGGCGAGACATGTGCAAACAGCTGGAAATGCCAGGGACCCTTTTCTTCTGGGGGCTTGCCGTGGAGGTATCCTTTCTTCCCATCATGATCCACAACCGTGTTGATGGGAAGACGGAGACGACTCATTGGCAAATAACAATGAACAAAGTCCTAGTTTCGCTGCTGATTGGAGCCACTCTAAACTTTATCGAGAAGGTCATTATTCAGCTTATAGCCATCAGCTTCCATCTTCGAACCTATGCCGACCGCATAGAACTCAACAAGTTTCAGATTTCAAGCTTGGTGAAACTATATCAATACTCGACTGAAAAGATTGCAATGGACGACTCGGATTTTGAAGAGCACCCTCAATCAGGCCCCGGTTCAGGGGCGCATACACCCATGGTGCTCATCAATAAAGCACAAAAAAATGCTCGAGGCGCTGTCAAGAAAGTTGGAGACGTAGCCGGCATAGTTGCTGGTGACTTCACAGGACGGCAGGTCACCAAGAGCACGCATCCACGCCAAATTGTCCTAAATCTACTTTCTTCCGTCTCTGATTCACAATCGCTTGCGCGTAGACTCTACCGCACATTCGTACAAGAGGATGCGGAGACAATTTTGAAAGAGGACCTACAACACGCCTTCGACAACGATGATGAGGCGGATAGCGCGTTTATCATGGTAAGCTTACCACCCTGCCCTCCCTCTTTTCAATTTCACTATCATTCCCCTTATTGATCGTCCTCCCCCCTTCACATTTGCATGTTCCCAAGACTTCCACTACTTTTCTATCCCCACAAACCCAATCATGCCATCGTACAGTCAGCTGACAAAGAAAAACAGTTTGACAAAGACCTCAACGGTGACATCTCAATGAGCGAGCTCGAGGCCGTATGTGTTGAGATCGGGAAGGAACGGAAATCCATTACAGCGTCCTTGAAGGATCTCGACTCCGTCGTGTCGAAACTCGATGCGGTCTTAGTATTCTTCGTCGCCATTGTGACGCTATTGGTTCTTGTCTCTCTTGTTTCCCCATCGGCCGCAGGCGTGCTTACCAGTGCCGGCTCTGCCGTCCTGGCGCTGTCCTGGCTCTTCGCCTCGACTGCGCAGGAGTTTCTAGCCTCATGCATATTCGTACTCGTCAAGCATCCCTTCGACGTGGGTGATCGAGTCTACGTCTATGGCAACGCAGGTGTTCTGATGAAAGGAGATGACTTCTTTGTCAAGGAGATCTCTCTACTATATACCGAATTCAAGAAAATGGGGGGCCAAATCGTTCAAGCACCCAACAGCTATTTGAATACTCTATTCATCCAGAATATGCGCCGCTCCGGGGGTCTAGCGGAAGGCGTTCCCTTGACCGTCAAATTCGGGACCACGCTCGATCAAATCGACGAACTACGCCAGCACTTGCTGGATTTCGTAAAAGCAGAAAAAAGAGAATACCAGCCAAACATCCTGACCGAAATCCGTGATGTCGTCGAGGCGCATTCTGTCAATTTGAACGTTGTCTTCTTCTATAAGAGTAATTGGCAAAACGAACTTCTCCGGCTGCAACGCCGTAACAAATTTATTTGTGCTTTGATGATCTCGATGCAAGAAGTTGGCATCGAAGGTCCTCGCATGCGGATCCCGGGTCAGAAAGAAGACCAACCCTTTTATTATCAAACTACCTACAATCGCACAAACGAACCGCTTGCCGATGACCCCAGCAGTAGTTCAGGTCCTCGATCCGGATCCCTATCCCGTGACGCACCGTTCGTCCCCAGCGCTGGGACTCCTTCTCTCCACCAGAAAGGCTCCATTCTCCGTCGTCGCAACAGTACCTCTCGTGCTCGCGGAGAATCTTTGTCATCAATGTCAAAGCGCGTCGATTTCTCTCTCGGCATGCAAGATGTCAGTTCTGGCGACATCATGGGCAGTCTCTACGAAGATAGTGGCCAGAGCCGCCCTCCGCAATTGAGCCGAACATCACCATCCGAATCTCGTAACAACCCTGATCGGATCGTGGAGGAAGACGAGGGCAACCTAACGCGCTCAATGTCCCAGCGCTCGGTCTTTGGTCTTCAGCGCACATCCACCGATTCGCAATCCAGGCTACGGCCTAGTGGCTCCGCCCTCAACCGCCACCGGCTCTTTTCTCGGTATGGAAGAAAGAACAGCAAAGACAGCGAGAAGCAGGATCTTATGGAGCAGGGCATGGCAGACATTCCTGAATCCTCGGAGCAAACTAGACGCATTGATCCCAGGAGTGGTGCCATTGGCACGCAAGCTGTACGGACTACCACCGGATCGGATGCTTCGACGGTCACAAGACCTGCACTTGTGCCAGCAGCGAGTGTGGCAATAGACATGCCTGAAACGCATTTGAACATTGGAGCGTCGGAAAGTGGGCCGGACATTTATGAGATGAGGAATATGGAACATTAGTGGTCGACCAATTTAGCGCATTTGGAGGTGAAATTAGCGAAAAAGAGTTGGGATAGATGGATCAATAGAAATGGGAACTTGGCGTGTGGGATAGAGACGAATCTAGGCTTCGAATTGAGTGGCAGGCCCGTCGCCCGATATGCATAGAAAATTGACAACGTCAACACTGACAAATTCATGAACCTGACCATCATTCGTGACAATGCGTGCTTCTTGGCCTAGTAGAACCTCGTGATAGTAGCTGTCGAGTCCTTATTCCAAAGCCCAAAACCGAAGGAAAGCGTCAGGTCAAGGGCAGTTCCCTTACAAGAGACTGACGAGTATTGGTTTGCAATCAGCGTAGACATATAGCAATCGATATCTATACTGTCAATCTATACTCCATGTATTCTACTATCTCTTATGTAATCGCTAACACTCTCTCCTCCACCCCCTTTAGTACATACTCATGCTCCACCACCTCCAAGTTCTCCGCTTCACTTAGAAACATTTTATCCGCATCCTGCCCCGGCTGGAACATGCCCGCCTGCGCCCCGGGATTCATCTGCGACATTTGCTGTGCCATTTGGCTTGCCGCTATGCATGTCACAGAACATCAGCATCTCACTGCCTCATTGGTTTATCCGGGATTCGAGTGAGTGTAGCCGGATTTGAGGGTTGGGGAAGGTGGAGGAATTTTATGATGAGACTTACCATTGTCGTTTCCCAAAATGAATATGAAGACAGACTGGAGGCCAAAAAGGTTCAGGAAATACCAAGAGAGAGACGAGACCCATCGGACATCGAGGTCGCGAGTGGCAACGCCAGATTGAAGCATGGATTTGAAGCGGAGGGTTAAGGGGAAAGGAAGTTTCACTATAGAAAAATTATCAGCAACTAGCACTCAGCTGCCCTTGAGCCCAACCCCACGGTTATTTCGTGACAGAATGGACGAAGCTGAACGTACTTATTACAAAACCTGCAAAGAAAGCATTAATCCACCCCATGATTAATGTCTGCGGGATCATCATCGCCATGTTCCCCTTCATCATCCCCATCATTCCCTCCATCGCCGCCGGATCTGTCATTGGGTTCGCTGCAGGTTTCCCCCTCGCTTCTGGATCTTTCAGGAAAGCGCCATCTTTGTAAGCGGACGTAAGGTAGGACTTGCGAGAAACGAAAGACGAGGGGGAGATAACATTGGCGTTAGAGCGGAGGTTGATGCCACGAAGGAGAGAGCGCTGTTCGCGAAGGGTGGGGGCGTCGAGTTTCTTGGGAGCAGCGGAGAGGAGGATAGTGGCATAATGGCGGAGGACGCCGGTGAGAATCTGGGAATTTTCTTTTCAGCAAGGCTCATTGGATGCTGTATTATTTAGAAGCAGACCATAACGATGGTGATTGGGAATAGGATCCAGTAGCTGTAGGACTGTTAGTAGACAATTCGGCAGACCATAAGAAGGGCTCACAAGAGGGCTGGATCCCGGTGGATGGTCTGAACCATAGGGCCGGCCATCACGAGAGGGTCAGACTCAGCAGAATCTTTAGGGAATAGGTTGGACTGCTCAGGTCGTCTTCGTTGAATCTTGGCTTTCGGCAAGCAACGCTAGCAAGAACCCTGCAACAAGCGAACTACAAAGCCGCAACTTGACAATATTCTACTCACAATCTGTCAACATTGAATTTTCTTTCTGTATTCAAGTCACTCCTCTCTGCAAATCTATCATGGCTTCATCCAAAATAGCTGTCTACTCTCTCCCAGGTATCTGCGCTCCACTCCCCACGTCTCGCCCAAATTAATCCGGCTAGATCTCAAAAATACGACTGATGATGCCCTTCCGAACTACCTCACCTCCTTGAAGTTCAAGCAATCGCATTTCCTAACCGACGTCCGGCTGTCACTCGGTTATGCTGCCGTCGTCGTCGCGGCCGTAACATTCTATTTCGACTACAAGCTTGGTTGGGACAAGACAAAGAGTTGGACACTATGGGCTGTCGTCGCGTATTTTATCTTGAACGGAGCTTTGACGTATTGGATTTGGGGGGTGGAGAAGGGCAAAGTCTTTAACGGGGAATTGGGGGATACGCTGGTAGGATGCTAGCTGTGGGGTTTGTAGAGGGAATACGCGCTAACTTTATCAAGCTTTCTATAGCTTCAAGTATAAAGAAACATACGCCAATCTATAATATCACTGCCCGCTACTCTACTTCCCGGGGGGACTGGAAGACACTCGAACTGCGAGCACCGTTTACCCGATGGTTCGACGCAGACGGGTTTTTTGTTGCGAAGCCTTTCCAGCAATGGCTGGCATCTGAGATCCCGGTCATAGGACAGGCAGACCCCCGAACCGCTACGAAGGCGAACCAAGATGCATTAGCAAGTGCAAGCGGGATAGAGAAGGATGCGCCATTCGCAGGGCTATCGACATTAAACATTACTAAGAAACCCTCAGCTGGAAATAGTAAACCAGGTGGGAAATCCAGGGCATTGAAAAGGGATGCATAGCATAAAGACGTACTAGCGTTAGGACCAATCAAGGTTTATATACGTCGGCACTACAACTGTAAACAGATAGGGGCATAGCCACGGAAAATATCGGTCGTGAAGGACACCCACCCCCTCTTCGCCTTGTCCTGTCTCCCTTGGCTTTTTTCCCAATTAAGCACTGCCGAAGTTTTATCCTATCGATCATCGATTTCGTGAGAACTATAAATATATATTATATTTGTTTGAGCAAACTCGACAGCCTCTGACGGTTTCTAGAGCTAAATTTTGCCCCGAAAGCCGTTCTAAAAAGGCTAAAATATCAAGCACTTTCAAATCTCAGAAACGTCGATGCGAAGTATTGAGATCGACAAGAGCTGACTCTAGTCAACAGATTAAAAGTGTAACTATTATTAATGTCTTCTGAAAACATTTAGTATGTAGCTTGATTGAGCTTCAATATGCAAATAATACAAATTTCATCAAGTGTTTAATCACGTAATTAGACGGTAAATTAGATGATTTATCATTTTGATCGACTCTCATCTTATAAGATCACTTTGACGTGATTAGCTGCAAGCGCATGTCTAATTACCTAAATGACATGAATCATCAAAATGACATAAATGATACTACTGACACTGATTATTCTAGTTCTATATGCTCAATTTTATATGCTTAAGCGCATGCAAAAGCAAAGTATTAAATTAATGAATTTATTATTTAACTAGTTATCTAATCATTTATTTAAACAAATTGTTCACTATGTAGAATATTTGATAGAGAATCATGAAGAAAGTCAAAGACAATAAGTCGAGATCAGTCGTTACTATTCTGAGCGAGGTAACGCGACTACTTCGATACACGAAATATAAAGCAAGTGCGTCAAGCATTTTCTATCAAAAAGAGTAATCTAGATTCTTGCAGACTAGATTTATATCATTTTCATCTGACATAAGTCGATAATAGAAGACGATCTATTGCAGATTTCGAGATAGAAATTGGGAAATCTCTACACTAAAGTTACTTGTCTACGTGAAACGCTCTGAATAAGAGATTAAAAAGATATTTAAGAGATGTCAAGTAAATTTTCTAGAAGCTCAAAGCTTGAAACTCGGAAAAATTCTTTATGAAAAGAAATATAAAGAGTCGCTTTATGCGCTCTTCTTCGTCTCGTTTCGCGAATAGTAACGCGAAACTCAGCAGAAGCAATAGCTCAGAGTCAGAATTCAAAACGTCAACGATAGAAATCAAAAAGTCAATATTAGAGATTGAAACAAATCTATGAGACGAGCTTAGCATGAATTCATCAACAAGCAAACAACTGCAGAACGACATTGTCGATTTATTTTACAGTCAACAAAAGTTGCTCACATCAGCAAATAGAAAAACACAATACATGTTTAGTTCACTTGATGCATTGATGCTAAATTCACATGCAAATGCGCAGAACAACAAGAATAAAATTAATCTGCAAAATGCAAATTCGCAGCAAAAAGAGCAAACATGAGCGATTGTGAAATAAAAAGAAATGAAAAAGCGAAAAGCAATGAAAAGTTCGCAAAAAGAAGCTAGCATCGAAGTTAGTACTAGCAAGTGCTATGATGTCATCTCTAAAAAGATACAGATAAAGAGACTGCGCGAAAGAATTGAATTCGCAGTCAATCAGCTAAGACAAGCAATATCAGAACAGAAAGAGACTATAAGTTATAGCTTAATCTACATTTGAAGAGCATACAATGAAAGCATAGAAAACTCAATTCAGAAGCAAATTGATCAACTTCAAAGTCAAACAAACAACAAACTGAAAATCATTTTACAATTGATTCAACAAAATGCTGAAAACATCAAAAAGAAAATCAACGCAAAGCAAATAACAGAGAATTCGCAAATCTCGCAGAAGACGCAGATTTCGCAAACGTTGCAAGTTATGCAAAATTTGCAAAAACCAACGCAGAAGCTCACATATGTGCAAAAAGCAGCTCAAGTCACAAGCGCAAATGCAAATGCAAACACAAATGCAAATGCAAATACAAATGCAAATGCAGACGAATGAAATCTGATTATCAAGAAATTCTCATCAAAATCACAAGAAATATCATATCATGAAAGAAGACTCATTGTCAATCTCAAAAATGAGAACTGAACTTTAAAGACGATGAAAATGCGCAATGCAGTGAACAACGCACTGAAAAAGGCAAAGTCTGACATAATAATTACTACAATAACTAAAACACAAAAAGATAACAATATTGCTTTAATGATTTCAGAGAAATACATTGCGAAAGCTTTACTGAAGCAAAGAGATATATGAAAGCATATATTCAAAGTCAAAAGTATCAAGAAGAATGAAAAATGATACAAGATAGTGATACACAGTCTGAAAATTAATATCTTCAACATGAAGATTGAAATAAAATATCTGAGAATTGAGCTAGAGAAGTACAACTCTGAATTGAAGCTGATAATCAATTTGATATGATTATCAAAAGGTGAAAATAAAGCAAGAAAGAATCATGCTTCAACGATACTGACATTCAAAATCGAAGTCAAAGCATAAAAACATCTGAAAAAACGAGTTCTAGCAGCGAGATCAACATATCAAACGATCGAATATTGAGATTATTCATCAAGTGATCAGTGTCAGAGATGTCAAACATTTGAACATTTGCAGAACAAGTGCAATAAATCATCAAGATGTCTGTTTTATGAACGAAATCATCTAACATGAAAGCATAAATGTCAATTATCTACGTGCAAAGATAAGTAATCATGCAATCACATGATTTTTAGATGCTGCAACTGTCAAAATGCGCACTTTGCAAACAGCATAATGTGCAAAACATATCAGGCAGCTCAGTTTATTAGCTCACAAAAAGATCATCTAGTCACGAAATTGTAATGAGTAGTGCATTCAAAATGTCACAAAACAACGCAAATGATGAAAGCTTTGCAAACACGTTGAATATTCAAATTCTACAGCACAATTGTGCAAGATCAACGCAAATTATGCATGCATGCATGAAATTTGCGAAAAACAAGACAAATATTGTTATACTACAAGAATCATGAATGAAAGATGAAAATATAACAATTTTACATTCATCATTTATCTGTATCAAATCAAATGTTCAGAATATTCATGTCAGAGTATTGATATTTGTTGTGAATAACACAAAGAAATTTACATGCACATCAAGATCAGACATAGTTAATAGTGAAGATATGCAAGCGATATCAATAATAAACAATAAAATTCAGAAAAGAATTTTATTGTTCAATATTTACAACGAAAAGTCACAAAATGCAGATGACGAGCAATTATATATGATTGAGCGAGAATTAGCAAAAGTTATGCTAAGTTCTGAGCAAAAAGTTATTATTGCAGAAGACTTTAATGCACATCATAGCTGATGAAACGCAAAAATTTCAAACTTTATTAGAACGAAAGTGTTAATAAATTAAGTAAATTTATATAAGTGTAATCTGATTAACACTTCTGATATAGACACATATTACAGCTATTTGAATCAGTCAAGCTCGATACTTGATTTAGCATTTGCATCAAAAAATATGTGTAATCACATCAAGAATTGACATATAAATAAGAATGTAAACACAGAATTTGATCATGAAGTAATTCTATTTACAATAGTTATGAAAAAAGTAAAGTTGATTGAAAATTCGTTGAACGCGTTATACAATCTGCAAAAAGTCAACTGAAAAAACTTTGATGAATATTTGCAAAAGACGAAAGACAAAATGATTATCAAGATGCAAAGAATCATGAGTTTAGAAGCAAAAGTCATTTATTTGACTGAATGCATCAAGAATACAGTGAAATTATTCGTATTTAAACAACAAATATGCGCAAAATCAAAACTCTAATAAAACAATGAGTTCATTGAAATGCAAAAGACGCTGTTGTCAAAAAAGCGAATCTGAAAAAGATGCAGAAATAGACTGATCGCGTCAAGTCAAGTACTTGAGTTCGAGTTGAATACTTGACTCGAAAAGCGTTGAGTCGAGTTGGAATTTTTTTGGAAAAGTGTCGAGTCGAGTTGAGAAGTTGAACTTGAGCACTCGAGTCAAGTTGAGAAGCTTGACTCGATAACTCGATTCAAAAACTCGACTCGACTCAACAAGATATTAGATAGATGTAAATAGCTTGGTTGAACAATCTTCATGATCTTCTTCATGACTCTTTATCAAAGTCAAACAATCTTCATGTTTTTCCTTCATGTTTCTCGTCATGTTTCTCGTCATGTTTCTCGTCATGTTTCTCATCATGTTTCCCTTCATGTTTCTCTATCAAACGATCTTCATGTTTCTCTTTATGTTCTTCTTTATGTTTCTCATCATGTTCTTCTTTATGTTTTTCTTTATGTTTTTCTTTATGACTCTTTATCAAACGATCTTCATGTTTTCTCTTCATGACTTTCTACCAAAAAGATAATGCAAAAAGATAATGCAAAAGTCGAAGAAATTTCTATATTTAGTTCTCTTAACGTCAAGCTCGAATTCTTGACAAGTTGAATCAAGTTGACTCAATTCTCAGTTAAGTCGAGTTGCATCAAGTTGAAAATATGCTCAATTCGACTCGAATTCAGTTGAAAATGTGAGCAACTCGACTTTGAATCGAATTGAATTCAAAATGTCAACTTGAAACTTGACTTGACAATCAGTCTAGCAGTGAATCAATTGATCAAAGACGCGACACGAAAAAGATTGACAATCAACATCAGAAAAAGAACAATCATGAACTTCATCAAAAAGCAAATAGACAAATAGATAAAAAAGCAATGACTAATTGCATGAAACAACAGCATCAAAAAAGAAAATCAGTATCAGAAGCACACAGCGAGAATGAATCTGAGTTACAAATTACTAAAAAAGCTTTGAAAAATAAACAGATTGACGTTTTCAACGTTTATACAGCTAAAAATGAGACATGACTATTTTAAAAGCTATTTGCATCGATTATCAGAGAATAATTCGAACAAGACGAGACAAACGTTGAAGCACTTACTACTGAACTGCAAACATTATAAAGCAGAACAGTTACAGCTTAAAGCAAAAGCACAGTTCAAAAACATGAACATTATATTGATGTTGTTTATCATCAAGATTGAAAGAATTGCAATGCTAAAGTACTTGAAAAGTACTTGAATTGCAACAAGAAAATGACTATTAAGAATGAAAGAATAGAGTGAAAAAAACACGAAGAGACGAGAAAACGAGAGCACAAGAGAGAGAAGTTGTTTGATTGAAAGCGCTTGTTTGCACAAACTATCGATGTGATTGATTAATGAGAAGATATAAAGCAGTGACTTTGATCAAGATACATGTAATCTAACATATGCACAGCGTCTAGACAGTGTCATAGTCATAGACTGCATGCACTTAATGAAGAAAAAAAAAACACATATACTGCAAAGACACGACTCAGCTTTTGTGCATATACAGACAGACGTGATGCTGTAAATCGATTGATTTTTCGCATTTTCAGATCGATTTACACGCAGCGCAATCACATACAGAGCAGTAACAGCGCTTTATTCACATGTTGAACTCATATACAATATACATACATATATTGCGAAGACACAATTCAGCTTTTGCACATCTACACGTCTATATGATGCAGTAAATCAATCAATTTTTCGCTTTATCAGATCAATGTACATGCATTGCAATCACATACACTGCAAAGACATGACACAGTTTTTGCTCATATACACAGAACGACAGCAACATCTTTGCGCATGCGCTGCAACTAATATACAACATTCACACAGTCATTACAAAGATACGACTCAGCTTTTGCACATTTACACGCTTGTGAAATGCAGTAAATCAATCGATTTTTCGCATTATCAGATCGATTTACATGCATCGCAATCACATACACTGTAAAGACACAACACAGTCTTTGCTCATATACACAGAACGACAGCAACGTCTTTGCATATGCATTGCAACTCATATACATCACACATACATACATTGTGAAGACACGACTCAGCTTTTGCACATCTACACACTCATATGATGCAGTAAATCAATCGATTTTTCGCTTTATCAGATCAATGTACATGCATTGCAATCACATACACTGCGAAAACATGACACAGTCTTTGCTCATATACACAGAATGACAGCAACGTCTTTGCGCACACGCTGCAACTAATATACGACAATCACACAGTCATTGCAAAGACACAACTCAGCTTTTGCATACATACACATCTATGCAACACAGTAAATCAATTGATTTCGATTTTTTAATTGATTCACATGCGTTGCAAACACATAAATCAAAGCTCATTTAGTTTGTTCAGCTGAGTAATCATACAACGAACTCAAAAGCTTACGTTGAAGTGATCAGCTTTTCTCTACATAAATCAAAGCTCATCTAGCTCGCTTAGCTTGATGATCATACAGACAAGTTGAAAGTTTATGTCAAAGTGATCAGCTTTCACAATTTTGAGTTGTTTAGATGATCACTTGATCATATAAACAGTTCACATGCTCGTATGTGCACTCTATCGATGTGACTGTTCAATAAGAAAATATACAGCAGCAATTATAACTAAATTACATGTAATTTAAAATACATACAGCGTCTAGATAGTATCATAGTCATAAATTGCATGCACTTAATGAAGAAATAAAAAAAAATCTTTTTCAATTTGTCATTTATGACATTGAGAATCAAAGACTTTGTATGTACTTTGACATGTTTCACATTTTCACATGTTTTAAGTCTGTTTATGAAAACAATGCTTTAAGCAATGATTTAACATACAGTAAATGCATTTTTGCTTGTTTCTGCATTCATATGTTTTATGATTGTAATCTTAATACTTTAAACATTGATGTGTTTTACAATTTGAATCATAAAACTGCGTGATTTTTATGTTGATCTTATGATATATTCTCTCGTCAATTAGCTTGTTCATCATCTCAGCGCTGACTACACATATCATCAGATCAACAACAAGATTTATCTGTATGAAATGCTGATTATGAATCTTCTGCAAGCTATGCTTGTCAGAAGAGCTGAACAATCTTATCAACATTGACAGAGCAGTAACAACGCTTTACTTACATGTTAAGCTTACACACAGTTGAAAAGCGAAGCAATAACAACGTGATCATCAGCGCGTTAAAGCTTGCATATACACAAAGTGACAGCAACGTCTTTGCATACATGCTGCAACTCATATATAACATATATACATAGAAGAGTTCATTTAGCACTCAACTAAATTTAGCAGTTGAACAGTTCTATAAAGCTGATAATTCACATTTCATATTTTATTGTTATCAACGTATGATTCTTCAACATATCAGCAAAACGATGACAGTCATTCTCTTTATGTTCTTCATATCTTCTAAAAATATTGAACTTTCACAGAAAGAGCACATAACGCTTGCTCAAGTCTGTTGAAATGAAACTACAACAGTCAATAAAAGTTCTTTCAAAGCAAAACTCGCTCATCAACATGACATACAGATTCTTTCTGCAGCGAACTGAACATTGCATTAGCAAAAAGTCTCTTAACAAGAATTATTTATATAAAAGCGTAAGTCAGCTATATCTGAACAAGCTTGACAACGCTTAAGCAATGTTCAGCTTGCTGCAGAAAGAATCTGTATCAAAGAGTACTCTTATGAATCAAATCAATAATTGAAAGACTGCTTCTGCATGTAATCAGCATTTTCAAAAACTTAGTCTTGAAGAAGAAGCAGCTATACGTGACTGAATTCTGCGTCTTCAGACTTGAGACTGATTTTTTCATGTGAAGCAAGTACATTTAATAGCTAAAGAACTACTAATAAAAAAGAGCGATGATAAGTCAGTTGAAGTTAATTGATCTCAGAAGTTTCTGAAACGTCATTCGTAAATCAAAATGATCTCAGCTCAACAAACAAAGATGTGAAATAAGAAGATCAATGATTTACTATATTTAGATTCTGAACTTTTCACTTTGATATCAATGACAGCAAGCTTTAGACAAAAGAAGAAGAAGCAGCTGATAGTTAAGCTACGAATTAAACAGCTGAAGCTGAAGTGAAAGCAGAATCAGAATCAGAATCAAAATCAAAATCAGAATCAGAATCAGAATCAGAATCAGAAGCAGAGAAATAACGTGATATCTATAACTGATTAATCAAAGCAAGACATGTGTATCATAAAAGCTTCAAAGAAATTCTATTAGCTACGTAATTCATTTAAAATGAATCGTTTGAAGCAATAAAATATAAAATGTGAATTATCAACTTTATAAAGCTGTTTAACTGCTAAATTTAGTTGAGTGCTAGATGAATTCTTCTATACTGCAAAGACATGACTCAGCTTTTGTGCATATACAGACAGACATGATGCAGTAAATCGATCGATTTTTTGCATTTTCAGATCGATTTACACGCAGCGTAATCACATATAGAGTAGTGACAGCGCTTTATTCACATGTTGAGCTCATATATAATATACACACATATATTGCAAAGACATGATTCAGCTTTTGTGCATCTACACGTCTGCATAATGCAGTAAATCGATCGATTTTTTGCTTTATCAGATTGATTTACATGCATCACAATCACATACATTGCAAAGACATGACACAGTCTTTGCTCATATACACAAAATGACAGCAACATCTTTGCGCACATGTTGCAACTCATATACATCACATACATATACATTGCAAAGACATGATTCAGCTTTTGCACATTTACACATCTGCATGATGCAGTAAATCGATCGATTTTTCGTTTTATCAGATCGATTTACATGCATTGCAATCACATACATTGCAAAGACACGACACAATCTTCACTCATATACACAGAACAACAGCAACGTCTTTACGCACACGTTGCAACTCATATACATCACACATACATACATTGCAAAGACATGACTCAGCTTTTGCACATATACACATCTGTGCAACGCAGTAAATCAATCGATTTTCGCTTTATCAGATTGATTTACATGCATTGCAATCACATACACTGCAAAAACACGACACAGTTTTCGCTTATATACACAGAACAACAGCAACGTCTTTGCACATACGTTGCAACTGATCAGCAATGAAACTCATCTGTATGCAATGCTGACTATGAATTTACTGTCTAGCTACAGTAGAGTTTAAATTATCAAAAGTTTGAATAACATTAAGATGCTACATGATGATGAAGTGTTGTGCATTGATCGCATGCAAAGTTTTTGCGATCACGTAGACTTTGATAATCTCAATGTGCATGCTACAAGCAATTTGCATGCAGATGAGAAAGTCAAATAGAACGCAGAACTATGAGAGAAATCGCTTATGAAAATCATTCGATTCAATATCTTGTTGTCATAATAACAAGCACTGAGACAGAACACTCTTGCATTTGATCTGTTGAGAATGATTAGCAGAAAGAACTCAAATCATGAACATTCTTTAAATTTACATGCTAACTACATATAGATCTTGTTAAGGCTGCGTGTCTGTTACTATGATATAAGCAACTCACAAGATTCATTAAGTTCAACATGAGCAAACTCAAGAATTTCGTTAATATCATTTAATAAATGTTCAGATACAGACATTTTATACATGAGCAATATGCTGACGAGAAGACTTTGTTAAAAGAAGAGAAACACAAGTGAGTTAATAAAGAATGATTGAACTACGTTGTCTGATTAGAAATGTAGCATATAAACATTTCTGCAAGACATGATTGATCTGCGTGAGAAAGATCTTTACAGATAATACAAAATAGATAAATTGTACATTTTACAAGCGAAGTGAGCATCTGCAAGACATGATATACAATGACGATGACTGTTGATCTTAAGAATCTTATCTCTTCACTGAGTTCTGACTCTTGAATGTCTTAATGATAAAATCAATCTCTAGTCAAAGACATCATCTGTATAGCTCAAAAGAACAGTAATGCATGTCAATATGATTAAAGAAGAAATTGACTGTGATATGCATGCATATTGCAGACGAAACGTCTGTAACTCATGCTTAAGAAGTAAACTGTCGAAATCTGAGCAGTGAAAGATTTCGTTCATCTTGAACTGTGAATCTGCTGCGAGAAACTATTTCTCACTAAGAAAGAAATCAGCATAGAGATCATGTCTTATGTATGTTGCATGCAACGTATGCAACATATTTTCGATAGATTCACAAATGACGCAAGACAAGCAAATGAAGCAAAGATTTGCATTGAAGTTAACATATGCATAAAAGACGACTCAATCAGCAAATGCAAACATTAAGACAAATGTAAATGCAAAAGCGAGTGAATGAAATCTAGTCATCAAAAAACTCTCGTCAAAGTCACAAGAAATATCATATCATGAAAGAAGATTAATAGTCACTTTGAAAAATGAGAACTGAATCTTACAAGCGATGAAAATGCGCAATGCAGTGAACAATGCATTGAAGAAGACAAAGTCTGACATAATAGTTGTTACAATGACTAAAACATAAAGAGATAACAATATTGTTCTGATGATTTCAAAGAAATAGATCGCGAAAGCTCTACTAAAGCAAAGAGATATATAAGAGCATATATTTGAAGTCAAAAGTATCAAGAAGAATGAAAAATAATACAAGATAGTGATATACAGTCTGAAAATTGATATCTTCAACATGAAAATCAAAATGAAATATCTGAGAATCAAGCTAAAGAAGTACAACTCTGAATTGAAGCTGATAATCAATTTAATATGATTATCAAAAGATGAAAATAAAGCAAGAAAAAATCATGCTTTAATGATACTGATGTTCAAAATCGAAGTTGAAGCATAAAAACATCTGAAAAAACAAGTTCTAGCAGCGAGATCAACATATTAAATGATTGAACATTGAGATTATCAATCAAGCAATCAGTGTGATTGACAACGAATTTTTTTATTTTTTTTTATTTCTTCATTAAGTGCATGCAGCCTATGACTATGACACTGTCTAGGCGCTGTATGTATGCTAAGTTACATGTGACCTGGCCAAAGTCGCTGCTTTATATCTTCTCGTTGGTCAATCACATCGATAGTTTGCGCATACAAGCGCTCTCACTCAACCCTCGTCATCGTACTCCCGTTTTTCTTTGTCCCTTCGCATTCTTCGCGTTCTACTCTTCCGTTCCTAATAGTCATTTCCTCGTCGCAATTCGAGTATTTTTCAAATACTCTAGTGTTGCGATTCTTCCAATCTTGGTGATGAACAGTGTCAATATAGTGTCTGTGTTTTTGAGCTGAGCTTTTTCCTTAAGCTTTATCTGCTCTGCCTGCAGTTCAGCAGTATGCTTCGACGTTTGCCTCGCATTGCATATTTCATAGCATTTGTTCGAATTATCCTCTGATAATCGATGCAAATAGCTCTTGAAATAGTCATGTCCCATTTTCAGCTGAATAAAGATTGAAAACGTTAGTCTATCGATTTTCCTCATCTCTTTTAGTGGTTTATGACTTAGGTTCACCTTCGATATGTGCTTTTGATACTGGTTTCCCTTCTTGATGCTGCTTTTCCAGGCATTTAACCATTGTAATTTCGTCTCTTTGCAAATTTGCTTTTTGACGAAGCTTATGATGATTGCTTTCGTGTTGTCGATAACTGGTAATTCTTAAGCAGCGCTTTTGACCAATTGATCTGCTTTTTCGTTCCCAATAATGCCCTTGCGACTCGATATTCACTGTATGCGGATTTGACACTGATTCTGATGTAAATTGATCAAGTTTTGTCGTATGTCATCGAATAACTTCGCATTGACGTTGCTCTTTGCGTTTAGTCTTTGCAAAGCCATTTGACTGTTCATGTACACTCAAATTTCGCTGTTTTTGAGTGCTTTTTCGCTGCATATTGCGATTGCATCGCTAATAGCTTGCAGTTCCGCTTCCGTTGTGGTTATTTTGTCGTAAACGCTTGTCGCTTTGCTGTATCTGACGGGTTCATGCGTGAATATTACTGCCGTTTCAGTTCCTGTTTCGACCCCTGCTATCTTTTTCCGAATTTGCGATGCGTCGATATACATCACTATGTTTTTCGCCTTTTTGGTAATTCTTTCTAATTCCCTGTAGTGCGAATTGATCGTTTCGCGAGTTTCGCTTTTTGCAAATTCGGTTTGAATTCTTGCTAAATGCTCGATTTCTTGACCTTACGGTTTCTTGAAGTGAGGAATTTCGATTTCTTTTATTGAATTCAGTGTTTTTTGCACTTTGTTCAATATTCGATATATCTGCGTGAGTCTGTCTTTGCACTTCTTGGCTTTTCGAGGTAAGTTCTTCTTCGTCTCGTTCCAGTTCAGGTATTTCGATGCGTTCAGATCTAGGTTCAATCCGGTAGAGTATTGAGATGAGTACGAAATAGATGTTCTTTTCCTGATAGGGTGTTTTTCCGGTAATTCAACTATTCGAATTGCATAGTTCTTGCACTTTTGGTCTAATCGCACCTTCACCGGCGGGATTTCGGCTTCTATTTGCATAGTCTCTATCGATGATGTTCGAAACGCACCCAGAATTTTTCGTAATGCAGCGTTTTGCAGTTTGCGAAATTTGACTAAGTAGCTGATTGACAACGAGATTTACCTGTACGAGATGCTGACTAGAAACCTTCTGCAAGCTATGCTTGTCAGAAGAGCTGAACAATCTCATCAACATTGACAGAGCAGTAACAGCGCTTTACTCACATGTTGAGCTCACACACAGTCAAAAAGCGAGACAATAACAACGCAGTCATCAACATATTAAAACTTGCATATACACAGAAGAACAGCAATGTCTTTGCATACATGCTGCGACTCACATACAACATACACACATACATTGCGAAGGCACGACTCAGCTTTTGCGCACATACAAACAGGCGTGATGCAGTAAATCGATTGATTTTTCGCATTTTCAGGCCGATTTACACGCAGCGCAATCACACACAGAGCAGTAACAGCACTTTATTCACACGTTGAGCTCATATACGACATACACACATATACTGCGAAGACACGATTCAGCTTTTGCGCACATACACATCGATGCAATGTAGTAAATCGGTCGGTTTTTTGATTTTCTGATCGATTTACATGCATCGCAATCACATACACTGCAAAGACACAACACAGTCTTTGCTCATATACACAGAACGACAGCAACGTCTTTGCGCACGCGCTGCAACTCATATACGTCACACACACATACACTGCGAAGGCACGACTCAGCTTTTGCGCATATACACGTCTGCATGATGCAGTAAATCGATCGATTTTTCGCTTTATCAGGTCGATTTACATGCATCGCAATCACATACACTGCGAAGACACGACATAGTCTTTGCTCATATACACAGAACGACAGCAACGTCTTTGACTCATATACATCACACACACACATACTGCGAAGGCACGACTCAGCTTTTGCGCATCTACACGCTCGCGTGATGCAGTAAATTAATCGATTTTTCGATTTTCTGAGTGATTTACATGCATCGCAAGCACATACACTGCAAAGACATGACACAGTCTTTGCTCATATACACAGAACGACAGCAACGTCTTTGCGCACGCGCTGCAACTAATATACGACATTTACACAGTCATTGCAAAGACACGACTCAGCTTTTGCATACATACACATCTGTGCAACGCAGTAAATTGATCAATTTCGATTTTCTGATCGATTTACATGCGTCGCAAATACATAGATCAAAGCTCATTTAGTTCATTCAGCTGAGTGATCATACAGCGAATTCAAAAGCTCACGTTGAAGTGATCAGCTTTCATCTACACAGATCAAAGCTTATTTAGCTCGCTTGACTTAATGATCATACAGACAAGTCGAAAGCTCACATTAAAGTGATCAGCTTTTACAATTTTGAGTTGTTTATGTGATCACTTGATCATATAGACAGTTCACGCGCTTGTTTGCACAAACTATCAATGTGATTGATCAATGAAAAGATATACAGCAGCGATTATGACTAGATTACATGTAATTTAGAATACACACAGCGTTTAAATAGTGTCATAGTCATAGACTGCATGCACTTAATGAAGAAAAAAAAAATACACACTACAGAGAATTAGAAAGAATTATCAAAAAGACGAAAAACATAGTGATGTATATTGATGCATCGCAAATTCGGAAAAAGATAGCAGAGATTGAAACAGAAACGAAAATGACAGTGATATTCACGCATGAATTCGTCAGATTCAGCAAAGCAACAAGTGTTTTTGACAAAATAATCACAACGAAAGCGAAACTGCAAGCTATTAGCGATGCAATCGCAATATGCAGCGAAAAAGCACTCAAAAACAACGAAATTTGAATGTACATGAACAGTCAAATGACTTTGCAAAGACTAAATGCAAAAAGCAACATCAAGATAAAGTTATTCAATGACATACGACAAAACTTGATCAATTTACGTCAGAATCAGTGTCAAACTTGCATACAGTGAATATTAAGTTGCAAAAGCATTATTGAAAACGAAAAAGCAGATCAATTGATCAGATATTAACAATACGAAAGCAATCATCATAAGCTTCGTCAAAAAGCAAATTTGCAAAAAGACGAAATTACAATGATTAAATGTTTGAAAAAGCAGCATCAAGAAGAAAAATCAGTATTGAAAGCACATATCAAAAGTGAATTTAAGTCATAAATCACTAAAAAAGCTGAGAAAAATTGATAGACTAACGTTTTCAATCTTTATTCAGCTGAAAATGAAACATGACTATTTTAAGAGCTATTTGCATCAATTATCAGAGAATAATTTGAACAAATGCTATGAAATATGCAATGCAAGACAAACGTTGAAGCTTTTACTGCTGAACTGCAGACATTATAGAGCAGAGCAGATAAAGCTTAAGAAAAAAGCTCAGCTCAAAAACACAAACACTATATTGACACTGTTCATCATCAAGATTGAAAGAATTGCAACATTAAAGTATTTGAAAAATACTTGAATTGTGACGAGAAAATGACTATTAGAAATGAAAGAGTAGAATGCAAAGAATGTGAAGAAACAAAGAAAAACAAAAGTACAATGATAATATTTTTTTTATTTCTTCATTAAGTGCATGCAGTCTATGACTATGACACTATCTAGACGTTGTGTGTATGCTAAGTTACATGTAATCTGGTCAAAGTTGCTGCTTTATATTTTCTCGTTGATCAATCACATCGATAGTCTGTGCATACAAGCGCTCTTGCTTAAACCCTTGCACTCATACTCTCATTTTTCTTCGTCTCTTTGCACTCTTCGCGTTCTTCTCTTTCGTTTCTAATAGTCATTTTCTTGTTGCAATTCGAGTATTTTTCAAATACTTTAATGTTGCAATTCTTTCGATTTTGATGATGAACAGCGTCAATATGATGTCTGTGTTTTTGAGCTGAGTCTTTTTCTTAAGTTTTATCTGCTCTGATCTATAATGCTTGCAATTTAGTAGTAAATGCTTTGACGTTTGACTCGCATTGCATATTTCATAGCATTTGTTCAAATTATTCTCTGATACTCGATGCAAATAGCTCTTGAAATAGTCATGTCTCATTTTCAACTGAATAAAGATTGAAAACGTTAGTATATCAATTATTCTAAGCTCTTTTAGTGATTTCTGACTTAAATTCACGTTCAATATGTGCTTTCAATACTGATTTCTCTTCTTGATGCTGCTTTTTCAGACATTTAATTATTGTAATTTTATCTTTTTGCAAATTTGCTTTTTGACGAAGCTTATGATGATTGCTTTCATGTTGTCAATAATTGATGATTCTTGAGCAGCGTTTTTGATCAATTAATCTGTTTATCGAAAATATGTTGCATACGTTGCATGCAACATACATAAGACACAACTTCTATGCTGATTTTTTTCTTAACAAGAAATAATCTTTCTTCTTGCAGCAAATTCATAGTTCAAGATGAGTGAAATCTCTCACTGCTCAGATTTTGACAGTTTACTTCTTAAGCATGAGTTGCAAATGTTTCGTCAGCAATATGCATATGTATCGCAGTCGATTTCTTCTTTAATCACATCAACACACGCTACTGTTCTCTTGAGTTATACAGATGATGTCTTTAACTAAAGATTGACTTTATCATCAAGACATTCAAGAGTCAGAGTTCAGTGAAGAAGTGAGATTCTTGAGATCGACAGTTGTCATCATTGTATATCACGTCTTGCAGATGCTCGCTTCGTTTGTAAGACATGCAACTCATCTGTTTTATGTTATCTGTAGAGATCTTTCTCATACAGATTGATTATGTCTTGCAGAAATGTTCATATGCTACACTTTTAATCAAACAACGTAGTTCAATCATTCTTTACTAACTCGCTTGTGTCTCTCTTCTCTTAACAAAGTCTTCTCATCAGCGTATTGCTCACATATAGAATGTTTGTGTCTGAACATCTGTTAAATGATATTAATAAAACTCTTAAGTTTGCTCATGTTGAACTTAATGAGTCTCATAAGTTGCTCATGTCGTAGTAACAGACACGCAGTCTTAACAAGATTCATACATAGTTAGCATGTAAATTTAAAGAATATTCATGATTTGAGTTCTTTCTGCTAATCACTTTCAACAAATCAAACATGAGAACGTTTTATCTCAGTTCTCATCATCACGATGACAAGATACTGAATCGAATGATTTTCATAAGCGATTTTTCTCGTAGTTCTGCATTTTATTTGACTTTCTCATCTGCATGCAGATTGCTTATAACATGTGCATTGAGATTATCAAAGTTTGTGCAATCGCAAAAACTTTGCACACGATCAATGCACAGTGCTTCATCATCACACAGCGCTTCAATGTCATTCAAACTTTTGATAATCTTTAGACTTTACTATAGTTAGACAGTAGATTTGTAGTCAGCATCACATACAGATAGTACAATGATGAGAATTTGAGTGAAAGCGCTTGTATATGCAAACTATCGATGTGATTGATCAATGAAAAGATATAAAGCAACAACTTTGATCAGATTACATGTAACTTAGCATACATACAGCATCTAGACAATGCTATAGTCATAGACTGCATGCACTTAATGAAGAAATAAAAAAAAACGTCTTGTCAGATGTTGCTTTATAGATGATTCTCTTAATCTCATGATGCATCAACAAGATGTCATCTTCAATCAAGAGCAAATACTTGAAGTTTATTGTATTCAGCATGAAAATCTTTGAAGATAATGAAAAGTGAGTTTGAAACATTATTTTCGCTTTATTTTGCACTGTTGTGATAATGTCAGAGCATTCTGACTTGATCAGAAGAAAAATTGTTGTTTGAGTCAATGTGTTTATGATTGCATTTCTTGCTCATTTCGCAGTTTTGAACAGTCTTCTCAAGAATTGTTTAACATTCTGCATGATTTTTTAATATTCATTGCATTTCTGTTTTCTGATGATCTTGCTCTTCTTGTCATATGCTTGAATGTACTCTGTTCAATCATCAACGATTTAATAGTTTCTTTTCATTCGTTGCATGCTTTTGATGATCTTCATACACTTCTTCATTCATTCTGCTTTGATCATTTCATGTGATCTCGCTCAGAAAGTGAAAATCTCAATTATCTTCTTCAATGCATTCAGCAGTTACTTGATGTACTCATTTATGCATTAACATTTCATCTTATAATTTGACAGTGATTTCAACATTTGTTCTTTCAGAATATTGATGAACTTCTCTTCATTCATTGTTTTTCAGTTGCAACGTGATTTTCGCGCTGACTTTTTACAAACTTTGAGATTTGTAATTGTCTGTATTGATAAATGATTTGAAAAGTTTTTCATTTTCTTGTCGATTTTGCATTATATTAATCGATTCATAATATCATCTGTCGTGAAGATTAAATTTATTGTCATTTGAGATTCTTGATAATTTCTTGTAATTGTATCTTGAAATAATACTAGCAATGCATCAATGTTTATGATTATTTTAATTAACTCATTTGACAATAAATGTTATCTTGAATAAAATGATTCTTCTCATGTGAAGTGATGCAGATTGAAATCTTTTATAAGAATGCTTTTTTTCAACATGTGCAGCATCTTTTTGATGTTTGAAAGATTTTCTTTTTCATGTATGATTTCATGATTTCTGAGTGACAAATTGTATGCTTCATGAATGTGTATAACTTTCTGAATCATCTGTGCATCATCTGTTAATGTTTATAATGTAATTGTATTTACATCTTTGAAGTGTCATGTTGAATGTCAGATGTTGCTGTCGATTCTCTTATTTATGTAGAAACAGATTTTATCTTTCTTATTCTTCAGCATGAAGTCAATAGTTGCTAAACAGTATGCTTTGAAGATATTATTAAATTGTCAAAGTTCTTAAAGAATCAGAATGTCATAGTTTTTTATCTTTTTCTCATGTAGCAATGCTATCATCATCTTGTTTCTGAACTTGTGAACGTTGTACTGTAGTATTCAAAACTTTTTTTGCTGAAACATTAAAGTTCACATTTCAAGCTTTTTAATGTTTTTTTGAGTGTCTGTAAAGCGTTTGCTTCATCTGTAAGATTCTCAATAGAAGATAACATTAATAACAATGTGATTGATATTGACTTTGATTCATTTGATCTTAACTTCTTAATCAAATGATTCAGTGTAGTGTTTTCTGATGTGATGATTGCATTGAGCAAACAGCTTTCATTTATTGAATGTCTCTGCTTTCTCTTCAAGTCATTGTTCATCAGCGATTTCAGACTGATAAATGTTTCTGTGAATGTTTTTAACATCGCTGTCTTGAGTTTTTTCTGTTCTCATATGACATGATGTAGAGATCTGTGCTTTGTGACTCTCTTTATTCTTTCTTTTTCAGCTTGTCATTTATGACATTGAGAATTAAAAACTCTGTGTATGCTTTGACATGCTTTACATTTTCACATGTTTCAAGTCTGTTTGTAAAAACAATGCTTCAAGCGATGATTTAACATGCAGTAAATGCATCTTTGCTTGTTTTTGCATTCATACATCTTGTGATCATATTCTTAACACTCTAAACATTGATGCACTTTGCAACTCAAGTTGTAAAACTGTGTGATCTTTACATTGATTTCATGATATACTTTCTCATTGATCAGCTTGTTCATCATCTCAACGCTGACTATGTATATCATCAGCAAGATGTATCTCTTCTGCTCATTCTTCTTTGTGAGTCACTCAATCTTTTCAATCATCATTTCTGAATGTATGTCTTTATTGATCTTGATGAGTATTCTCATCTCTTTCTTCTCTATGTTTTTAAACATTTCTTCAATTCTAATTTCATGTATCACTATTTTAAAACTGACTTCATGCAAACATGCATTCAACAATATCTCTTTGATTCAAAAATTGTTTTTCTTTAATGTTCTTTTGCTACTTTTCATTTTGATTCAAAATATCAACAGTTTTGATCATCTTTTGATCATCTTTATGTTTTTACACGTTGATAGCATCTCGTTGACGTCAATTTCTCTTGCTCATCGCACTATGAGTTTATTTTTATTTTTATTTCTTCATTAAGTGCATGCAGTCTATGACTATGACACTATCTAGACGCTGTGTATATGCTAAGTTACATGTAACCTGATCAAAGTCGCTGCTTTATATCTTTTCGTTGATTAATCACATCGATAGTTTGTGCATACAAGCGCTCTCGCTCAAACTCTTGCACTCGTACTCTCATTTTTCTTCGTCTCTTCGCATTCTTCGCGTTCTACTCTTTCGTTTCTAATAGTCATTTTCTCGTCGCAATTTAAGTATTTTTCAAATACTTTAGTGTTGCAATTCTTTCGATTTTGATGACGAACAGCGTCAATATGATGTCTGTGTTTTTGAGCTGAGTCTTTTTCTTAAGCTTTATCTGCTCTGATCTATAATGCTTGCAATTTAGTAGTAAATGCTTTGACGTTTGACTTGCATTGCATATTTCATAGCATTTGTTCGAATTATTCTCTGATACTCGATGCAAATAGCTCTTGAAATAGCTGTGTTTCATTTTCAACTGAATAAAGATTGAAAACGTTAGTCTATCGATTTTTCTAAGCTTTTTTAGTGATTTCTGACTTAGATTCACGTTTGATATGTGCTTTCGATACTGATTTCTCTTCTTGATGCTGCTTTTTCAAACATTTAATTATTGTAATTTCGTCTCTTTGCAAATTTGCTTTTTGACGAAGCTTATGATGATTGCTTTTATGTTGTCGATAACTGATGATTCTTGAGCAGCGTTTTTGATCAATTGATCTGCTTTTTCGTTCTCAACAATGCTCTTGCGACTCGATATTCACTGTATGCAAACTTGACACTGATTCTGACATAAATTGATCAAGTTTTATTATATGTCATCGAATAACTTCGCATTGACGTTACTCTTTGCGCTTAGTCTTTGCAAAGTCATTTGACTGTTCATGTACACTCAAATTTCGCTGTTTTTGAGTGCTTTTTCGCTGCACATTGCGATTGCATCGCTAATAGCTTGCAGTTTCGCTTTCGTTATGATAATTTTGCCTGAAACGCTTGTCGCTTTGCTGCATCTGACAAGCTCATGCGTGAATATCACTGTCGTTTCGATTTCTGTTTTGACCTCTGCTATCTTTTTTCGAATTTGCGATGCGTTGATATACATCACTATGTTCTTCGTCTTTTTGATAATTCTTTCTAATTTTCTATAGTGCATATTGATCGTTTCGCTAGTTTCGCTTTTTGCAAATTCGATTTGCAATTTCGCCAGATATTCGATTTCTTGATCTCATGATTTCTTAAAGTGAGGTATTTCGATCTTCTGTATTGAATTCAGTGTTTTTTGCACTTTGTTCAATATTCAATATATCTGCGTGAGTCTGTCTTTGCACTTCTTGACTTTTCAAGATAAATTCGACTTTGTCTTGTTTCAGTTCAGATATTTCGATGCGTTCAGATCTAGATTCAATTCAATAGAGTATTGAGATGAATATGAAATAGATGTTCTTTTTCTGATAGAGTGTTTTTTCGATAACTCAACTATTCAAATTGCATAGTTCTTACACTTTTGATTTAATTGCATCTTCATCGACAAGATTTCAACTTCTATTTGCATAGCATCTATCGATGATGTTCAAAACACACTCAGAGTTTTTCGTAATGCAGCGTTTTGCAGTTTGCGAAATTTGACTAAGTAGCTTTTTTGATTATTTCATCATATTTCGACGTCATAATCGCTAATAGATGTGACGCATGCCAGATATAACTGCTTTTCTGATTTGACATTTAATTCTCACTCGCTATTCATTAATCTAAACAACGAGTGTAGCGTTTTTGTGACTGTTGCGATTTTCGTTTGCACATGAACTTTGAAGTTGAGCTTTTGATTCAGCCAGACTTCTAGTCATTGTACGCATGTCTTTGATTTTATGACCGTGTTATTGAGTAGAATAATCATTTGATTGAGCATTGCCTTGTGACTTTCAAAGTGTATCAATTCAGATTTCGAGTCATTGAATTGCACTGCGTTGTTCTTAGCTCATGTGAAAGCGATTTTTGCTGCGTTTTCCAGCATTTTCACATTCTTGTCAATATTTCTTCCCTCAATGTATAGCGTCACGTCATCAATATAGCTGAATGACTGTAAATTTTCAAACTTTGCGCGAATCTTTGAAAACAAGTATTGAATATAAATTAGAAATAAAATGAGCGAGATAGATGAGTCTTGTGATATTTCTGTGCTTATTTTCTTTGGTTTCTGACGTTCATCGTCAAATGCTAAGTCAATAACTCTGTTTTGTAAGAAACATTTTACTTAATTGATTAAGTTGATTGATATTTTTAACTTAATCAATATTTTGACTAATTGTCTCAATGCAATATGATCAAAGACTTCTTTGACATCTAGAAGTAGACAGATAAGCGTGTTTTCTCAACTTTTCATCATTTGCACATCATGTACTAGGTTTAGTACTGCATCTATAGCTGATCTTTGTTTTCTGTCTTTTATTTGATCAAAATTCAGCAGTCTGTCGTTAATTTCAGCTGTGTAAGACAGTTGCACTGCTATTATTTTTTCTGCTACTTTGTTTAAACAGTTTAGCAGCGTAATAATTCTGTATGTCTTCGAAATTGAATAATTCGACTTGTCTGATTTTTTCAGAATAATTCTCGTGTCTTCGCGTCATATTTTCGAATGATAGTCGTTTTTGATCAAATCTGAGTACATTAAATTGAAGATTTTCAATATGCTTTTGTATACTCGCTGTATGATTGCGAATGACATATCGTCTGATTCGAATGCTTTTCTGAGTGCTGAGAAGTTAATAGCGTGCTTGATTTTCCCTTCAATAACTCTTGATCACTGTATACTTTCGTTTGATAGTAATTTCTCATTGATTTGAATTTTCAAAGATGATGAGTACATTGCTTTCAGAAATGTCTCGCACTTTTCATTAAATTCAGTTTTCAATTCTTTTTGCAAGTTTTGTATCGAGAGTAACTTTTCGATTAAACGTGATTTAGTGAACTTGTATGTTTGAAACACTTCTTTTTCTTTGATGTTGTTCAAAAAATTGGTTCAGAATTGATTTTTGATCAGCTTTATTGAATCATGATACGAATTTCGCATTTGCACTATCTCTGCTCATGCGTCGTCATTTCTGCATCTTTTTCAGATTCGCTTTTTTGACGACAGCGTCTTTCACATTTCGATGAGCTCATTGTTTCATCAGAGTTTTGATTTTGCGCATATTCGCTGTTTAAATACGAATAATTTCACTGTATTCTTGATGCATTTCATTAAGTAAATGACTTTTGCTTCTAAACTCGTTTTTTTTTATTTTTTTTATTTCTTCATTAAGTGCATGCAGCCTATGGCTATGACACTGTCTAGGCGCTGTATGTATGCTAAGTTACATGTGATTTGACCAAAGTCGCTGCTTTATATCTTTTCGTTGATCAATCACATCGATAGTTTGCGCATACAAGCGCTCTCACTCAACCCTCGTCATCGTACTCTCGTTTTTCTTTGTCTCTTCGCACTCTTCGCGTTCTACTCTTTCGTTTCTAATAGTCATTTTCTTGTCGCAATTCGAGTATTTTTCAAATACTCTAGTGTTGCGATTCTTTCAATCTTGATGATAAACAGTGTCAATATAGTGTCTGTGTTTTTGAGCTGAGCTTTTTCCTTAAGCTTTATCTGCTCTGCTCTATAATGCCTGCAGTTCAGCAGTAAATGCTTCGACGTTTGCCTCGCATTGCATATTTCATAGCATTTGTTCGAATTATTCTCTGATAATCGATGCAAATAGCTCTTGAAATAGTCATGTCTCATTTTCAGCTGAATAAAGATTGAAAACGTTAGTCTATCGATTTTCCTCATCTCTTTTAGTGATTTATGACTTAGATTCACCTTCGATATGTGCTTTTGATACTGATTTCCCTTCTTGATGCTGCTTTTCCAGACATTTAACCATTGTAATTTCGTCTCTTTGCAAATTTGCTTTTTGACGAAGCTTATGATGATTGCTTTCGTGTTGTCGATAACTGATAATTCTTGAGCAGCGCTTTTGATCAATTGATCTGCTTTTTCGTTTTCAATAATGCTCTTGCGACTCAATATTCACTGTATGTGAATTTGACACTGATTCTGATGTAAATTGATCAAGTTTTGTCGTATGTCATTGAATAACTTCGCATTGACGTTGCTCTTTGCGTTTAGTCTTTGCAAAGTCATTTGACTGTTCATGTACACTCAAATTTCGCTGTTTTTGAGTGCTTTTTCGCTGCATATTGCGATTGCATCGCTAATAGCTTGCAGTTTCGCTTTCGTTGTGATTATTTTGTCGTAAACGTCTATCGAAAATATGTTGTATACGTTGCATGCAACATACATAGAGCACGATCTCTATGCTGGTTTCCTTCTTAGGCTCGAGAAGTTACTCAGAGAGTTTTCTCGCGACAGATTCACAGTTCAAGGCGAACGAGATCTCTCACTGCTCAGATTTCGACAGTTTACTTCTTAAGCATGAGTTGCAGACGTATTGCAGTCGATTTCTTCTCTAATTACATCGACATGCGCTACTGTTCTCTCGAGCTATACAGACAATGTCTTCGACTAGAGATTGATTCTATCATCAAGACATTCGAGAGTCAGAGCTCAGTGAAGAAGTGAGATTCTTGAGATCGACAGTCGTCGTCATTGTATATCACGCTTCGCAGACGCTCGCTTCGCTTGTAAGGCGTGCAACTCATCTGTTTCGTGTTATCTGTAGAGATCTTTCTCGTGCAGATCGATTGTGTCTTGCAGAGATGTTTGTATGCTACACTTCTAATCAAGCAGCGTAGTTTGATCATTCTCTATTAACTCGCTTGTGTTTCTCTTCTCTTAACGAAGTCTTCTCGCCAGCGTATCGCTCACGTATAGAATGTCTGTGTCTGAACGTCTGTTAAACGATATTAACGAGACTCTCGAGTTTGCTCGTGTCAAACTTAACGAGTCTCGTGAGTTGCTCATGTCGTAGTAACAGGCACGCAGTCTTAACAAGATTTATACGTAGTTAGCACGTAGATCTAAAGAATGTTCGTGATTCAAGTTCTTTCTGCTAATCATTCTCAACAGATCAAACACAAGAGTGTTCTATCTCAGTTCTTGTCGTCGCGACGACGAGATACTGAATCAAATGATTTTCATAAGCGATTTCCCTCGTAGTTCTGCGTTCTATTTGACTTTCTCATCTGCGTGCAGATTGCTTGTAGCATGCGCATTGAGATTATCGAAGTCTGCGCGATCGCGAAAACTCTGCACGCGATCAACGCACAGCGCTTCATCATCACGCAGCGTCTCGATGTCATTCAAACTTTTGATAATCTCTAGACTCTACTGTAGCTAGACAGTAGATTCGTAGTCAGCATCGCGTACAGATGAGTTTCATCACTGATCGCTTTTAAACTCGTGATTCTTTGCATCTTGACAATCATTTTATCTTTCGTCTTTTGCAAATGCTCATCAAAATCTTTTCAGTCAACTTTTTGCAGATTGTATGACGCGTTCAACAAATTTTCGATCAACTTCATCTTTTTCATAACTATTGTAAATAGAATTACTTCATGATTGAATTCTGTGTTTACATTCTCATTTATATGTTAATTCTTGATGTGATTGTGCATATTCTTTGATGCAAATGCTAGATCAAGTATTGAGCTTGACTGATTCAAATAGCTGTGATATGTGTTTATATCAGAAGTGTTAATCAGATTACACTTATGTAAGTTTACTCAATTTATTAACGCTTTCGTTTTAATAAAGTTTGAAATTTTTGCGTTTCATCAGCTATGATGTGCATTAAAGTCTTTGATGATAATAACTTTTTGCTCAGAATTTAGCATAACTTTTGCTAATTCTCGCTCAATCGTGTATGATTGCTCATCATTTGCATTCTGTGACTTTTCGTTGTAAATGTTGAACAATAAAATTTCTCTCTGAATTTTATTGTTCGCTATTGATATCGCTTGCATATTTTCGCTATTGATTATGTCTGATCTTGATGTGCATGTAAATTTCTTTGCGTTTTTCGCAACAAATATCAATACTCTGACATGAGTATTCTGAACATTTGATTTGATGTAGATAAACGACGAATGCAAAATTGTTATATTCTCGTCTTTCATTTACAATTCTTGTAGTATAACAATATCTGTCTTGTTTTTCGCAAATTTCATGCATGCATGCATAATTTACGTTGATCTTACGCAATTATGCTGTAGAATTTGAATATTTAACGTGTTTGCAAAGCTTTTGTCATTTGCGTTGTTTTGTGACATTTTGAATGCAATACTCATTACAATTTCGTGACTAGATGATCTTTTTATGAGCTAATAAACTGAGCTGTCTGATATGTCTTGCACATTGCGCTATTTGCGAAGTGCGTATTTTAACAGTTGCAACATCTAGAAATCATGTGATTGCATAATTGCTCATCTTTGCACGTAGGTAATTGACATTTATGATTTCAGATCTGATGATTTTGCTCGCAGTACAAGCATCTTGATGATCTGTTGCATTTGTTTTGCAAATGCTCAAATGTTTGACATTTTTGACATTGATCATTTGATCGATAGTCTTAATATTTGACTGTTTGATATGTTGATCTCGCAGCTAATAGTCATTTTTTCAGATGTCTTTGCGCTTTTGCTTCGATTCTAAATGCTAAGATCATTGATGCATGTCTTTTTCGTGATCGGTTTTCGCTCTTTGATAATCATATAAAGTTGATTATTAGTTTCAATTTGAGATTATACGACTTTAACTCAGTTTTTAGATTTTTATTTCAGTTTTCATGTTGAAGATTTCAATTTTCAGACTGTGTTTGACTATTTTGTATCATTTCTCGTCTTTCTTAATGTCTATCGAAAATATGTTGTATACGTTGCATGCAACATACATAAAGTACAATCTTTATGCTGATTTTCTTCTTAGATTCAAGAGATTACTCAGAGAGTTTTCTTGTGACAGATTCACAGTTTAAGATGAATGAAATCTCTCACTGCTCAGATTTCAACAGTTTACTTCTTAAGCATGAGTTGCAGATGTTTCGTTTGCAATATGCATATGTATCACAGTTGATTTCTTCTTTAATCACATTGACATGCGTTACTGTTTTCTCAAGCTATACAGATGATATCTTCAACTAGAGATTGACTTTATCATCAAGACATTCAAGAATCAGAGTTCAATGAAGAAATAAGATTCTCAAGATCAACAGTTGTCATCATTGTATATCACATCTTGCAGACACTCACTTCGCTTGTAAGATGTGCAACTCATTTGTTTTGTATTATCTGTAGAGATCTTTCTCATGCAGATCGATTGTATCTTGCAGAAATGTTCATATGTTACACTTTTAATCAGACAGCGTAGTTCAATCATTCTTTATTAACTCACTTGTGTTTCTCTTCTTTTAACAAAGTCTTCTCGTCAGCATATTGCTCAGGTATAAAATGTCTGTATCTAAATGTCTGTTAAATGATATTAATGAAACTCTTGAATTTGCTTGTGTTGAACTTAATAAATCTTGTGAGTTACTTATGTTGTAGTAACAGACATGCAGTCTTAACAAGATTTATACGTAGTTAGCATGTAAATTTAAAGAATGTTCATGATTTAAGTTCTTTCTGCTAATTACTTTCAACAGATCAAACACGAGAATGTTCTATTTCAGTTCTTGTCATCATGATGACAAGATACTGAATTGAATGATTTTCATAAGCGATTTTTCTTGTAGTTCTGCATTCTATTTGACTTTCTCATCTGCATGTAGATTGCTTGTAACATGCACATTGAGATTATCAAAGTCTGTGCAATCACGAAAACTTTGCATGTGATCAACGCACAGCGCTTCATCATCATGCAGCATTTCAATGTCATTCAAACTTTTGATAATCTCTAGACTTTACTATAGCTAAACAGTAAATTCGTAGTCAGCATCATGTACAGATGAGTTTTATTACTGACTCATTTTACTATGTTCTTTATTGTTATCATCATGATTCTCTTTACTTCTTTTTTTTCTTTGATGAAGATTTTTACTTCAAATTTCTCACAATGATTTTGCATTAATGATGATATGTCAACATTAAACACAAGATGATTCTTAAATGATGTCATCAACTTCATATTTATTCTTTTTGCTCAGCTGTCAACATGTTTTCTTTTCTTCATGAACTTTTTTTCAAGTTTGCTCATTATCTTTTTCAGTCTCTTCAACTGATTCTTCATGTGCTAATTAACAGTCGATGCAGTAACATGTTGACACGTCAGCTTTTTTATTATTTTTGTCAAACTTCTCATTTCTTCTCAGAGCATCAGCTCGTTGTTTTTATGTTCATTGAGTTCATAAAGTACTTGCAGCTTGTGTAGTTTCTTCTGTATATTTTTCATCTTGACTAAATTTTTCTGTCAAATAATGATAATTACTTCTCGTTCATTCATTGATGTTACATCAATGATGTGCTCTGTTTTTAAATAGTTTAAGTAATTTATTTTCATGATTTTCTTCTTCTTTATTAATGCTTTCAAAGTTTTTTCTCATTAAATGTTTAAAAAATAATATTGTATTATTTTGATTTTAGACAACATCATATCAAAAATCTGATATAAAGATGAAGTGCTATTTAAGATTAATATGACTCTTTATTTAAATATTGCTTTTGCAACTGCTGTGTTGAATATTTTTTGCAACATTGCTGCATTTATTGTGTTCATCAATGTCAACAGCAAAATCAACGTGATTAACATCATCAAATTCAAACAGAATGATATCAAAGTTGAGATAAAATTTAATCTCATTATAAATTACATCAAGACAAAGATTTTTTCAATCAACATTCTTCTTTTCATCTTGTATTCAACACAAATAGCTTTACTCAAAAAGAGATTGATATCAGATTTGCAGATGAAAAATGTGAAGACATGCATGATAAATGTTTATCAAAAGAAAGAAAAGTCAATGATTATTTTTACGATAATTGAAGATATAAAAATTGAATTTCAATTTCTTTCTGATTATTTTCTAGTTGAATGCAATCACTTAAGAAATTCATTTGTCGTTATCATCAACTGATTAAGTCTATAAGTCAACTATTCTAAAAGACTTCATCTGTTGAATGAGTTAAAGATTGAATTTGAGACAGTAGAAGCATACATTGACTACGACAAATCATCAACAAATCTCAACTTTATAATAATAGAACATCAACTGCGTGATGACTTAAACGTTGAAACAGTAATAATTGACAATGTCTCAGAGAAGCAAAATAGTATTACATCATTTGCAGATAACATGATAAATAACAATGCTTGAAATTCTACATTATCTGAAGAAAGTAAGACAGTTAACAATAATGAATGAAATCATCTGTTTCTTCAAGATGATAGCAATTCAAACTTCAGCTTAAAGAAATTACTCAACAAAAGCATTGAAGTGAATCAATCATAATTTATTTGATAGTAATTAAATTATGCTGTTCGCTGAGAATTTCTGTAAGTGAAAAAGCTAAGATTGACAACTTAAAGCATGAATAAAAGAGAAATAGAATGAGATAAATCTTGAAACAAGATCAGAATATGTTTGATTTTAGCATGATAGTCTCATCAGATACTTGCGTTTTAATTTATTCAGCAATGAACATGAGTTAAAAAGAAACTTGAATAATACATTTGAAATAATGTATTGAGCATTCAAAGAGTCTTCTCTTTGCAGAGTCAACAACAGCTACAAATAACTTTATGATAAAACGATCTTTTCTACGAATACTGCAGTACAACATCAGAAAATCATTGAAAATTCAGAAATTATTTCTAATCGACAGAGAAGTTCGTGATTTCAACATCGTAGTCATACAGAAGCAGAGTTGCAACATTAACGACACTCAATCATTTAACTCAGCTCACAACTTCTTTTATTTAGTGAAAAACACGTCATCACAGTCAAAAACATGCATATATGTGAACAAACACTTAAGACTCGATCAATGAATGATAGAAACAGCTGAGTCAGACATCTGCTTAATCAGAATATTAACTTACAACACAGACAACAAAATGCAGACGTTGCAACTTATAAACATCTACAATTCATGTTCACTATTCTTTACATTTACAGAGAGATCTTCAATCATTTCTCGCTTGAGCGAGCTACTCAAAGACGACTGCAAACAACTGATCATAAAAGATTTCAATCTACATCATTCTCACTGAAAGAAATGAAGATGCTTCACTCGACATACAGCGATCGACAGTTTACTTGACATCGTTACTAATGCTAAGCTGAAATTATTGCTGAAATTAGACATTATTACTCGCAAGACTCACAATCAATTTACAACTATTGATCTGATCTTTAGTAGCGAGAAAATACAGTTCATGATACATAAGTGCAAGATACACATTGATCTGCATCAAAAGTCAAATCATCTTTTAATTGTCACAGAACTTTGTCTATAAACAACTTCAGTACAGTCTTTAACTCAATGACTATGAAAGAAAATAATCACAGAAGCATTAAGCGCGTATCTACATATGCATCTTTCGTCGAATCGTTCTTTGAACAGCAAGATGATGATGAACGAAAGAATGTGCAAAGTTATCAAGATGTTACAGAAAATCATTGAGAAATCTACTCTTTTGACAAAGTCATCAAGTTGAGCAAAGAACTTCTGAAATTCAAACTGCTCAGAAATAGTAATGAAATCAAGACGACTGCGAATCATATAAAAAACACAAAGTACACTAGATGCGTGAAATAAATATCTGAAACACAATGATCATAAAAACAAGATCATTCAACAAGTGAAGCGCGCACATTTCAGATCACAAATGCATAAGCTGAGTGACACACTCAAGTCAATATGACGCTTTGCAAAATAAGTCAGAATCGAAAAGCAGCTATCTAAAAAACTTTCTCAGTTTTTGTCACTGAAGCGAAGTGACACTGATCAAATGACAACGACGTTCAAGAAAAAGATCAAGATATTGCGAGAAAAATTCTTTCTCTCACTCTCTCAGACAAATATCAATAACATCGCAAACTCATTTATACTTTTGACAGTGTCATCTGACTTACACATCTCAGAAGATAAAGTGAGACAGATAATCAAAAAAGTAAAAGCAGACAAAGCATCAGACATCTCAGACATTTCAAACAGAGCGTTGCAGACAGATTTTGCAGAACTGATCTCAATATTGACGAGTTTATTCAACGCATGTGTAATACACAGATATCATTTGAAGCAGTTCAAAAAGACTTAAATGATAGTATTACACAAATTAAAGAAGAGCAATTATACTGATTCAAAGACATATTGACTCATTGCTCTGCTTGATATCATAGAAAAAGCTCTGAAGTCGATCATGATTAAAAGACTGAGCGATATAACTGAGACTCATCACATGCTATCTGATGCTCAAATGAGAGCGAGATGCAAGCAATTCGTGATCTCAACATTAAATCTATTAGTAGATTAGATTCACATGATATGAGACTGCAAAATCAAATACGTAGCGTTCATGCTAAGTTTAGACATCATTGAAGCATTCAATCAAGTCTTGCACATCAGACTTCTGCATACTCTGAAAATGAAAAGAACTTCAGACTACATAGTTAAATGAGCATGCAGCTTTCTTGAAAATCGAGAAACATCATTGAGATTCAATAAATAAATGAGTGACATGCATAAGATAAACGCAAACATATTGCAGAGATTTTTCATTTCATCGATTTTCTTTCTATTTTTCAACGCAAGTCTGATTAAGAAGTGCAAAGCACTAAGAATTAAGATTGAAGTGCTTAACTTCATAAATGACATTAACATTCTAACATACAATAGATTCATTGAAGAAATCTGCAGAACATTGAGCAAAGTGCACAACGTCTGCGCAAAATGAGTTTGCACTCATGACACAACATTTATATCAGAAAAGTATGAATTTACACACTTCATCAGAAAATCAAAAAGATTTAACATAATGATTAGCATACAAATAAAAAGCTCAGTCATCAAGTTGAAATCAGACATGCAAATTCTGAAAGTACAACTGAACATGAAATTGCGATGAGACGTGCATCTTCGTCAAATCGAAGCGAATCACGTTATATGAATGCTAGCACTTAGTTGACTTGAAGTCTTCATATGAGAGACAATATTCACAAAAGCAAGACAGATATACTCAGCAGTAGTAAGATCAGAAATTGCATTTGAAGCATCAGTCTGACATCAGCGAGAAAAAGAGAAAAAACTATCAGACAAAGAATGCAGACTTGAAACATTACAGAATCAGACTCTGCATCATGTTGCAGAGATGTTTAAAAGAGTAAGCATTGAGACTTTGAAAGCAGAAATGTACACAAGCTCGCTGCATGTTCATCTGAACATGCTGCAAGACAAGATCATGTTACGCAGTTGAGTCAACAATCATACGCAGAAAATCAGATAAGCATGCAAACTGATACGCGCTCATCTGATAAGTGTTAATTGCATCATTTCTCACTCTTTTGTCATCAAGAAAGTGATGCTTCTAAATAACTTAATTCAAGAAAATGCAAGAATACAGTTGAGATGCAGATGATTAACTTTCGCTGCAACGATTTCAACTAGTGACAGCATCGCAATAAAGCAGTATTACAGAAGTCAGTGAAAGCAACGATGAAAAAAATATAGAAAATGTATTGCAGATGTTCACGTCATTTCAACACAAAGATTGCATCTGTTTAACAAAATGATAAAGATGCAAAATGATCTTCAGAAGATTGAAAGTACTCTCATCATTCACATCAGAATTGAATGCATAAATCTAAATGTTTATCTGCACTTCAGAAATGTTTCAGACGCAGATAGCGTGCGATGCAACTGCAATTGAGATCATCAGATGACAAAACATGTACTTATGCATTGCTTGAACTGATTGCATCTGCGATTAAGAATGCTATGAGATGTTGACTTCTTAAACTATCAAATAATCATTGCTATCATGAAGAGTCTCAGAACAGTTGCAAGAATGATGATGAAAACGAAGCTTTTGAAACAATTTAAAGTGACTGAATCACTCATTCTTTAACATGCAATCAACGCGAACTAATTTGATACATAGTCTCATAATGATAGTTTTGAATGCGTGAAGCAGTTGTATAAACAGCGAGTGATTTTTTATCTCAAAGAGTTTTGTTCACTCGATATAAATAGCATAGAGTTCTTCATGAGTTGACTTAATTGATGTCACAAGAATGTATGAAATTTTTTTTTTCTTCATTAAGTGCATGCAATCTATGACTATGACACTATTTAGACGCTGTGTGTATGCTAAGTTACATGTAATCTGATCAAAGTCACTGCTTTATATCTTTTTGTTGATTAATCACATTGATAGTTTGTATATACAAGCGCTCTCGCTCAAATTCTTGCACTCATACTCTCATTTTTCTTCGTCTCTTTGCACTCTTCGCGTTCTACTCTTTCGTTTCTAATAGTTATTTTCTCGTTGCAATTCAAGTATTTTTCAAATACTTTAGTGTTGCAATTCTTTCGATTTTGATGATGAACAGCGTCAATATGATGTTTGTGTTTTTGAGCTGAGTCTTTTTCTTAAACTTTATCTGTTCTGATTTATAATGCTTGCAATTTAGTAGTAAATGCTTTGACGTTTGACTTGCATTGCATATTTCATAGCATTTGTTCGAATTATTCTCTGATACTCGATGCAAATAGCTCTTAAAATAACTGTGTTTCATTTTCAACTGAATAAAGATTGAAAACGTTAGTCTATTCATTTTTCTAAGCTCTTTTAGTGATTTCTGACTTAGATTCACAGCTATTTCAAGAGTTATTTGCATTGAGTATCAGAGAATAATTCGAACAAATGCTATGAAATATGCAATGCGAGTCAAACGTCAGAGCATTTACTACTAAATTGCAAGCATTATAGATCAGAGCAGATAAAGCTTAAGAAAAAGACTCAGCTCAAAAACACAAACATCATATTGACGCTGTTCGTCATTAAAATCGAAAGAATTGCAACACTAAAGTATTTGAAAAATATTTGAATTACGATGAGAAAATGACTATTAGAAACGAAAGAGTAGAACGCGAAGAGTGCGAAGAGACGAAGAAAAACGAGAGTACGAGTGCAAGAGTTTGAGCGAGAGCGCTTATATGTGCAAACTATCGATGTGATTGATCAACGAAAAGATATAAAGCAGCGACTTTGATCAAATTACATGTAACTTAGCATACACACAGCGTCTAGATAGTGTCATAGTCATAGACTGCATGCACTTAATGAAGAAAGAAAAAAAAAAGCAGGCAAAACATCTGCAACTCATGCTTAAGAAGTAAACTGTCGAAATTTGAGTAATGAGAGATTTCATTCATCTTGAACTGTAAATCTGCTGCAAGAAACTACTTCTTGCTAAGAGAAAAACCAGCATAGAGATCATGTCTTATGTATGTTGCATGCAACGTATGCAATATATTTTCGATAAACAGCTGCAAGAATGATGATGAAAACAAAGCTTCTGAAGCAATTTAAAGTAACTAAGTTACTCATTCTTTAATGTGTGATCAACGTGAACTAATTTAATATATAGTCTTATAATGATAGTTTCAACTGCGTGAAGCAGTTGTATAAACAGCGAGTGATTTTTTATTTCAGAGAGTTTTGTTCACTCAATATAAATAGCATAAAGTTTCTCATGAATCAACTTAATTGATATCATAAGAATGTATGAATTTATTATTATTATTATCAGAAGTCAATTTCAAGAGTATACATGCTTTGCTCTCAATGCAATGTGTATGCTTGAAGATGACAGAAAGAATTAAAGCTGTGTAAGAAAAATCTTGAGCTAAGTGATCAAGTTATTGATCAGATAAATAGAACATGACATTTTCGTTCGCGATAAAGAATTTTCATCAAATAAGTGAGTTGACATTCTGAAAGTTGATTTTTTCAAACTCAGCTGATGAATCAACAGCATCAGTCAATAATCATTGAGCTGAGAACTATATGATACGTGTGTGCAGAGTTAATTCTCTTTCTTTGAAGTTCTGATCTTAAGTCTTCAAACATGTTTTAAGTCTTGATTCATCTGTTCAATAATAGACAGAATTGAAGCTTTGATTAAACTTTTCTGTAAATCAGCATAATAAGAATTCAAAATAAGAATTTAACATCATAAGTCAATTTTAAGAGTATATTCATGATTCATTTATTCAATGATAAACATATTAAAATCTTGATTGAATTTTCTTGTAAAGAAGACTGCATGTACATTGCAATTATCATCATTATTAATATATAACTTAGCTGAAATTGCATTGACAAAGATGCTGTTATTTATGATTGACAATACAATTTAAAAGAAGCGCTTTGAAGAGATATTTTTTCAATCTCAATGAGTTAATTGAAAAGTCTTTGAAATTTTAGAATTTCAGTCTTAAAGATTTATGCTACGTTTCAATTCAGCACAGACTTGACAGAAAGAGTATGTTGTTGAAGATAAAGACTAAATCACTAGAAAGATTAAACGAGAAAAGAAGAGAATATATGTGTTGATACAATAATTCACTGTTATATATTAAAAGAAAAAGATAAGAGATAAAATTAAGAAGAAGAAGAAAGATGATTTGATGATGTGTAAAAAAGAAGAATAACTGAGACAGATATTTGAGATTTATATAGTGTAGAATGATTTTTGTCAGACGATATGAATCTCTTGAGAAATGAAAGATGAATATTCGTAGCTTACTAATCTTTGCAATTAACAAATAATGAAGAAAATATGTCTTTTCAAACGAAGATGAAGTAAGAAGCATGAGAATTGTCACTCTACATTCAATTACTTTTCACATCACATCTTAATATTTGTAGAACTTTTATTGTTAGTGATATATAATAGTAATATCATATTAATGACGTGAAATTATATAAATACTCAACAAACTGTACTTGTATGATATTATATCTTAAGTTTCACTGCGATTGATCTATGTTGAAGAAATAAAGTATGTCAATGTTCTTAAATGAATGATAATTGATATGAGATAGTACTAAATTCAATGAATCACTAAGATTGATCATTATCAACTAGCTCTAGTGTGAAACACGAACGTGAAAGTCACTCATCATACTAGATTTATTGACTTGAATGTAAATAACAACTATAATAACACTCAACATGATTAAAGCAATGATTAACAAGACTCTTGATTCAACAACATGATTTGAAAATATTGTATAATCTTGACTAGAAATAAATGAATCAGTATATCTTCTTATCTCGAGTCATTTACAGCATGAAATGAACAAGTTAGATATTCTAAATGTCAGATTGAACACATGCAAAGTCAAAAGTCTTCTCAATCAAGTATTTGCAGATGTATATAAATAATTCACTGACATCTTCAACAACATTTTGAAATCTCGAAGAGACAAATTTCTTGTCTTTATAACACAACGATGCAACTACAATAAGAGAAAACGAGTCAAAACTTAAACAGTAACGTCTGTGAATGAAATTCAGCACATAGTGACATCATCTAGTATATTGAATTCTTCAAGTACGAGCTCTTCTTCAACTAATGACATCAATATGCATGAATCTGTCAAGATAGTACAGAACATTATGATTCAAGTTCATTGCAATATTTCTCATAGTATATGTTGCAAATCACAAGATTTACTAGTATCAGACATTGCAAAGAGCATGATTGAGATCAACAACTTAAACTTTACGACTTTTATAAATTTAATAAGTCTGAAGTTGAGCTATAAAAAAGAAAATATATAATTTTCTATGAACGTGATGATACAGCAAACATCAGCATAACAAATGAGCGAGAATAAAAAGCAGTTTTTACAGAAATGCACACGAAAAGATTTTTACAATTCTGCTTCATCATTAGAAGAAGCAAAGTGATCTCAAAGATCAGTATGTATTCATAATTCATTTTGATGCTATTCAACTAACTGCTTTGCATATTAAAACATGAAGAAAGAATGCATCATCATCATCAGAGTAACAATATTTGATTGATTTGATGTTCATTGAATCAATCATTTAATCATTGTAAAAAGTGTTTGAATCAACACTTCTCAGCTAACTCGTCAAAACTCTGTTAATATAACATGTAAATGCATTATTTATTTATTCACTTAAGTTTTTCTATCAACTATAGTATTGATATTTCTCATTAATACATTACATCAGTGCTCTGTATTTCCAAATATTAGTTGTTAACTATACTATTTACTGTTGCTTCTACTGCAGCTTCTACTGCTTCAACAATCAACAACTTTCTCATGATTAAATCTGTCATTGAGTTAGAGTTGAGTTAAGTTGAGAAGAGTCAACTCAACTCAATTCTAAGTTCAAGTTGAGATTGAGTTGATTCTCTTCAACTCAAGCTCAACTCAAGATTAAATTGAGTTGCTTGAATTCAATTTCTAAAAATAGTATACTTACTCATATACATTGAGTTTTCATGCAAACTGAATTTGAACTCGATTTCTAAAAATAGAATAATTACTTGTATGTACAGAATTTTCATGCAAACTGAGTTTTTGCGCACTCTAATTTAGAAAGATTAGCAACAAATAGTATTGAGTTTGACGTGCTAAAATGACATTAATATAGATAGTTTTAGTTAGCGTGCATGAAAATCTCGTTTGCACTGAAATTTCATGCATACAAGTAGTTAATCAATTGACTTTACATTCAAGAGAAAAAAAACTAAAGTTCTTGACAAAAGCGATAAGAATTAACTTGAATTATGCGCGAAAGCAATAGTATCACTAACAGTGTAACAGTGCAAAAATTGTATTTACTATCTATTTGTTTTGCGACAGCGTTGCATTCTGATTGCATAGTAACATGACTATTTACTTCGTCATGTAATTTGAACAAGCTTCAAATGTAAACTTTTCGCTCATGAGACGAAAAATCAATCTTATATTCTTCGCTTGAATGATTACACACTTTGCATGAATTGCGCAAAGATTGATGTCTGTTAAGTAATCAGTATTTGAATCGCAAAATCGATTGCAAAATTGATCATAAAACTAATCTTTGTACATCGTAACAAGTCATACTTCTGTCATCTTCTGCAATGTTTTTATAGCTTTTGATTGAAAGCGAAGATTGACTTTAATCAATTCATGACACACTTCGCGAATCACACGCTGAAACAACAGCTTTGAAATAAGTAAGTTGATTGTTCTTTGATATTGACGAATTTCACGAAGTGTCACAGTTTCTTTGCAATATTTTCGTATTTTCTTAAGCTTGATAAGATCACTTTTTATGATGACATTAATAATATGAGCTGACTTAATGAATTGAACATTTTAACATATGATCAGCGTCTTTAAAATTACTTTTGCAATCATTTTTGCAATCTAGTAAGACTCAAAACTTACTCTGATGAACTTCAACTTTCTGTCATCAGTTCTTGACTTCACTGTTGACTGTTTTCAAGACATCTTTTCAACAAATTGCTTGTTATGAGATTTTTTACTGAGTGACGATGAGAACGATGACAATAAAGATGATGATGATGAGAATGATGATGATGAGCTTAACAATGATGATTCTGAGCTGCTTGACAATCACAATCTATTGTTTGACTTGTGATTAAGATTTGATCTTGTAAGCTTGAATTTAGAATTCGCTGTGATATTATTTCTACTTTGCAATCAGTTTTGCAATCAATTCAAGAGTAATAAGAAATGAAATATATACATAGATTCATGCAAGTTGAAGAATTTATTTGAATTCAAAATCGATTTCAAAATCTCGTCAGTTGCAAAATCAAAGATGCTGAGTAACATTTTATCATTAAAGTTAAGCTCATTGTTTCTGTATTGCAATCAGTTTTGCGATCTTCTATAAACTCGTAAGACTGATACATAACTTACTGAGCTGTTGCAATCATGATTGCAGTATGTTGTTGTTGTTGTTGTTGTTGTTGTTTGAAGGTAAAAGAAGAAGAAAGTTAATGATTACATGACTTAATTAATGTTGAAATAACGATGATTTAAATCTTAAAACCTTAAATCAAGATATCAAAGTTTAAATTTTATATCTCATCATTGCAATTGATCTTCACTATTTCATCTCATTATTTAGATCACTACATCATTGCTTTTACAAGTTAACTATTGTTCTGCATTTGCAATGATGTTTACTCACAAGCGCAAGACTATTGAAGATTATTTCGACAATACACATTCAAAAAAGACTAGAACTCATGTGCAAAATATGACGAACGATGAGAAGAAAATTAAAGATGCGAAAAACAGAGATAAATATTCGTTTTTACTGAATCAAGCAATTCAAAAAATCAAATGTCTATTTACAAGCATTGAATGATGATCATGAGTTCTTGTTGACTGCGCATGTGAATAGCAAATGAAATCAATGATATTTTTTGCAATCTTTTTTGCAATCAAATATTAATAAATTCATAGAATTGCGAAAGAAAATACAGTGAATCATGTAAGAACACGTCTTAATGTCGCAAGTCTCAATCAAGATTCTTCAGTACTAAGCGCTCGTTTTGATACAAATGTGAAGAATTCTCAATGAGAGAAGCTTTCTGACATTAATGACGTTCAGACGAAAGAATGATATCAGATGAATGACTTGCTTCTGAGAGAAAAGCTTAAGACGATGATGAATGACTTGAATATTATCAGAGAAGCATTGACAGTGAAGATTCTTCGACAGTTTCAGAATTTCTGAAAAGACGTAACATGTTGTCTTATTGTGTAAGTTTTTGACAGTTCTTTTTGTAATCTTGTTTACAACATGATTATTATTTCTTTTACTATTTGAAATTGCTCTTGATTTTGCTCTTGATTTTGCTCTTGATTTTGCTCTTGATGTTGCAATCAATTTTGCAATCAATTTCGCGACTTGTATTTCAATATTTATACTAACATTGTGACATATAGAAAAGCAGAGAGCAATCAGTATCATCAAGTCTTCTTCAGAAATTATCATATCTTTCAAGATTACAAATTGACATCAAAGCGCTTTCAAGAATCATTTATCACGTCTGAGAAAACTCTATGACGTGTAGTATGATCAAGAAGAAAGATGATTAAGAACAAGTCATGCAAGTGAATTGTGCTATCAGATCAGACTGAGAATTGATCGACAAATTTTGATTACAACAAGTATGAATGAACATCAAATATTTCACACAAATTGACACGTGAAATCTGAAAAGTAATATTCAAAATTAAGAAGTTAAATAATCTTTTTGATTCTTTTAATGCTCATATCTTAGAAATCAAGCGTTTCTAAATCAATGATCTAGCTAGTTTTGCAGTCACAAGCTGATAGATAGAATTATTTATTGCATGCAGCATCACATCATACTTTCATGTAATAATTAAATAGCAGAAGTGAACAGAAGAATTAAACATTCTTTTTGCATAATTTTGTGCAACGATTATTTCGTACTTCAGTTCATTTCTGTATAATTATTTTCTTGTATTTGTAATAAGTTTCTTAGTCAATCATGATGTTTGAAATCTATTAAAATGTGCTAGTTTTTAGAATAATTAACAGTTAATTTAAAAAATAAGAATTAATCAATCACAAGTTAACAGTGATGCACAATTTGCATTGATCTTCAAACTTTAAGCTTAATGATGCTTGAAAAGTCAAACTTGTTTTTAATTCTTTTTGCAACTCTCTTAGTAATTCTTTTTGCAACTCTTTTTGCAGTCTTTTTTTCATTTAACTTACTTATCATGTCATCTTCTTGAAACAAAACATCGAAATTGCAAGCAAGTATGAACAGTTTATTCAGTTTTATAGATATATCTTCAAAGAATCTTGATAACAGCGAGCATGATAATGCTCGATCTTCTTCTTCTAATGTTGCTTCTGTCGTGCTTGTCGAACTGCAGTCGTTACACGATGAACGATATATGCTATATGATCATGAGCAAGAATATCAACATATATTTCTGAATTGATGAAAGCAAACTCAATATGCAATGCAAGTAGAACGAAAAGTATCAGACTATCGTCATTCAAAGTGAATCTCACAGACATGAACAGATGAGATATAAAATAACTTTTATCAGACAGCTTTAGTTGAAAGTGAAAGACTCAAACTCATTTGTCATTTGTGTTTGCATGTCTATGAGCATTTTAACAATAAAAGCATTGATAACAGCATCATGAAACATCATCTGAATAGCAAAGATTGTGATAGATGCACAAACTTAGCAACTAAGATCATGAAAGTTTAAGACATTCGTAACTTTGTTAGAGTTAAAGCTTCAATAAGTTGCTTCTTAATTGCAGATTGCAAAATAGATTGCAAAACGAATTGCAAAAAAGATTGCAAAAGATTAACAAATCACAGCATCATGTTTTTCATCAAGAATATACTTCAAAAGTCTTTGCATTACAACTTCAAAAGACTTTCGTTGCTTTGAATATTTCTCATATTGCTATTAACAATGTTCAATTTTAACAAGCATTTGAAATAACATGATTGAGCATTACTCTGTTGCACAGAATCAAACTTACAATCTCTCTCAAGAATTGAGCGACTGTTATTCAAGTCAACATACTCAAGAATTTATCAATGAATTCTAAAATCTTCATTAGTTTAGATGAATGAAGTAGTTTTAATAAATTATCTTTTCTAGTCATTATGAGATTTTACTACATTGATTTCTGAGAGTATCAAAAAGTCTTGTTGAACTTTGAATAAATCAAAGACAAGCATATCAAGAGCAATCTAAGCAGTATTACTGAATGAATATTGCAAGAACTTGATATTCAAGATCGAGTTATGACTGTAATCACAAACAACGTCAGCAATAATGATGTCATGATGACTGTATTAAACAAGACTTTGCAAATGTTCTCAATTACTTCACATTTATCATGTTTAACACATGTAATTCAGTTAGCTGTTAAACAGTTACTCAAATCGCTGACGTTAAGTTTCAAGAATGAGAATGAGAAAGAATATTAGATACTCAAAATTAGTCTTCAAAGCATGTTTATACAAGAGAGTTTATCTTGAACATTGTTCAAGATAATTAATAATTTTTATTTATTATGTTAATTTGCTTTGCTATTATTTTCGCAATCGATTTTGCAATCGATTTTGCAATTGCGATCAAAAATACAGAGTACACTCTTATTTATGACATTATAGTAATGTTTAATTAGATTTGAAAGCTTTCTGTTTATATGAACAAAAGTTCTCAGAAAATAGAGAATTTTCACAAGTTTCAACGTAATTTCAAACTTCGTCTGAAGATGATACAAGATGTTAAAACTCACTGAAATTTCATCTGTCTTATGCTTTTGAGAGCACTTCATCTTCAAGTCTTCATCAAGAGTTATATTTCTACTCACGAAAATAAAAATACTATTCTTCAAAAGTTATCTTTCAATAATGAAGAATGAACATATGTTCAATATCTTGTAGAACTACTCAAATCATTCGCGATATTCATTGATTTACTTGAACGTAATCGCGAATTCAGCATTAATGCAATTTACATCGTTTATGATGTTTTGTTCTTTCATATCAAAGATCACATAACAGTTCTGAAGAGAAAGCAACGTTTTTGAAAGCGTTCGCTTTTAAAAGTCTTAACGCAAGCTCAAATCAAATTATTCGAATATTATGTAGATGTCAGTCATGATCGAAAGCTAATGTACAATCTCGAAAATATTATAGATTCTCATCAGAAACTAAATCTATATGAGCAATCTACATGACAAGACAGCGACTATAAACAAAGATACAAACGAGAATTTATAGATTATTATGCTAGACACTACGCTCTCGACTCAACTACATTGCAAGATCAACTTTAAGAAAAAGTCTTGCAACAATCATCTTTCATTGCAAATATAGTCGCTAGACGAAATTTCAGATGTCACAATTTATCATCACTTGTTTCAACTAACGAAGCAAAATGATATTTGAATCAGAATTAGTTTTTCTTTTCTTTGTTTCGTTCGTTGCACAATTAATGTTGTCTCATAATTTCTTTGCAATCAATTTTGCAATTGATTTCACAGTCACATAGTTTGAAATATCAAATTCTAATAAGCTTTAGACACTGTTCAAGATATTGATCTCATTAAGTTCTGAAGAAATCATCTCAGAGACTTTGTTCATTTAAGCAGAATGACTCGAGATATTTTAGCAATTTCAGTTATCTCAACGAATGTTGAACGAGTTTTCAATTTAAAATGAGACTTATTATCTTATCATCGCAGCTCTCTTGTTGTCAACATCATATTGAATATTATGATGATTAAGCACGCAGATGTTGTGAAGTTGAAAGCAAAATTTGAGTCTTACAAGCTTATTAAAGAGAAAAGAGCTTTCAATGCATAGAAACAAGAAAAGAACAAAGATTTAATCTTCATCATTGACGTCAATAAAGATTTAGAGTATATCAGCGATGCATCATCAAATGATGATGTTGATGATAATGAGCATGATAAGTAATGTTATATTGTTCATTATTAGACATTTAATTAACAATATCAGAGCTGAAGAATGATGATAAAATTGATGTTGATCTTTTCATATCATTTTCGTAATCTAGATTCTCAAACTTGAAAGAACTCTCGATATCTACGTTATTTAATACAGCAAGATCTACGACAGCAAGATTTACAACAACTAGACTGATCATTGAGTTGAGTTTCAAGTTGACATTTTGAATTCAACTTGATTCAAAGTTGAGTTGCTCACATTTTCAACTCAACTTGAGTTGAATTGAGCATATTTTCAACTTGATGCAACTCGATTCGACTGAAAATTGAGTCAATTCAACTCAACTCGTCAAGAACTTGAGCTTGACATCAAGAGAGTTAAATATAGAAATTTTTCCGACTTTTGCATTATCTTTTTGCATTATCTTTTTGATAGAAAGTCATGAAGAGAAAACATGAAGATTGTTTAATAGAGAGTCATAAAGAGAAACATAAAGAAAAATATAAAGAAGAACATGACGAGAAACATGAAGAAGAACATAAAGATTGTTTGATAGAGAATCATGATGAGAAACATAAAGAGAAACATAAAGAGAAACATGAAGATCATTTGATAGAAAAACATGAAGGGAAACATGACGAGAAACATGACAAAGAACATGAAGGAAAAACATGAAGATTCTTTGACTTTGATAGAAAGTCATGACGAGAAAACATGATAGAAAGTCATGAAGAAGATCATGAAGACTGTTCAATCAAGCTATTTACATCTATCTAATATCTTGTTAAATCAAGTTGAATTTTTGAGTCGAGTTATCAAATTAAGCTTCTCAATTCAACTTGAGTGCTTGAATTCAACTTCTCAACTCAATTTAACACTTTTTCAAAAAAATTTCAACTTGATTCGACACTTTTCAAGTTGAGTACTCGACTCAACGCAATTAATCTAACAACAACTTCACTTTTGAATGCTCAATTTTCAGCGTCTGCTCATTTTGATTGAGTTACATCACACTTGATTGAGAGAAACAGATTAAAGAAAAACAATCAATCATTATGAAAGATAATGAATCAAAGAAATTTGATGAAATTCATTGCAGTCTTTAAATTGAATGAAGAATCTAAGTCATCATCTTTAGCAGTGAAAAAAGAACAGCGCAAGATGACTTCTTCTTTGAAGTCAAGTTCTGTTTCAACATGTAAACGTAGCTTTGAAATGACTAATTTCAAGAAGAAATCATCATCTAAGAATAAAGCTAAATTGAATGCATTGTCTGAGCAAAGAAGACAAGAAAACATCAATAGAAAGCTCATGTAAATAGTTTTGCAATTCATTTTGCAATCTACTGTTTTCATGAAATTGCTTACGCATTTTTCAAGCAGTTTAGTTAAAGACAGTGACTGAAGTCTGAGTCAACAATAGAGAAGTCAAAGACATTTCTCTACATACATATAAATTTCTTTTCAATATGTAAATAAAGATCATTCATATACACACATTTTAAAGTTTCATAATATCATTCTACTAGTACTTATTTCAAATAAGTAAAATGTCTAAATCTGTCGTTGAATTCAAGTCAACTCATCAAGTTGATTGAGTTGAATCGAGAGTCTGACTCAACTTAACTCAATTCTGAAACTCAACTTGAGTTGAGTTGAGCAATTTAAACTCAACGACAGATTTAGTCATCTTCAATCAATACAGAATCTGAATAAAAGAAGCAAAGTTAATTATATGAATCGACTTCTTCAAGAATGAATTTCAACTGCACTATCAATATAACTGAATGAATTCATCAATGAGCTGACAATTTCAATTTGTAGACTAATTTGTTTACTCTTTGTTGCACTCAAAAAGATTTGCAGTACTGTTGTGATAATTTTCAAGAGAGATGATTCGAAAGATGATATTTTCGATGTAAGCGTAGAAAGACGAAACTATCTTTCTCTAGAATCATTGATTTATGCCTTTTATCATATCAAGCTTTAGCTTTGCTGATAACAAAAGAGATGATATTGATAGTTTTTAAGCGATAGATGAATCTTTTGATCACGAAATTTAGATTCAAATTTCTCTGAGATTAAATAAGATTTGAAATTTTCGTAGTTCTGAATTCATAAATGACTTTATTTGATGAATGCTCAATAGTTATCTCTGAGTTATTAAAGATGACTTGCAATGTTGATAGCAGCGAAAGTTATAAGCTATCTTTGATGCTAGATAAAAGAAATCTAAGAGCAATTTTAATCATCTAATTGATACATTCAAATTGCTCATTCATTTGAGAGTGATAAATAATACTGATCAATATTGATGTTCTCAACTTCTTGAATGTAGTTTTTCAAAAATCAGACATGAACTTTGAATTTTTATCATTGATGATTGCAATCAAAACGTCTCAATTTGCTATCTGCAATCTTTCTAGAATCAGATGCGCTTATTGTTCAGCTGTGTAAGTTGTCTTGCTTGATATCATCATCATTTACTTAAAGAATTTATTGATTATGATCAGCATACAATCATATTCTTCTTGACTTATTGACAACGTCATAATAAAGTTCATAGTGATTATGTGAAAGAAAATGTTCATCGTTTTAATGAGCTGCAATTCTTTGTATGATTGATGTTTTCTAGTCTGATATAAAAGATAGTTCAAGCAATGTTTGATAAACTTTCGTAGTCTGATCAACAACTTTCTGATATAAAGTGATTCTGCTATATACTGATAAGTTTGATGAAATTTGACATGATGAGATTGATGAGCGAGCTCAAAGATTTCTTCTTCAAGCGCTTTTGAAATCATCAGTCTTGATTTTCTATCACTATTTTGATCAATGTGATAGAGAAGATCATCTTTGATATCAAAGTAGTTTTCTTGAGACAATGCTTTCATGTTATTTGTCTCTATATTGATTATGATATCTTTTCAACGTTTATTGATTTTCATAGCTTGTAATAATCTTTGACGAAAGTTCGCTGACATTTCTACTAAAGAGACTGCAAATGTGTAAGTGCAATGATTCTTGAGATTTTTCACTGCTGTATGCAGAGATTTGAGTATTTCTTTGATCTCAATACTCGATGTCTCGTTGAAACTACGCTCTCTTAGTAGATGAAAGAGAGCATTCAATATCAGATTCTTATTGTTAAACTTGTATTTTATGTTCAATTTAAAAGTGAACAAGTACTGAGAAGTTCAAACAAGTTTTAGATTTAGCTTGTCAGTATTAAAGAAGAACAGAGAGATCTGACGTGCAATAGAAATTGTTGTTGAATGATCAGTATACATCGTGATTAACAATTTCTTCGTGAATTCGATCATATGATGCATCTGATGAACTACTCAGACTACATCAACTATCTTGAGTTCAGTAAATCAGTAGTTTTTTTCAGCAAAATTTAGTTCTCTACTTAAGAAGAGAATTGAACGTGATTTTTCGTTTATAATATGATACACTATTGCATCAAAATCGTAGACTTTGAACGCATTCAAATTCACATAAAGTGATAGATTTAAATTGTAGTGTGTCAGTACATTGAATTTTCGAAACTGCTTCTGCAAAAGCTGAAAGACATTAAGTTTCTTCTTGATAGAATTGATCAGAGAAATTCGTGATATTCTTGTCTTTCGCGCATTATTGAGATCTTTAGAAACTTCTCTAGAAAGAGTAGTTTTGCGCTTTTGTAATGATTCTGTCATCTGAGCATAGTATGACACATAGTTTCGCAAATATTCAATCAATTCAATGTACGTTTCTAATTTCTTAAGAAACTGAGAAAATTGAAATGAGCTGATGACAACAAGTTTTTTCGTTGATGTAGTTAGTTTGAAATCATTTGTCTTTTGTTTTAAAAGAGAAATGAATAAATATTCGAGAAATGATTTTGTAGATGTCAAACATACACGTAGTCTTCTGAACAGACTGAAAATGACGTGAAGATGCTTTAAATGTTTCTTTAAAGTATGAGAAAAAATTACAATGTCGTTCATATAAACTTTAGCATAGATTCAATGAGATTGCAGAATTTTGTTGATTTGTTATTGAACATATGAAGATGAATTCTTGAATCTCATTATCATCATCAAGAATTGTTTCTGCTCTTGATGATTTACGACAGTGAGTTTATTTCTATCAGTTACTTTCATTTATTATTAATGAAAATACTTCTGCACGTTCACAACAAAGATATACTGACATTTTGTCATTGCAATGATTATTCTCGTTTGAAGTGACATTAAATAACTGTTTAAAATAATGATCTTGTTGAGTTTTTATATGTCTACTACTACTCTTTTCTTTCGTTCTTCGCTTAATGTAGTACTTCATACTACAAAGATTAAATACTTGAAGAAAGTAAATTGACTTGTTCATGACAGTTTGTCTTGAGCATGCAGCTTGTCAAAGATTTTGTCAATCATGTCTTTGTCTTTAGTACTGAGCGAATAGATCTTGAATGCTTTCTGCTTAATCACTTCTGACTTAAGCATGATTGATATTTAGTTCTTTTCTGAAACATCAATGATAGTGCTCTGATCAGTTCAAATTTCTGAGTAGAAAGTCATCATGTTTGATATTTAAGCGAAGATAAATTCATTGTCGAAAATCGTGATTTCATTAGACAGAACTTATTCAACAGTAAATGTAATTCTGACAGATGTAAGTTTCTTTGCATTCTTGATAATTTCATTTAGTGCGAAGATGATGATTAGCATTGCTACATTGATTAACTTTTTTCATGAAGTTCTTTTATGCTTTCATTTGATGATTGCAAGATGATTATTTATTGAATTTGCTAGAAAACATTTGTCTTCATCATACTCTGTGATGAATTCTAATCTAGTGTGTCTCTGTATAGTAAGAGATTGATCAATATCATTTTGTAATTGTACAAAGAAAAGCGAGACATTCACAATATGAGCATAAAGATTATCTTGAGTTCTCATATTCTGATCATATTTTGATTTGAATATAAAGTCTTGATTCTTTGATAGATCTTTAATCTTGACAAGAATTTTTAGAAAGACATGAGATGAAACAATGATCTTTTCTTAAGATCTTATTATTTCTTTTAGATTTGCTTTCTTTTGAATGACAATATTTATCTTGATGATGATGTCTTGACAACTATTTATTTGCAAGATTTTGTTATTTAAATTTGTTTAAATTTGTTTTGAATTCAAAATGTCAATGTCAATAAGCATTTTCATCTTGAAATCATTTATCAGATGAACTTCTCTTTGAAAGAAAGTGATAGCTGAAGTATCGTTCAACAATGTTTCTTTGATAAAGTCGTTCATCAAGATGTACTCATCTGAATTATGAATCTTATTCTCAATATCACGAATCAAGATCAAAGACATCAACTTTCTAATCTTAATAATGAAATTTGATGTTATTGATTTTATGAACTCTCTATCACTTAAAGACATTGTGCACTCGATGTCAGCATAAACATCATACTTCACACTATTCTTAGTATATCATGATGCTTTGAACGTTGTGTACTTTCATTCTCGAAAAGCATAGTCAGTTTCTTCAACTGATTCAGCTGTAAATTGAATTAGAATTCTATCTTTTGATAAGATTTCAAATAAAATCATGAATATTTTGATGAAAACTATTGATTTCAAAAGTTTCAAAGATTTTGAAAGTTTTAAAGATACTGCAGCACTAATTTGCAAATTTGAAGAAGTTGTTTTGCATTGAAACTTGATTTGTTTAAAATGTTCATGCAGTTTACTGTTGAATGCAAACTCAGCTTTACATTAACAATAAATAGTCTTGAGTTTTTCTCAAGTTGATGTCACAAATTCTGCATTCATCACGTCATCATTGCAATCAGTTTTCTCTTCTAAAGTATCTTTGACATAGTCATTTGATATATCTTAATAATAGATTTCTTTCAGTTTCGTACTTGAATCATCATTATAAGATTTCATGAATCTGTTATATGTTTCATCTAAACTTTTCTGTTCGATGTTTTCTTTGATCATCATGACGAGATAAGTCTTTTGAAATCTTTGAAATGATTATCGATTGTTTAAATAGCGAGAAGAGTTTAAATCTGACTTGCTTGTGAAAGAAGTTTTGCTGTTGTTTTCTTTGATCAGCAATAATAACTGACAAGAAGCTGACAAGACTTGAGCTTGTTGTGCAGACTGATTAAACTGATAAGCTGAATTGTTTGAATAAGATTAATAAAAAGATCTTGAGTTCTGAAAGTCGTAGCTTTGAAACTGTCGCTGAAAATTCAACTGAAAATTACTGCTATACTGATCTGAGTTTCAATCATCTGATCAATCTTTGTTACTTTGTTGATTACACTCTTTGATAAAAATGATGTTAAAGACGTTGTTAAATGATCATTTAATGCTGTTGAAACTGCGTTGTCTATCTTTCATAATGAGATCAAATCAAATTTCTTTATATCGATTTAACTGCTGAAGTCATGCATTTATCATTGTCTTGAATTCAAAAGATTTCAGATTTCTTCGAAGTTTCAAATCAATTTCATTGTAAATCAGAAACAGCTGATTATAAATAAAGATCATTTTCGCAGATCTGACTTCGCAAAGAATGATCTGAGCGTACTCATGAGATTTTCTTCGTCGATAGACATCACTCATAGTGTATTTCTCTGTTGTTATAGTAGTGAAAGCTATCGCAGATGATTTCTTGAATCGAGATAATAGAACTTGATGTCATTCATTAAGTGAGAGCTTGAGAAGATGCTTCTTCATGTCAGTGAGCTCAAAAACATATCACTTCAATACAATGTCTTGTAAATAAATATACAAGTTTTCAGCTATCATCTTTTTATCTTTGATGATAGTAATATTCTTGACTCTTTCATTAAACAGATAAACATCTTGAAAGATAGTTTTCTTGTTGATATGAATCATAAGTTCTGATTTAAAACTATCTTCATAGTTGAAATCAAAGAATTCAACATTTGATAAGTTTCATTATTTCTTTCATTGAGAGTTGAAATCAGATTCATCATTTGTAGTATTGCTGTTCTCATCGTTATTATCTGAGTTTTCTTCATTATCATCTCTTCTCATGTTATGATTATTGATCTGAAATATCTTTTGCATCATTGTTCAAAGTGCTGTTATTTGAGCATTATTAAAAGAAGCTGTCATTTCGAAATTGAATTCAACTCTAGAACGAGCAGCTTTCAAAAGTTGACTGAATATTGTTTTCTTCGTCGATGTTTTTCTTGTAGATTCAATAATGATGAAAGAATGTTGACTTTGTTCAATGATGATATCTGAAATGATGTGTTGATGATGTTGTAGAGAAAATGATTTTCTAGATAGTGAAGATAATTCTCATGATAGTGAATCAATACTTTCTTCTTGAAAACAATTATGTCATGAAGTCAATGACTTCAAAATTTCATCTGTAGAAGCATGATTTGATGTTGTTGCTGTTGAACTGCTTTTCTGAAAGTTCTGTGTATCACGCTGCTGCTCAGAAATAGTAGAAAGAAAGCTTTGATACATTTGAGAGATATGAAATTCAATTATGCTTTGAAAGAATGTTTGCAGATAACATAGAAAGATGAGTTTATCAATCGCTCAAAGCTCAAAAAATGATGATGATTCTAAGAAATTAGATCGTTAAATGATACAATCTGTAGATCAATGTATAGTAACTAATCGTAGATTGATAGTTACTATGCTTTCAATGATAAGTTGAATTTTATTCAAGAATTTCTTAGAATAGTCTTGATTTACTGCTCGAAGAAAAGCGTCAATAGAGAAGACTGCTTTGACAATGTCAAATGATTTAAATAACGTCAGCTTAACATAGAGATTGCTACTGATACAAAGAGATTGTAGAAGTGCTTGACTGAGCTTAACTGAGATAATTTAGTTCTAGATTTGATAAACAACTGAATTAATCAGAGTTGATGCTATTATTTGTTAAGATGTTTATAAAACAAGCAATAGTATTGATATTAATGATAAAAGATAAAGAGCAAATCTGAGTCAACGTCAGATTTAAGCTCAACTAGCGCGTCGCTAAAGACTCTAGTGCGTTGTCATAAATATTAAGCTAATAATCAATCACAGTGTTTAAATCATAACATCGATCGTTTTCTTGACAACAAGACAGCAATAGATGACAGAGTAACTGAGATCACTCAATGTTACAAGAAGTCATTGAGAAGTTTACTTCTTGAGCAAAGTTGTTAAATTGAGCATGAAACTTCTGAAATCAGATCTGCTTGAAAGTTGTGACAAAATCATGATGACTATGAGTTGTATGAAAAACGCAGAATACTTTAGAGACATGAAACGACTATCTGAAATACAACGATCACAAAAACAAGATCATTAAAGAAGTAAAATGTTTACATTTTAGATTATAAATGCATGAGCTGAGCAACGAATTGAAATCAATTTGACGCTTTGCAAAATAAGTCAGAATCAAAAGTCGACTATTCAAGAAACTTTTGCAGTTTTCGTCACTAAAGAACGACGATTTCAATCACATAGCAGATTTATTCAAAGAAAAAACAGAGATTCTATGAAAGAAGTTCTTCTCATCATTGTTTCAAACAGACATCAGCGACATTTCAAGATTGTTTATATTGCTGACAGTGTCATTCAATTCAGTCTTATTACAAGATGAGATGAGACAAATGATTTAACAAGTAAAAGTCAACAAAGCATTAAAAGTATTTGAAATTTCAAATAAAGTGCTTCAAGCGAATCTAACAGAACTGACTTTGATACTAATCAGTTTATTCAATGCATGTGTAACTCACAAATATCATTCGAAGCAGTTCAAAAAAGCTCAGACAATGTCACAATAGTACTATGCAAATCAAAAAAGAATAATTACATTAATTCAAAAATGTATTGACTCATTACTTTGTTAAACATCATGAATAAAACACTGAAATCAATCATGATCAAAAGATTAAATAACATTACTGAGACTCATCACATGCTTTCAAATGCTCAAATAAGAGTGAGATGCAAGCAATTCATGATCTCAGCGCTGAATTTACTAGTAGATCAAGTACATGCAGTATAAAACTGCAAAATCAAGTACGTAATCTTCATGCTTAGTCTAGATATTGCTGAAACATTTGATCATGTCTTATACATCAGACTTCTGCATATTTTAAGAATGAGAAGAACATTGAACTACATAGTTGAATGAACTTGCAGCTTTCTGAAAGACAGAGAGTCATTGCTGACATTCAATGAACAAATCAGCGCAATGCAATGAGTAAATACTGATATATCACAAGAATTTCTCATATTATTGATTTTCTTTCTATTCTTTAACACAAGTTTAATTGAAAAATGCAAAGCTTTAGAAATCAAAATTGAAGTGCTTGACTTCATAAATGACATCAATATTCTGATCTATGACAAAATTACAAAATCAATCTGTGAAACACTGAGTTAAGCACACAACATCTGTGCAAAGTGAGCTTGAATTTATGATGCTACGTTCACTTCAAAGAAATATGAATTCACACACTTCACTTGCAAATCAAAAAGATTTGACATGACAGTCAATTTACACATAGAAAACTCAATAATAAAGTTGAAATTGAATGTATGAGTTCTTAAAGTTCAACTGAATATGAAACTACAATGAAGTTTGCATCTTTATCAAATAGAAGCAGATCATGTCATCAAGATGCTGATGCTTAGTCAACTTAAGATCTTCATCTGAAGAGCTACATTCATAAAAGCAAGACAAATATACTCAATGATGATAAAATCAGAAATGACGTTTGAAGCATTAATATGACATCAATGTAATAAAGAAGAAGAAGTGTTGAATACAAAATGAAGACTAGAAACTCTTCAGAATTAAGCGTTGTATCATGTGATCAACGTTTTCAAGAAAGTGAACATCGAAATGCTGAAAGTTGAAACATATACATTCTCATTACATGTTCATTTGAACAAGCTTAGACTGATCGCGTTAAGTCAAGTATTTGAGTTCAAGTCGAGTATTCAACTCAAAAAGTGTTGAGTTGAATTGAAATTTTTTTGAAAAAGTGTTGAGTTGAATTGAGAAGTTGAATTCAACAACTCGAATTGAATTGAGAAGCTTGACTCAACAACTCGACTCAAAAACTCGATTCAATTCAACAAAATATTAGATAGATGTAAATAGCTTAATCAAACAGTCTTCATCATGAAGACTTCATGATTTTCGTCATGACTTTCTATCAAACACTCTTCAAGATAATGCAAAAAGATAATGCATTATGACTCAGTCTATGAATTCATAAGATTATAAACTATAATTAGAATTTAGAAAGTAAGATAAGCGCTGTTCGCTAGTCAAACAGCTTTATTATTTTCTTTTCACTTTCATTATCAACATTATTCTCTTTCTTCTCATCACTGATAATCTCATATTCATCATGTTGTAGTTTCTTCTCATTCTTCTTTGCTTTATAACACATCTTTGCATCATCATTTTCTACTATGATAAGATCATTCAAATTAGAATTTATTGCATGTATTGAATTCTGAATTTCTCGTTCTTTGACAGTTAAGAAAGTGATGAATTCTGTTGCAAAATTCTGAAAAGCTGTCATAGAATTAGTATCATCAGTCTGCTTTAACTTCTTCAAATCATCATGATGAAGAATTCTTTGTTGAATTAAGTGAACTATAAAGATCATAAATTTTGATATTTCTTTGCTTACGTTCAGCTCATCTGTTGTCTTCTAAAATTGATATTAGTTTTTACAACTGAGAGATAATGCATATAAATAATGCATATTTTCATTACTTTCAAAGCAATTTTCTCTGCAATAGTATTTGCATTTTGTGTTGCAGCAGTTATATTGAAAAGCTTTATTGTCTCAACAACAATTTCAGCATTTGCTTTGCATCTGATTTTCGATTCAAAGCATTCAATTATAAATAAATCAGCGCTTTATTTAGTATTGCATTACTGAGATGCATTATCATGAATATCTTTGTTCTTTTACTTTTGTTCTATCTCATCTTTTACATTGTCTTTCATTGCTGCTTTGTCAATCTCATTCACTTCTTTTCAAACATTGAATTGTCTTAGTTTGTGTAATTGTTTGAATATGATTACACAATTGTTGTTCTGTCGCTTGTAATGTTTTTTGATCTCATTGAATCAATTTTCATCATGATTTTGACTTGCAATAAACTTTGAGTTTACGAATAAAGTAGACATTATCTGTTAGAGTCAGCATTGTTCTCTTGATAATGCATTTAAGTAATGCAATAGTATTGATGAAATTTAAGTAGTTTGATAGAATATGAACTTGTAGAGAATTTGAAAAAGTAAGAAGTATAACATCAAGTGAGATGAATTAATTTTCACAAAGAATTATTTCTGAACTGTTGAACAGAGTGAAAAGTATCTGTTAAAGTCAACATTGTTCTTTTGATGATGCATTTGAGTAATGCAATAATATTGATGAAATTTGAGTAGTTTGATAAAATATAAATAATAATAATAAATTCATACACTCTTGTGACATTGATTAGATCGACTCATGAGAAACTTTATGCTATCTGTATCGAGTGAATAAAACTCTCTGAGATAGAAAATCACTTGCAGTCTACACGACTGCTTCACGCAGTCGAAACAGTGAGTTTTGAGACTATGTATCAAATTTGTTTGCGTTGATTGCACGTTAGAGAACGAGTGTTCTAGTCACTTTAAATTGCTTCAAGAGCTTCGTTTTCATCATTATCTTCGCTACTGCTCTGAGATTCTTCGTGATGACGACGATTATTTGATAGTTTGAGAAGTCAGCATCTTGTAGCATTCTTGATCGCAGATGCGATCAGTTCGAGCAGTGCATAAGTACATGCTTCGTCGTCTGATGACTTCATTCGCAGTCACATCGCGAGCTATTCATGCCTGAAACGTTTCTAGAGTGCAGATAAGCGTTCAGATCTATGCGTTCGATTCTGATGTGCATTGCGAGAATGCTTTCTGCTTTCTGAAGATCATCACGCATCTTTATCATCTTATTGCTCAGATGCGACCTTTGTGCTGAGATTGCGTTGACATCTGCGACGCGTTCTCTGTACTTTTCCCATCGTTGATTTCATTGATCTTTGTGATACTGCGTTATTGCGATGCTATCGCTTGTTGAAATCATTGTGAAGAAGAAGATGTGTCATCTGCATCTCGACTGTATCTTCGCATCTTCTTGAATGAAGACATTCAGAAGTACTATTTTCTTGATGACGAGTGAGCGAGAAATGACGCGATTAACTCTCGTCAAACGAACGTGTATTAGTTCGCATGCTTGTCTGATCTCTTGCGTTCGATCGTTTACTCGACTGTGTAGCGTGATCTTGTTCTGTAGCATGTTCAGATGAACATGTAGCGAACTCATGTATGTTTCTGTCTCTAGAGTTTCAATGTTTACTCTTTTGAACGCTTCTGCTACGTGATGCAGAGTCTGATTCTGAAGTGTTTCTAGTCTGCGTTCTTTGTTCGACAGTTCATCTTTCTTGTCGCGCTGATGTCAGACTGATGCTTCGAATGCAATTTCTGATCTCACTACTGCTGAGTATACTTGTCTCGCTTTTGTGAAGATAGCTTTTCATGTGAAAACTTCAAGACGACTAAGTGTCAGCATTCTTGTGACGTGATTCGTCTCTATTTGTTGAAGATGCGCGCTTCATTGCAGTTTCGTGTTCAGTTGCATCTCTAGAACTCGTACGTCTGATTTTGATTTGATAACTGAGCTTTCTATTTGTATGCTAGTCATCATGTCGAATCTCTTCGATTTTCTAGTGAAATGCGTAAGCTCGTACTTTTCTGATGCGAACGTTGCGTCATGAATGCGAGCTCATTTCGCGCAGACGTCGTGTGCTTTGCTCAGTGTTCTGCAGATTTCTTCAGTGAATCTGTCGTAGACTAGAATGTTAATATCGTTTACGAAGTCAAGCACTTCGATTTTAATTCTCA
>JAABUS010001099.1_pt1 | contig 62136 bp, 65 predicted proteins | sample 5560161 | NCBI WGS metagenome assembly JAABUS01 (sample SAMN10711885, study PRJNA513376) | rock metagenome | isolation source: Antarctica rocks | place: Antarctica: Victoria Land, Trio Nunatak nord | collected 2016-01-04
TATAAACGGGCAGCGTGTTCATTCAAATGAGGCAGAATTAATTTGAATTTTTTGTTCAATTCTTCATCGCTAAACATAATAATTAGTTTAGGATAAATGTACTACTTATTTTTTAACAAACACTAAGGTCTTCTGCTCAACTTTGTGCCTTCGAGTCTTCGTGGCTTAAAATTCCTGCTTAAATTTCTAAATATTCCGGCGCGTTCACTTTTCTGTCCGGCACCGTCGTTTCCAGCTCCTGGTGATAAACACCGCTGGGAATGATACCGCAGCCACCATATTTTTTCATAACTCTTAATTGCGCCAGCACATCTTCGCCGCTGTGTTTTTCGGGCAAATCTTTCCAGAAAGAAAAGCCGCCGACTTCTTTTAGCTTTTCTGTATCATACATAACACAGCCGCCAATCCAGGCAATTTTATAAGGAATGGGATTATCAGGTGTCATATTAAATTTCTGCTCTACATGAAAAATGTTGGCAGCGTTATGAAGCTTGTATCTTTCCCATTCGGTGCTTCCGGGAACAATTGTTTCAGGCGATATTTTGTTCTTCCAAAATTCAATTTTCTGCTGGTGAGGGCGAATGTCATTTTGATAACTTAAACCAATTACTGCACTACCAACAAAACCTATCGCCTCCTTTTCGAGCGTTCGCTTCATATTTTTTACCACAAAATCATCGAGAATAAGATCGTCATCTATAAAAAGGCTGTATGCAGAAGTTGACTGCTCCAGCAAAAACTGCCGTTGCTGCGCCATTCCGCGAAGCGGAAGATTTTTAAGAATGATAACCGAATGGCCTTTTATTTCAAGTAATCTTTTTATGGTTTGTATGGTTTGATCTTCCTGTAAAACACTATCAGGGGATTGGTCAGAAATAACGATATCAAAACTTTTTTCAGCCTGATAATAAAGGCTGGTCAAAGTAACGGCTAAAGCCTTTATTCTTTTATATGTGGGAATGAGAATATGAATGTTTTTTGAATTCATTTGCCTTTTATTATCAGGAAAAATTATGGTGCTATGACCATTTGTATGGCTAAAATTGCCACGGCCTTCAGGTCGTGGTTGTATAAAAATTCAGGCATTGGCTTTAGCCAAAACGCTTATAAAATGAGGCGCATTTAAAAATTCTTCCTCTTTTATATCAAAAGTTTTCTTTTAGTTTATAAGATGTTGTTTTATTTTTTTGGCTAAAGCCTCTCATTTATTATTCTTTATCCACGACCTGAAGGTTGTGGCAATTGCAGCTTAATCATAAATGCCTGCGCCTTCCCTTGGCACCCAATCGAATGATGTCCCTTATGCAATAACTGTTGTTAGTTACAAATTTGAAGTTTTTATTGTTTAGCACGTTAGTTGCGCAGTTATATCTGTCCCATTTTTAACGTTGCAGTTACTTTTGAAAATTCATTTGCCGGAACTTCAATTTCTACTTCATAATTAATATCACGAATCTTATTAATTATTTGTGTGGTAGAATGTTCTTCGATGTAAGGAACAATTTTGACCATACATCCTAACTTTTTTAATAAAGCCGCTTCGGGAATGCTTGTTTCAGTATAATTTCCACCCTTTACAAACACGTGCGGATGCACTTGTTTTATAAGCTGAACCGGACTATCTTCTTCAAAAGCTATCAGGTAGTCAACGCTTTGCAACCCTGCTAAAACAGTTATGCGGTCGTCTAAATTATTGATGGGTCTTTCAGCGCCTTTTAGTTTTCGTATACTTTTGTCGTTGTTTACCCCAACAATCAAAACATCTCCGGCTTCACGGGCTTTGTTTAACAAGGTGATATGACCTTTGTGAATAATGTCGAAACAACCGTTGGTAAAAACAATCTTTTTACCTTGTTTTTTCAGTTCGTTTACAATTTCGGTGAGCTGTTCTGCTCTTGTAATATATTTTGGAATCGCTGTAAAGTAAGCTTTGAGATCGTTGTTGGTACAGCAAACAGTTCCATCTTTTTGCACTACGACTGCGGCTGCCGCAGATGCAATTTGCGCAGCAACTTCACCTTTTACTTTAGAAGCGAGCGATAAAGTCAGGGCGCTTATAAAAGTATCGCCTGCGCCAATTGCTTTTTTGTTGTCTTGCGGAACTGCCGTAATTCTGTATGGTTCTCTGCCTTTTTCTAACAATAAAACTCCATCGGCATCAAGCGTGACCGCAACTTTGTTTGCTCCTGTTACTTCATGAAGTTTTTTGGCATAACCAGCTATTTGCATATCACGTGCGTAAGTTGCTTTATCTATATTCAGCAGTCTTATCGCTTCTTCATAATTCGGTTTTACTGCATCAGGCTTTAAGGGTTTAAACCTGCTTATGTCTCTGCCATCTGCTATAATTATTTTTCGTTCGCTGGCAGTAATCTCTCTGATTCCTTTTATAATTCCGTTTGTTATCACTCCAAAACCATAATCTGAAAGTACGATAGCGTCAACGCCTTTATACAGCTCCGATATTTTTTGCAGCAATTCCTTTTCACACATTTCACCAATCTCAGTTGCAGTGCCTTCATCAATACGCATAAGCTGGTGAGAAGCGGAGGTAATTCTTTTTTTTGCAATGGTTGTCCTGGCTTTATCTCTTATTATATAATCAGTACAAACTTTATTTTTTTTTAAAACATCTGTCAGTTCACGTGAGCTTGAGTCTTTTCCAAGCACCGTTAAAAAGTAAGTTTCGGCGCCGAGAGCGGCAACGTTGATAGCGGTATTGGCAGCGCCGCCGCAGTAATGTTGCTGATCGTCTACATTAAAAACAAGCACAGGCGCTTCGCGGCTGACCCTGTCGGGTGAACCATTTACGTACGTATCTAAAATAGCATCACCGATTACAAGAATTTTAAGGTTTTTAAAATTGTCAATAACGTCACTAAGCTTTTCTTTCATATAATCTTTTTTTAAAGTTGACAGATGATCGTTGAGAGATGACAGAAAAGAAAAACTTCAAACTCTGCTTCTAATTGTTCCACAAATTAATTTAATGTTTTTTACCGTGATAAGTCACCCTCATCTTTTGCTGTCATCTGACAACTCACAACTGTCAACTCTGCTACGGCCACGAAGTCTCTGTCATCGGCACCACCATTACCTCGGGAATGACAGAAGCCTCGGGCATGCATAAAACAAATTTGACTGTGTCTGCCACATTTTTTGGATCCTGTAAAACACTTAGCGGCGTGTCAGGAAAACGCTCAAGAATGAATGGCGTTTGCATACCGCCGGCAACGATAGCCGTTACTTTAATTTTATCTTTTCTAAGCTCAGCGTGCAATGCATGGCTAAGACCCAACAGTCCCCATTTGCTCGCATGATAAGCGGATGCATTTGGCCATGCTCTCTTAGAAGCTGTTGACGCAATGTTTACAATATGACCACTTCCGTTAAGCTTGAAATGTGAAATAACTGCTTTGGAAACATTAAAAGGACCTACAAGATTTACATTAATAACCTGCTGAAACTGGTCGTTGCTAATTTCATCCAGCGCAAGTGTGTAGTCAATGCCTGCATTGTTTATTACCGCATCTATCCTGCCGAATGTATCAATAATCGTGTCAATTACTTCTGTTACATTATCCACATCAGCTACGTTCATCTGGTAGCTTTCGATGTGCGCGCCTGTAGCTTTTATCTCTTCTTCAATTTTTATAAGATTTTCTGGTTTTATATCTGTCGCAATCACAGTTGCGCCGTCTGCTGCAAGCGTTCTGCAAATCGCCGCGCCCAATCCTTGCCCGCCGCCGGTTACCACTATTACTTTTCCGTTTACCGTGTTCATAATTTTATAAAGTATTTGTTTTGTTTATTAAATATTAATCGTTCTGCAAATGAATGAAATTATGCAGATATTTCTGTTTTAATATTAATTGCAGAACGGTTAATAACCCCTTCAAAAGTATCAATCCAATCGCGTTTAAATCTTTCTATATCGAACTTTTCGCTGGCACTTTGTTGGGCGCCTTTTCCCAATTCAGCAGCTTTTTCTTTATTATCTAAAAGCATTTGCATTTTATCAATCAAAAAATTCAAATCTGTATGTACATATCCCGAAAAGTTATTTTTTATTGTCACTGCCATTTCCGTTGTCGCAAGACCTACAACCGGCATTCCTGTCATCATGGCTTCGCAAACTGAAAGTCCGAGGCTTGTATATCTGATAGGATTAAAGAAAAACCTGTATTTTGCTATAAAAGAAGAAAGCTCGCGGTTATTTATTTCTCCCAGTCCGCCTGCATCTTCCGAAAACATACCTACAATATCCAGCGGTATTTTCTCTTTTACTTTTTTAAATACGTCATATCCTAATCTTCTGCCTCTTTTTACGATTCCGTTTATTACCACGATTCCTTTGTTCAGTTCGCCGGAGTATTTTACATTTTTATCAACCATCACGCCATGCTCAATTACGGTGGAAGGCGTATGGTTATTGTCCCACATAAGGTTATTAAAATGTGTTACGTGCACCAATAACATTCCGGGATCATCTACGATATGTTTAGTATCTGTCGGCACTTCTCTTGGCGGATCATGCTCAAGGTATATTTTTGGCAAAGCTCTTTGCTCCTCGGATAAGATTGCGTACTGATCTTCAAGATAATTTTTTTTTGACTGGAAAAGAATGCAATCAAAATCTATGTTTTTTACATCTTCAGCAGGCACATCTATTACATTTTCTCCCCATGGAAAGCTGGACGTTCTTCCTCCGTATCCTTCTTCTGTGCTGTTTTTTTTTGGCAGGTAAAACGTACAGGGAGCCTGTGTAAGATAATACAAATAGCTGCCATGGATATGCCATGTTAAGACGCGTAAAGCTTTATTCATTTTTATTTTTTTTGCCACAAATGCTAAGAGGCGCTAAGCAGCGCTAAATCTGTTTCCCAAAATCTCATCAATCTCACAACTCCCGGTTCAGACGTTATTCACCTGGCAATGCTACTATTAAGCAAACTATTTACCAATAAAATTTATTCTTACTTGTTAATATCTTGAACGGCATCACTTATTTACATGCAATAGACTTTCAACTGTATCCAACACTTGTTGTGTAGTAATATCCCTTACAAAAGAAACTTTGTGATCACATGTATCGGTGTGCGGCTCAAACGGATAAGGATTATTGGGAACTATGCCGCAAAGCGGGCAAGCCATATCCCATGAAATCAGCGGGCGATGAATGGCACGTGTCAGCGGTCCCCAGTTTATGAGGTTGGGAGCCCAGTAAAAACCAATTGAAGGCACATTAACCGCGCGACCTAAATGTAAAGGGCCCGTATCGGCAGCAATCATCAAAGCTGCCTTTGAAAGCAACGCCGCCAAACCGCCCAAACTAAATCTTCCGCATGCGTTTATCGCTGGAAAAATCATTTTATCAATAATTCCATCAATTGAACTTTTGTCTTCTTCTGCGCCTGTAAAAACAATTTCAAAGTTCTTTTGCGAAAGCTCATTTGCCAGCCTTATATAATTTTCCAAAGGCCACATACGACGGATGTCAACGGCAACAGGATGCAAAATAATATACGATTTATGTAAAAGAGACAGAAATTCTTTGATCTCTTCTTCATCCCGCTGCAGTACGTTTACTTCAGGTTCGAGGTCAGATATTGTTGCGCCAATAAGCTTTGCTACCTCAAGGAAACGAATAACTTCACTCTGGTAATAATAATAATCGAGTGAAAAGTCTAATTTTTCTGATTTTTCGCTGACAAGCCCGGCTGTTGTTCCGGCTCCGAATTGTTTTATAAAAGGATTTGCTGAAACGCCGTTTCCCTGGAAGTTGAGAACAATGTCAAATTGCTCTTTTTGCATTTCTGCAAGAAAACTATCTACTTCATTTTCGTCTTCTGTTTTGTTTATTTCTGCTCTGATTCCTTTTTTTACCGGTACAATAATAACCCGGTCAACAGGAGTGCGGCCTTTTACCAAAAATTCTCTGTGCCATGGCTTTCCCAAAAGAACAATCTCAGCATTTGGATAAGCCGAACGGATAGCCTCAAAAGCAGGTAGTGTAACTATAAAATCGCCAAGCGCATTTGCTCTTAATACTGCAATCTTATTTATATCTTTTAATTTTTGTTGCTTTAAAAGCTTGTTTTCTGCCATGCTGCTCTTTAAAAGTTTTCCGTAAAACCTTGTTTAAAAATATAATTATTAGCTCAATATCAATGCTTTCTGCTATTTATCTAAATCTTGTATTTATATTTTAATAAAAATTAAATGAAGCTTCTAAAGTATTGCCGTTTTAGATTTCTCCCTTTCATTCCTCCCGCAAGTACAAAACATGTATTTCAGTCTCCTGTTTATTTGTTTATTTTAATTTTTTATAAAAAAAGTTTTACTTCACGCTTCAAAAGTATGGCTGCATTTTTTTAGCCACGCTGAATTTTTTGATGTAATTATATTTTAAATGAAAGAACAAGAACAAAACGCCTTAGTGATTGACAGTGCAGCTTCGCTTCCTTATAAAGGAGTGATATTTGACATGGATGGAACTTTGATTGTAAGCACAGAATCAGATTATTTAGCGTGGGAAAAGGTTTTTAATAATTATGGCAAAAAACTTAGTTTTACAGATTACCAGCCTTTGTTGGGAATCAGAAGTGCAAATGTGATAAAAGAGCATTTGGGAGTAACGGGCGAAGAAGATGTAAAGAGGATTTTAAAAGAAAAATTTGATTATTTTGTTGAGATTATTACTGACAACCCTATAAAACCTGTATTGGCTGCTGAAGCTTTTTTAATAAGTATGGCAAATTATCCTGTAAAAGTTGCGCTTGCTACCAGTTCGAGAAAAGAGAAAATGCAACTGGTTTTAAAGCAATTAAAATTTTTGCAATATTTCGACGTGATAGTTACAGGTGAGGAAGTTGAAAACAGTAAGCCTGCTCCTGATATTTTTTTACTGGCCGCAAAGAGACTTGGCTTATCTGCTGATGAATGTATGGTTGTGGAAGACGGGCCAATTGGTGTGGCAGCGGCAAAAAATGCAAAAATGAAATGTGTTGCCATTACAGAAACGCACTCTTTCGAAAAGTTATACCAGGCAGATATTGTAATAGACTCTTATGAAAATGCAGACTTTATGGAAATAAGTAAAAGACTCGCATTAACTTCCTGATTAAGATATATAACCCGCAAGGGGATTTTTTAAAACAACATTTCTGCATATAAAAAGTGTAAACATGATAATCAGAAGCATATTTAACAACGGGGAAGAAATACCTAAACAATATACCTGTCTGGGGCCAAATGTGAGTCCGCCGCTTTTTTTTGATAATATACCTGAAGAAGCAAAAAGCCTTGTTTTGATTTTTGAAGACGTTGACGCCATTCCGATATGGACTCACTGGATGTTATTTAATATACCCTCCGCTGCCACGGAAATAAAGGAAGGAACGCTGCCGGAAGGCGCTGTTGAAGGATTGGCAAATAATCATAGCTTTGGTTATGAAGGCCCTTGCCCAAAATACTTCGAAGGTATCCATCACTACTGGTACAGAGTGTTTGCGCTTGATACAATTTTAGATTTGCCTGCAGCCACAGAAAGAGAAGAAGTTGAAGAAAAGATGCGCGAACATGTAATTGCCAAAGCTTATCTCCTCGGGTTGTGCAATTCTAACTCAGAAATCCTTAAAGCTTAGTTATTTAAACACATAGAAACATAGAACTGTGCAAGACACATAGTTTTCGTTTAATTGATATCACTATGATTTCTTTATAATCTATGTCTCTATGTGTTTTATTTCTCATTAACCTCAGGATTAAAAAGATTGCAGTCTTAAGAGCAAATGCTCTTGGCGAATACAGAGGTTTTTGTAAACATAATGCTTCATTGGCAGCCGAAGCAACAGTTGATGAAGTAAAGAAAGCGATCAATGAATTAAGAGATATTAATAAACTATCTTTATCAGAAGAGCTGATTGCAATAAGATAAAAATTAAAGCTCTTTATAGTTTTTAATATCAACCCAATTTCATGTTATTTTTATAATACTGATAAAAATATCATCTTCGTCCATTTACTTTGCCTCCGCAACGAGTTGTGATGTTGATTTTGCCTCTTCATTTTGTCTGCTCGCCGGTCTTATAATCATTCTCAGAGATTGGTCTTTAGATATAAAGGCAGCCATCCAGTTAAAGAAGGTTCTGATCTGGTTTCTGTAATTTATTAAAAAAAGAAGGTGAATAAACAGCCACATAAACCAGGCGATAAACCCAGTGAAATGAAGCATTCGTTTTCCGAGGGGTATATCTGCAACCGCTCTCGTCGTTCCGATGATAGCCAGCGAACCTTTATCGTAGTATACAAACGGCACAAGCGTTTCATTCTTTTCCGCTCTTAAAAAATTCTTCGCCAGGTTTTTACCCTGCTGAATGGCAACTTGTGCAAGCTGGGGATGTCCATTAGGGAAAGCTTTATCGGTGGTCTGAAAACAGGCATCTCCAATTGCGTAAATATTTTGGGTTGCGGTCACTTTATTAAATTCATCAACCGATAATCTTTTTCCTTTGCTATAACTGGTGGCGGGGATACCTTCGAAAACAGTGCCTGTCACGCCTGCCGCCCAAATCAATATTTTAGTCTGAATAGTTTCACCATCCGAAAAAGTGACTGTATCATTTGCATAATCTTTCACCTGTTTTTTCAGTTCTACATTTACGCCCATTTTTTCTAAAGTATCATAAGTGTACTTTTGTGCATTTGTACTGAAAGGAGCAAGCAAACTTGCCCCGCCATCTATGAGATAGATAGCTCCTTTATAGCCCGCCAGCTCTGGATAATCTTTTCTGAAGATATTTTTTCTCATTTCTGAAAGCATTCCTGCAATCTCCACTCCTGTGGGTCCGCCGCCGGCAATCACTATTGTTGTCAGTTTTTTCTTTTTTGTTTCATCTGTTTCAATGGTTGCTTCTTCCATTTTCAGCAAAAGAAAATTTCGCATATTTGTGGCATCGTTCAACGTTTTCATAGAGATGCCATTTTTTTTGATATTGTCAATTCCAAAATAATTAGCTTCTGTTCCTGTCGCTATAACGAGGTAATCATAGGTAAGCTCACCGGTATTTAATATTACTCTGTTAGCTTCGGGAATAATTTTTTGCAATTCGCCAAGCCTGAAATTCACGTTGCTGATTTTTTGAAATAATTTCCTGAACGGATAGCTTATGTTAGAAACCTCAAGAAATCCGGTAGCCACCTGGTACAGAAGCGGCGGAAAAAAGTTATAATTATTCCTGTCAACGAGTGTAACGTGAAAGCCTTCTTTTTTTGCTAATTTCAACGCCATATTAATTCCTGCAAATCCGCCGCCTATAATTACAATATCTTTTTTCATGTTTCTTTATAATTTATTAGAAAAGTTGCCGCACTGTTCCTTAATCTTAAAAACTGTCATTTCTTTATTTAATACAACAGCCTACGTATTTAAGTTGTATAAACAAGCTATTACTCATGCAAAAGTAATTGCATCCAGGAGTTAGTTTTAAAAATTTTTTGTATCAAAAGCCTCGTTATCCCTTTTCTTATAAATATAAATTTGAATTGTATGTATAATTTTACAACTTTGCATTTCATATCCTCATCAAGAGCAATGGCCTTTGAACCACTGCATAACATCTTTAACAGATGTTATTCTATGTGTCATTTAAAAGAGTTATACCTGACTGCATTTGCTGTTAATATAATCAAAGGATTTTTTTGAAATCCCCATGTTGAATCTATTATTTATGAGTAAAAAAACCCTGTCCGCACTCTTTCTGTCTGTATTACTAATATTTTTAACTGCCTGCGGCGGAAAAAAAGATCAGAAGGCTCCGGGTGGCCCCGGCGCTGTCAATCCTAACGAGGTAAAAGATTATCCTGTTGTTACTGTCACTCCGCGTACCACCACATTAAACAGTGATTACCCTGCTACTGTGCAAGGCCAGCAAAACATCGAAATAAGGCCTAAAATAGACGGGTATATTCAAGCTATATTTGTAGATGAAGGTGCGACAGTAAAAAAGGGGCAGCCTCTTTTTCGCATCAGCGCTCCCCAATACGAACAGGAAGTACGCACAGCTAACGCTAATATAAAAATAGCACAGGCAGAGGTTGACGCTGCCAGAATGCAGGTAAATAAAGTACAGCCGCTTGTCGAAAAAGATATTATAAGCCATTTTGAGCTCGAGTCTGCTCAATATACCCTTGAGGCCAAGCAGGCAGCCCTGGCACAGGCGCGGGCAACATTAGCCAATGCAAGAACAAATCTTGGTTACACCTCTGTTACCAGTCCGGTAAACGGTGTTGTCGGAACTATTCCTTATAAAATAGGAAGTCTTGTAAGCAGCAATACAACCCAGCCGCTGACTACCGTCTCCAACATCGGTAAAATTTATGCTTATTTTTCTATTAATGAAAAGCAGGCGCTTAATTTTTCCAAAACTACCAAAGGCGCTACCATGCAGGCACGCCTTGCTACCATTCCCCCGGTTTCGCTTATTCTTTCCAATGGTTCTGAGTTTCCTCAAAAAGGACGGGTAGAAACGGCCAGCGGCCTGATTAATACTGAAACCGGTTCTGTAAGCGTAAGAGCTACTTTTACCAACCCCGGAAACGTTGTCCGCAGCGGAAGCAGCGGAATTGTTCGCATACCAAGAACGATTGACACTGCACTGATGGTGCCGCAAAAAGCCACCTATGAAATACAAGGAAAAAAATTTGTCTATGTTGTTGAAAGCACCGGTACTGTAAGAAGCGAAGAAATAAAGGTTCTTGATAACAACAACGGGCAATTTTTTGTGGTAATTTCTGGTTTGCACCCGGGCGAAAATATTGTGCTGGAAGGCGTAGCTTCTCTAAAAGAAGGAGCGGCAATAAAGCCAAGACAGGTAAATACTGACAGTGTTTATCAGCAAAGCCTGTGAGAAAAAGGGTAAAGAGGTATAAGGTAAAAGGTTTAGGGTGAAAGGGCAGGGAACAATTGGCAAACGTGAGCTAAGAGACTTGACTAAGCATTGATGTTATTACCTTAAATGTATTAAAACTGGTAAAAGGTAACTTGTAAGCTGTGACATGTAACCTGAAACTAAAAACCGAAATCTGAATTTTATGCTGAGAACATTTATAGAACGACCGGTACTTTCAACCGTTATTTCCATTATCATTGTTATATTAGGTGTTTTAGGTTTACTGTCACTGCCTGTGGCGCAGTATCCTGAGATTGCGCCGCCTACCGTGCAGGTTTCTGCCTCTTATCCTGGTGCGAATGCAGATGTGGTGCTGAACAGTGTAATTGTGCCGCTTGAAGAGCAGATAAACGGAGTAGAGAATATGACGTACATGACGTCTTCTGCCGGTAACGATGGTTCTGCCACCATAACCATTAATTTTAAATTAGGCACTAATCCTGACCTTGCTGCAGTAAACGTGCAAAATCGTGTTGCACGCGCCACCAGCCTGCTGCCGCAGGAAGTGACCCGCTCCGGTGTTACCACGGCTAAAAGACAAAGCAGTAATGTGCTGATTTTTGCTCTGTATAGTGATGTTCCGGCATACGACCAGGCCTTTTTGCAGAACTATGCGAACATCAACCTGATTCCGCAAATAAAACGTATAGCAGGCGTGGGCGATGCAACTGCTTTCGGTACGCTCGATTATTCTATGCGCATCTGGCTGAAACCGGATGTAATGGCAAGCTACGGACTGATACCTGACGATATAAACAAGGCTTTGGCAGAGCAAAATATTGAGGCCGCACCAGGGCAGTTCGGTGAACAGGGACAGCAATCGTTTCAGTATGTCATTAAATATAAAGGGCGTTTAAAAAACCCGGGTGAATTTGGAGATATCGTTATCAGGTCTGTCGGCAACGGACAAATTTTGCGGCTAAGGGATATCGCCAGGGTAGAATTAGGTTCTCAAAACTACTCAAGCTTTACCCGCCTTAATGAAAAACAATCTACAGCAGTAGCCATCAACCAGACAGCAGGATCAAACGCGAAGGAAGTAATTACGCAATCCATTAAGGCGCTCGATGAAGCTTCTAAAACTTTTCCCGCAGGCATTCATTATCTTTCCCTCGTAAATGTTAATGACTTTTTAAACGCTTCTATAGATAAGGTTATTCACACACTTATCGAGGCTTTTATACTCGTGTTCATAGTAGTATTTGTATTTCTGCAAGACTGGCGTTCTACGCTTATTCCGGCCATTGCAGTGCCTGTTGCTATTATAGGCACTTTCTTCTTTTTAAACCTTTTTGGTTTTACCATAAACCTGCTTACTCTGTTCGCTCTTGTATTGGCTATAGGTATTGTGGTAGACGACGCCATTGTGGTGGTAGAGGCCGTGCATGCAAAATTAGACCAGGGATATACTTCGGCACATAAAGCGACCGTTGACGCTATGAGCGAAATTTCGGGCGCTATTGTTTCCATTACCCTCGTCATGGCTGCTGTGTTTATTCCGGTTAGCTTTATCAGCGGCTCTGCGGGTGTGTTTTATAAACAATTTGGTCTTACACTGGCTATATCTATTATTCTTTCTGCTGTAAACGCCCTTACGCTCAGCCCTGCTTTATGTGCATTATTTTTGAAGCCGCATACAGAGGGAGCACATAAACACAAAAACTTCCTGCAAAAATTTTATGCTGCGTTCAATGCGGCTTTTGACGCTACAACTGAAAAATATAAAAGAAGCATATCTTTTCTTTCACATAATAAATGGCTTGCAATGCTGGGCATTGCTGTATTTACGGCAGTTCTTTACCTGCTGATGAAATCAACGCCGACAGGTTTTGTGCCAAATGAAGATTTAGGAGCTGTAATGTCAGACATAAGCTTACCGCCAGGCGCCTCGCGTGAGCGTACAGAGGAAGTGACCAAACAGGTTGAACAGATCGCAAAAACAGTTCCCGAAGTATCTAATATTTTAAGAATTACCGGCAGGGGCATGATCAGCGGCACAGGAAGTAATTATGGAATGGTGATCATGCGGCTGAAACCATGGGATGAGCGTGGTAAAAAAGGAGAGGATGTAACATCATTAATAGGTAAAATGTTTGCCAAGACGAGTGGGATAAGGGATGCAAAAGTTATATTCTTTGCGCAGCCTACTATACAGGGTTTTGGTACTACCGGCGGTTTTGAATTTCAATTGCAGGACAAAAGCGGTGGTGATATTGCACAATTTTATAAAATCAGCACAGCTTTTTTAGCCGCACTGAGTCAAAAGCCCCAGATACAATACGCTTCAACTTCTTTCAATCCCAACTTTCCCCAATACCTGATTAATGTAGATGTGGCGCGGGTAAAAGAGGCAGGTTTGGCAGTCAGCGATATTTTAAGCACTATGCAGGGATATTACGGAGGTGTCTACGCTTCTAACTTCAACCAGTTTGGAAAGCAATACAGGGTAATGTACCAGGCGGAGCCTTCTTTCAGAGCAAACCCGCAAGGTATAAATAATATTTATGTAAGAAATGCAGCAGGTACTATGGCGCCGATAAGTGAGTTTATTTCTCTTACCAGGGTGTATGGCCCGCAGGCAATTACACGATTTAACCTTTTTACATCTATTGGCGTAAACGGCTCACCTAAACCCGGCTTCAGCTCAGGTGATGCGATAAAAGCAGTGCAGGAAGTAGCTGCGCAAACATTGCCTGCCGGTTATGGATACGAATTTTCCGGCATGACAAGAGAAGAGCTTTCATCAGGCGGTCAAACAGTCTATATTTTTATGCTTTGTATCCTTTTTGTTTATTTTCTTTTAAGCGCACAGTACGAAAGTTATGTTCTGCCTTTTGCTGTCTTGCTCTCTCTGCCGGTTGGCCTGGCCGGGGCTTTTATATTTGCTAAAATTTTTAGCGTGAATAATAATATTTATCTGCAGATAACACTTATAATGCTGGTAGGTTTACTGGCTAAAAATGCTATTCTTATTGTACAGTTTGCTGTGGAGAGAAGACAAAAAGGTTTGCCTGTTGTGCAAGCTGCTATAGAAGGCGCTGTAGCACGGTTGCGACCTATTTTAATGACTTCTTTCGCATTTGTGCTCGGTTTGGTTCCGTTAATGATAGCATCAGGTGCAGGTGCAGCCGGTAATAATTCCATCGGTACGGGTGCAGTAGGGGGTATGTTGATAGGAACTCTGTTCGGTGTATTTGCGATCCCTGTTTTGTACATTATATTTCAGACATTGCAGGAAAAAATAAGCGGAGCGCCAAAAGAACCGTTGCCGGAAGAAAACGGGGTTGAGCCTGAACGCAACTCCGCAGGTAAAAAGTTGATACCTGCAACATAACCGGAACCGGGATTGGAAGGAATATCAGAACCATGACTGGAAAGAATTTAAAGAATTGTCTGAACCGGGATTTAGCATGATTTAAAGGATTATAAGGAAATATAGATACTATGTACGAAAGCATTTAATACCCTTATTATTTACATTCAGGATGTAACTATAAATATGTTTTTTTATTTCTTTTTTAATCCCTGTAATCCTTTAAATCCTTCCAAATCAAGGTTCAGACAAAATATAAAGCGGGTAACCAAAACAAAAATTGACTAAAAGACCGCCGACTAATTTAGAATTATGACTAACAAAAAGATTTTTAAGTATTTTTTTATATTTTTATTATCAGCATTTATTATTTCATCTTGCAAAGTAACACAGACATACCGGGCTCCTGCCATTTCAACTGCCGGGCTTTATCGTGATTCTTCTTCACCGGATACAAATAACATTGCTAACCTTCACTACGCAGCGGTCTTTACAGATCCTGTTTTGCAAAGACTGATAAGTGAAGGAATAGCACAAAATCTTAATTTAAAAGTTGCTTATACAAGAGTGCAGCAATCCCGGTCTTATTACCTGCAAAGCGGTGCAGCATTTTACCCGACCCTTAATGCAAATGCGCAGGTAACCGAATCTAAGTTATCAGCAGTTCAGGGCTTTGGAATAAGAAACTCGGCTACGCAGTACCAATTGGGTGCAAGCTCAAGCTGGGAAGTTAACTTATGGGGCAGGCTAAGCAGTGCAAGACGTGCAAGCTTAGCTTCCCTGCTGCAAAGTGAGGCTTATGCAAGGGCAGTGCAAACCGCCCTTGTAGCATCAATTGCCAGCTACTATTATTCCTTGGCCGGGCTTGATTCAAAATTAGCAATAACGCAACTGACCGTTCAAAACTGGGATACTACAGTACAAACGATGCGGGCTCTGAAAGAAGCGGCTGTAGTAACGGGCGCAGCAGTTGTGCAAAGTGAAGCAAGCCGTTATGGTGCAGAAGTGACCATTCCCGATTTGAAGCAAAACATAAAAGAGACCGAAAATGCATTGAGTATTATACTTGGAAGAGCTCCCGGAACTATCGAAAGAAGCAGCATAGACAGCGAGGTAACTATTTCGATGCTGCAGACCGGTGTGCCTGCCCAACTGCTTGCAAACAGGCCTGATGTGCAGGAGGCGGAGTACAGTTTTCGTAATTCATTCGAAGAAACAAATATTGCACGGACTTACTTTTATCCTTCGTTCACCATCACAGGTTCCGGTGGTTTATCAAGCCTGACCGTTAAAAATTTCTTTAATGCCGGTTCTGTGTTTGCAAGCATTGCAGGCGGATTAACACAACCGGTATTTAATCAGAGGGTTAACAAAACAAGGCTTGAAGTTGCACGATCTCAGCAGCAGGCAGCATTAATAGTATTTCAAAATACACTATTAACTGCAGGGCAGGAAGTTTCTGATGCCATTTCTCTATACCAAAATGCATTAGATAAGGTATCAGTCAGAACTTTGCAATTAAACGCGTTGCAAAAATCAGTAGAGTACAGCAGGGAATTGCTTCGTTATGGTTCGGCCAATTATCTTGAAGTGATTAATGCAAGACAAAGCTTACTCGGAGCACAGCTTAACCGAATAAATGACCGCCTGCAGCAGTTGCAGGCAGTAGTTGATTTATATCGCTCTTTAGGCGGCGGGTGGAAGTAGGAAAGTAACCGGGTCAATGGGTCAATAAGTCATTAGTGAAAAGGAAAATCATTTGGTAAATAAGTTACCTGACAGAAAGCTTGAGGCTTGGAGCTAAAAGCCAAAAGCAAATGTTTACAATTCAGTTATTTCGCTTTCTGAAAGTCCTGTTGTTTTAATTATAATTTCTATAGAAACACCATTTCTTTTTAATTCGCTTGCCATTTCAGTTTCCCTTTGTCTTCGTCCTTCATCTCTTGCCGTATCAATAACATTTTTCAGATCACGATAAACCTTTAAACTATTTTCATAATTTTCCAACTCTGCGGGAGCAAGTTTTGCTAATTCTGCCTTATGAAATGCTTCCATAAAAAGTACTTCATTTTGAAATATCAAAGGAATGCTTTGGAAATCTTCCAAATGTTTTATAAAGAACAACCATTTGTCTAAACTGGTTTTTAAATCCAGTTCCAGCATTCTGCCTCTTCAATAACGGCTAAACAAAAGCAGTGAAAATGTGTTACATTCAAAAATTACCGGTAATTATACTCAATTCTGCCCAGCATTTCCTTCTGCTTATTAAAAACAATTTCCTTTTCTTTCATGCCGTTTTCGTTATAGGTATATTTCCAGACGAGGTAATTGGCGCTGCCGCTTTGTGTCTGAGTCATTTGAGTTACCCGACCTTTAATATCGTATTCAAATATATAATCAGGCAACATAGCTTTTGCCTTACGGCTAAACCTTACAATGTCTGTTAATTGTTTTTTGGGGTTATAGTAATAATAATATGTTTCGATAATCCTCTTATTTTTAATCCATTTTTCTTCAGCCAGATTATCATCATCATAGCTAAACATTACAAGTGTTGTATCATCATGATTTTTTATTTTTATCATTTTCTGAGGTAAGCCTTTTTCATTATAGCTCCAAATGTGGCGTTCTTCATTGGTAAATGTTTTGTCGAAATCTTTGCTTGCTGCACTTGTAGAAATTACTTTGCCGGTATTATCATATTCGTACAAGACAGTGTTAATAGCATTGTTGCCGCTGTCAACAGTTTTGTTTAGTTTATTATTCTGATAATTACTTATAAAATAAGACTCCATACTGCCGGCAGAAGCCGAGTGAGTCGTGATCTGGCGGCCATCGTCAGTAATAACCTGTTCTAAAAGAAAATCTTTTGCCGGCTGGTTGCCGTCAAAACTTATAGCATTAATGTGTTGGAATTGAAAAGCACGCAATAATTTGTATTGCTGGTTTGTTTGTTTTGTGCCGATTATATCTGAATAATAATACTGCGCATTTACCTGCATAAATGATAAAATAATAAAAACCGGTAATAGGATGTTTTTCATAAGCAACATTTGCAACTGCCAAAAATAGCGGCTCATTTGTTAAGGAAAAAACATTGCTGAAAAAATCAAAAACGCGAAGTTTACATTTATCAGTATTTAACTTAAATTTTAACACGTTTATTACTTCAGAAGAAATCCTGATTTTATAAACAGATCATGGTTCTATGAAGGATAGTACGGGCAATTATGATTAAGCTGCAATTGCCACGACTTTCAGGTCGTGGATAAAGAATAATAAATGAGAGGCTTTAGCCAAAAAAATAAAAGCAACATACCATACAAAAAAAACTTTGGATAAAGGATATGAAGAATTTTTAAATACGGCTTATTGCAGAAGAGTTTTGGCTAAAGCCAATGCGTCAATTTTAATACAACTGCGACCTGAAGCCCGTAGCAATTTTAGCCATACAAATCGTCATAGAACCCAGAGTATGATATCTGACAAGTGTCATTCAAAACCGGAAATCTAACAATGCCAGTATTAAACATTAATTTACTTTTATAGCAAAGAATTGGATATAACTTTAATTTCCGCTGTTAACTATGTATTAGTTTATAAATAACTCCTTTTGATCCTGCAGGCGTGTTCAGCACACCCAAAACATACAGCTCATTATTTTTATCTTTATCAAAGCTAAAAATGTTTAAAGGAGCAGCAGGCGGATTAAGCAGCTTGACGGTTTGACGAATCCATTTGTTATGCGTGTCTTTGCCCAATGAAAATAAGCTTCCGTTTAAATCAGCGAATACATATTTGCCTTTTAAAAAGGAGAGTTCTTTCCCATGATATACACTGCCGCCGATAACACATATTCCATCTTTATGAGAATAGGTATTAAGCGGTGCAATAAATTTTGAAGTATCTGCAGTCGTATTTTTAACGGCTAAGCTATCACCTTCTTTTATTGGCCATCCGTAGTTTCCGCCTTTTTGTATAATGTCTATTTCTTCCTGCATTTTATCACCGATATCAGCTCCAAACAAAAGGTTTGTTTCAGGATCGAATGAAAAACGCCATAATCTTCGTAATCCATAAGACCATATCTCAGGTTTTACATCTTTATTACCGACAAAAGGGTTATCTGCAGGAATGGCATAAGGCGTTTTGTTTACATCAATCCGCAATAATTTCCCCAGAAAAGAATTTAAATGCTGGGCCTCCCGCTTTTCTAAAGGCGTACCATTGTCCCCTACAGAAACATACAGGTAACCGTCGGGGCCAAAGGTGATCTGGCAGTCATCCACCCCTATAGTATTACCGTCCGCTTCAAACACCTTGCGTTCGCTTGAAAGATCTGCAATGTCAGGATTATTATGGTTAGCCCTGAATTCAGAAATTCTCAACTTACACTTATCCGCGGTGTCGCCTGCAGGTGCATTGTAGCATATATAAAACTTTTTATTGTTTTTAAAATCAGGATGAAATGCCATGCTGAAAATGGCTCTCATAGAGGTGCTCGTATCTTTTTGTTCCAGCTTGCTGCCGACATCAATAAAAGGTGTATTCGACAGCTGTCCGTTTTTCAAAATAAATATTTTACCGCTAAGATCACTGATAAATAAACGGTTTGTATTATCAGGAGCCATTGTCATCTGCACAGGCGATTTTATTGCATCTGTAACCAATTGGTATTTTACTGCATTTGAAGAGTCTGCAACTGCATTTAATTTTTCATTCTTTTTTCCTTTGTTATTTAAATTACAGGAAGTAATAATACACGAGGTAAGTATTGGGATTACAAAAAAAGCTGCAGTAATTTTCATAAGAAAATTTGAGATTAAAACTGAAAAGTAAACTATAATAATTCAATGAACGACGGGAGATTATTATTTCATCTGCAATATTTTTTTCTGCATTAAAATTTCTTTGGCAAATATTACTTCTGCAACTGCTTTTGTTAAGAATTGTCCGGTTTCTGTTTCAACCGCTCAGACAGTAACTGTAAAAAATGAGATGTTTTTCCTGATAAGCCTAAGTTGTTTAATTTATAAAAAAATGAAAAAACAACTATTTTGCTTTCGTATCTTCTGTCATCGACTCTCTGCTGAAGGGCCTGATAATAATACGTGCAGGCCCGTTATAAGAAAAATATCTTCCCATCCAATTAATGAAAACAACGATTCGGTTTTGCAGACCAACTAAAGAAAATACATGCACAAAGCACCATAACACCCATGCAATAAACCCGCTGAAATGCAACTTGCCAATGTCTGCAACTGCCTTGTTTCTGCCAATGGTTGCCATCGAGCCTTTATCGTGATAAATAAAAGGGTATGTCTCTGTACCATTGATGACAGCCAATAAAGTTTTTGCAAGATGCTTTCCCTGCTGCAGTGCCACCTGCGCCACTCCGGGATGCCCGTCAGGAGTATCGGCAGTAACCGCAGCAGCGACATCGCCTATGGCAAATATATTTTTATAACCTTTTACCCTGTTTATTTCATCGGTTTGTATCCGGTTAGCTTTAGTTACGTTTTCGTGGCTTATTCCTTCGGGAAACTGACCTACCACACCTGCCGCCCAGAGAACATTGCGTGTTCTTATTTTTCGCCCGTCATTTATTTCAAGCAGCTCGCCGTCAAAACTTTTTACACGAACGCCGTTGTAAAGTGTTACGCCCATTTCTTCGAGGTATTCTTTTGCCTTTGCGGCGGCGTTTTCAGACATCACGCCAAGCACTACGGGTTTGCTTTCTACCAAAAAAACCCTCATTTCACAATTGTCCAGCTTCGGGTAATCTTTTTTTAAGATATGGTTTCTGAATTCTGCCAGAGCTCCTGCAAGCTCGGTGCCAGTAGGGCCACCGCCTACTACGACAAAAGTCATCAGTTCTTCTTTTTCTCCCGGGTCTTTTTCCGCTAAAGCTGCTTCAAAGCTTTGCAGCACCATACTTCTTAGGTTCATTGCTTCAGGCACACTTTTCATGCCCATACAAAAGTGCTCAAGCTGTTCATTTCCAAAAAAATTTGTTTCTGCACCCGTGGCAATAACAAGGTAATCGTAAAAAATTTCACCAATGCTGGTATCCAGGCTGTTTTTTTCGGTGTTTATTTTTAAAACATCTGCAAGGCCGAAAGAAAAGTTTTCCTGGCCCTGAAAAATCCTCCTGATAGGAAATGCAATCGTTTCAGCCTCCAGCGCCCCTGTTGCCACCTGGTAAAGAAGCGGCTGAAAAGTATGATAATTATGCCGGTCAAGCATTAAAACATCAACCGGTTTATTTTTTAATTTCTTTGCTAATTCAAGTCCGGCGAATCCGCCTCCTATAATTACTATCTTGGGATTTGAGGGATTGATTTGTGAAGGCATTACAATTTTAAAAGTATTAATAAATTAATTTAAAAAACTGAACTAAGAAAAAAATAATTTTTTGATGAAAACAGAACTGAAAAACAACAGACAAACCTATAAAAAAAGTTGCCTTACAAATTGCAGGCAACTTTTTTTATTAATGTCTTTTAATAATCCGTGGCAGTTGTTTCTAATTATTTAATTGTTAAACATCTTCAATGAAAATTATAAGCTTTTTAGAAATTAACGGTTAACAGTTGTATTTCTATGTCTGTCATCATCTTTTTTTCTTCCAAGAAGACCAAGTAAACCTGCTAATCCTAAAAGCCCCCATTTACCTGAGTTATCATGGTTATCGTTACTGCTGGTGGCAGTTCCAGAACTTGCATTATCAGATGTTTGAGCCATTGCAGGACTTGCGCTTAAAGAAGCACAAATTGCGAGGATACTTACTGTTTTTGTCAACTTTTTCATGTTTTTCGTTTTTTTTAGTTATGTTACCTTTATTGCAATACACATACCACCTAAACGTTTTGTTAAACCAATTCTTCCGATTGGGTACTTTTTTCCTGATTTTCCTCTTTTGATATTGCTTTTAAAAAAGTAATGCTCAGATTAAGCTCAAAACCAATTAACAGTATTAAAGAATTTAAGTATATTAAAAACATTAGTATTAAAATGGTTCCGAGTGAGCCATAGATTTTATTATAATTATTAAAATGGTTAACCCACAATGAAAAACCTGATGTTGTGGCGATCATTAAAAAAGTAGCGAGCACAGAACCGGGAGAAATTGTTGGCCAGCGTTTTTTAACAGAAGGCGCGTATTTATAAATAAATGAAATTGAATAAAAAAATAACCCTATAGTTAATACCCATCTTACCGCTGAAACCCATACGGCGTCTGAGCCTTTCAGCTTCAGCCATTTCATACTGAAATTAAATAAAAGTCCCTGGCCGATCAGCAATAAAATATTTGCGATTAAAAGGCCTAAAACAACAATGGTAAGCCGTATGGCTTTTATTCTTTTCCTGATGAAGTTTGTGTTTTTTCTTTGTTTATAAATAGCGCTGTCAAATGTTTTGATGATACTTAACATAGCATTGGAAGCATAAAAAATAACAAGCACAAAACTAAAAGATAACAATCCTACACGTGGCGTGTTAAGAAAGTCTTTGAGAAAGGAATTTACAAAATTGTAAGAATTTTGATTAGGCGTAATGTGACTGGTTATTCTAAGCAATTCTTTGGTAAATTGTCGGGAAACAGGCATATACGGAATAACCGTAAAAAGGCAGATAAGCACTGCAGGAATGGCCATTGCAAAATCAAAAGAAATAGATTTAGCCCTGCTGTTGAGACCTGACTTTCTTAGTTGCCTGATAAAAAAGTTAAAAGCATCGTATAAAGGAACGCCGTAAAAGCCTGGCAAAATAATTCGTTTGCTTTTATCTGCAATAAAAGTAACGGGTTGCGACTGTTGTATGGTTCGTTCCAAGTTGGTCACAACGCAGTGCCTGCAGCATTTTGTTTTCGTAAAATCAGCTCGTCAAGCGCTTTTTGATATTCTTTTGCATGCTGCAAATGCTCTGCATAAGTAACGCTGAAGGTATGGTGGCCGGAAAAATCATTCTTAGCGACAAAATACATATAATTGGTTTTAGGAGAATTTAAAACGGCGTCAATGGTTTTTGAAGAAGGTGTGCAAATCGGCCCGGGAGGAAGCCCGGTATTTTTATACGTATTGTACGGCGACTGCACATCAAGATATTTGCGATAAATTCTTTTGAGGCTAAAATCATTTAAAGCAAATTTTATGGTAGGGTCAGCGCCAAGCGGCATTCCTGTACGGAAACGGTTGATGTAAACACTGGCCACATTTCCTTTTTCATCATCCTGGTTAGTTTCTTCTTCTACAATAGATGCGATGGTATAAATCTGTCCGGGAGAAAAACCAAGGCTTTTTGCTTTGGTTAAACGATCTTTTTTATCCCAAAAAGTCTCTTTTTCACTTTTCAGTCTTTTAAAAATACGACCGGGAGAAGTGTTCCAAAATAAAGTATAGGTATTTGGAATAACAAGCGTCATCAGAGTATTGCGGTTTACGCTAAGTTTGGTAAGACTGTCATTATTACTTATAAAACTTATCACTTCAAGAGAATCTTCTTCAAAGTTTTTTGCTAATATACCTGCAAGATCTTCATTTGTGCGGAGTTTATTTATAACGAGGTTTACCGGAGACTGGCGATTATTGCGAAGCGTACGGATAATCGTAAGCAGATTTTCACCTTTTTTTATTTCATATCTTCCCGGCTTCAGCTTTGTCCATACATCCGTTTTGTTTGCTAAGACATCAAATACTCCCGGATTTTTCAGCAGATCATTTTTTTCTATAAAATCCATTACTGAGTCCTCGCCGGCTTTACCTGTATATACAAAAATGTATTTCCTGTTTTCCTTAAATGTCGTAGCGCTTCCCAGTACAAGCCATGCTGCAACTACAACTGCAATGAAAACAATAGCTGTTATGGAGATAAGAATGTTTTTCATAAAAATTATAATATTCTCAAAATAAATAAAAAACCCTGTCATTAGCGGGACAGGGTGAATTTTTATATCTAAACGTTTTGCTTAAGCCATTATTTTGTCTGGTTAGAAGCAGGCGGCATTGTTTGTTGCGGAGCAGGCCTTGGAAGAGCCTGCCGCGAAGGGGCAGTTCCCTGGCTGGTATTTATTTTATTTAAAATGTCATTATTATTTCCGCTGCTGCTTGTCATAAAAAAAGTAGAAAAAATGCATAATAAAGCGATAACGGAAGAAAATATCCAGGTACCTTTTTCAAGCACATCGTTGGTTTGCTTTACGCCCATAAACTGGTTATTAAATCCTGCAATATTGCCGGCCAGACCGCCGCCTTTAGGATTTTGAACTAATATAATAAATCCGAGTATTACGGTAGCTAAAACAATCAAAATAAAAAAAAGAATAGTCATCAGGAGCCTTTTAGATTTTTAATTTTACCGGCAAAGTAAGCTCTTTTGTCCGGATTGAGGAAACTTAATTTGTTATATAATTCTACAGCTTTATCTTTTTTACCTTGTTTTTCGAGCACTGAGGCCATTGCCTCGGTAACCACTTCACGTGCCGTATTAGATGACTCTGCAATTTTCTGAATGTCTGCGTCTGTTTCTGCACGTGCAATAACTTCGGTGGCATCTTCAGGTCCAAGTTTTTTCATGTGCCTGAGCCAGTGCGTAAATTTTTTAAGATGCTGCCCTAACTCATCCTTCGGATTTTGGTCGAGGTCAAGCTTTATACCTTGCGAAGCAAAATAATCAATAGTATAATATGGATCAATGGGAATAAAGGCGTTTTCCGTATCAGCATCTGCTTCGTCACTTGTAGCATCAAGCATGGCTTTAATGTTTTGAAACATTATTTCATGCTCATCCTGTTCGGCGGTTTCGTCGTCTTTATTTTCTTTTTCTTGAGTAATATCGTTGTTTTCTTTATTATCAGCCAAAGAAAAATCAAATATTTCTGTTTCAGGAAGTTTTTGTTCAGCAGTTTCTTCTGCTGACTTTGATACCTCATTTAAAAACTTTTCGGCAGATTCATCCGTTTGCCGGGATGCTCCGGCCATTTCTTCCAAAACCTCCATAGTTTCTAACCCGGCAGCAGTTTGCGGCTCTATTAAGACAGCTTCAACATTATCAGGAATAAAAGTTTCTTCTGTACTTGCTGCTTCCTCTAAAAACTGTTCAGCTTCAAAATCCGGCTCTCTTGTTATTGCGGCCATTTCTTCTTCAGGCTGGTCAGTTTTTTCTGCATTACCAGATGTTGTTTCTAAATGGCTGTTTTCTATAGTTTCATCCGAAGTGCTTTTAAATGCTTCTTTATGTTCTGCTAACTCAGTTAAAAGCAGTGACGGAACAATTTGAGCTTCATTGAAAAAATTTTCTTCAACAGGCAGTAGTTCATACTCTGATGGATCAGCTAACTGGTAATTGAGCCAAAAAGGATTTGAAAAGTATAGCGCGGTTTTTTGTACCTCCGGTAAAAAATGGCTATTATTGACTGCTTTTAATTTTTTTGCTAATAAAAACCGGGCAACAGGAAAATAAGGATTTTCATCTGCCAATTTCTGCAAGTCGTTAACTGATATATCTTCTATATTTTCATTACCCGTTAGGTAGCGTAATACTCTGTCTGAAGATGGGTTCATAGAGTGAAAATACGATTAGCTACCAATTTGAAAAAATACGGTTAAAAATTTCATCAGTAAGGTTTTTAAGAATTTCCTCGTTCAGCCCCGCCTCTGCCTGCTGGCGCGAAAGATTTGCATTGAAGTCAAAATTGCGGGTGATATCAAATTCCTGTGTTTTGGCAGTAAGTGTATTAAGAAAGGTGATATGCACGCCAATCGTCAGCCTGTTGGTAGCGGCGGCCTGGTTAGATATCCCCGAGGTAGTTATATTATCTTCTGAAATGTAACCACCAATCTGGTAATGGGCGTCATCGCTATTGGTGCGGGTAAGCCTTGTTTGCCCGGTTATTTTTTGCTGAAGCCTGTCAGTTAATTTTGGGCTTAGCTGCGGATCTACATAGCGGGCTTTGTTTTCAATAAAACCAATTTTAACCGTTTTAACTTCAGGCGGTATGCTCACATCTTTAAAAGAATAAACATGGCAGGAGGAGAGTAGTAGAAGATAGAAGCAAGAAGTAAGAAGATAGAAGTGAGACGTGAGATGTGAAAAGTAAGAAGTGAGCCTTAAGAAGTAAGAAGTATGCAGTATGAAACTTTTTTGCTTAAATACTTTTAAATTTTCCATTTTAAATTTTATATTTTTTAATTTCTTACTTCTTGCTTCTGACTTCTGACTTCTATCTTCTGACTTCTTTCTTCTCACTCATCAATATCATATTCTTTCAGCTTGCGGTACAACGTTCGTTCACTTATTCCGAGATCGCTGGCGGCATCTTTGCGTTTGCTTTTATGCTTTTTTAATGCTTTTATAATCAGTTCTTTTTCCTTGTCCATTATGTTGAGCGACTCTTCCACTTCCTCGTGATGGTGAATATCATCTAACATAACCGGCTGCGTGTGATTTATAACATTAGCAACTGGTTGCTGCTGCGGTTGCTGGTACTCATGGTTAAGCGGGGCGTAATCGTGCAGCAAAGCTTCTCTTGCATAAGCTGCAGCAGCGTTTGTTGATGAAGAGGAAGGATTTTGCAATATCTCAACAAACATTCTTTTCAGCTCTGTAACGTCCTTTTTCATGTCAAAAAAAAGTTTGTACAGCATTTCTCTTTCGTTTGCAAATTCATGTACCTGCGATCCGTTATGCATTGCCTGGCTTGCCAAAACAGGCAGCCTGTTCATATTTGCCTCCGGCAAAAATTGTCTTAATTGTTTTGCATTTATCAGCTTTTCTGTTGATAAAACTGAAATTTGCTCTGCAATGTTCTTTAATTCTCTCACATTTCCTTTCCACGGATAGGTTATTAACAGGTTTTTAGCCTCCTCGTCCAGTTGTACAGGTGTTGTTTTATACCTTTCTGCAAAGTCAATTACAAATTTTCGGAATAGCAATACAATATCTTCCTGGCGGTCTCTGAGCGCAGGAACTCTTATAGGAACGGTGCTTAAGCGATAATATAAGTCTTCGCGAAATTTACCTGTTTGTGTAAACTCGAGCAGCTCTCTGTTGGTGGCGGCAATTACTCTCACATCTGTTTTCTGCACCTTTGAAGAACCTACGCGGATAAATTCGCCGGTTTCCAAAACGCGCAAAAGCCTGGCTTGGGTACCTATCGGCATTTCGCCAATTTCATCCAAAAAAATAGTTCCTCCGTTTACGGTTTCAAAGTATCCTTTGCGGCTGTCTACCGCGCCTGTAAATGAACCTTTTTCGTGGCCGAATAATTCAGAGTCAATCGTTCCTTCGGGAATTGCGCCGCAGTTAACAGCTATAAAAGGATTGTGCTTTCTTGATGATAACGCGTGAATAATCAGCGAAAATGCTTCTTTGCCCACGCCGCTTTCTCCTACGATTAACACGCTGAGATCTGTAGTTGCAACCTGTACCGCTACGCTTAGTGCATGATTGAGCGCAGCGCTGTTTCCTATTATTCCAAACCGGTTTTTAATTAATTGAAGATCCATCGTAATTTTTTAATAATAATTCAACCTCATTCTTTAGAACTGGAAGATCTTTTTGGGTAATGGTCCAAATGGTTGCATCATCTAAAACATCATAATTATGAATAAGTATATGTCGTAAACTTATAATTTTACTTTTATTAGTAATTTCCAACTGAGTGTTTAATTTAACTGCTTTATTTAAAGCTTCCCCTATAATAGATAATCTTCTCTCTACAGCATCTATTGTTTTTAAGTCATTTGTGTATTCTGTTAAAGAGCTGATCCTTAAAAGATGATTTTCTATAATTTCTATCGAATCTGTAATATCAAATAAATACTTATAAACCTTAATTTCCATAAATTTTGATTTTTTCTGCATTTACCTGTTTCAAAAAAAATGGGTTTCTGATTTTTTCTTCCGGCACAAGGTCAATTTTGCGGTAAAGCATATCTTCTAAAGCAAATAATAAATCGAAATAATTATCTGCATAATCATCCAATGGTATTTCTTCTTTTTTAAAATTATACAAAAAATCTACGTCACTTTCTTCATTAAAATCATTTTCCCTGACAGCAGAGCCAAAAATGTATAGATTTTTGATGTGATGCTTTTCGCACGCAGCTATTATCCGGTCAATATTTTCTGTAATTAATGGCACCATTGGTTTTGTATTATCTCTCCGATCAAAGTTGCTCCCGTTGCAGATTTTATCTTCACATCTGCATAATCTCCTTTACCCAGGTTATGATTTTCCTTCGGAAATACAATTACTTTATTCTGACTGCTTCTTCCGGACCAGTCGTTTTGGCTTTTTTTGGAATTGCCTTCTATCAGTACTTTGAAAGTCTTGCCGATGTCTGAAAGATTTCTTTGCTGAGATATTGAATTTTGCAATTTTACAATTTCATCAAGCCGTCTCTTTTTTACTTCCAACGGTACGTCGTCTGTAAACCGCCGGGCGGCTAAAGTTCCCGGTCTTTCACTGTAGAAATACATATAGCTCATATCAAAATTGCCATATTGCATCAGCGAGAGCGTTGCCCGGTGATCTTCTTCTGTCTCTGTACAAAAACCTGTGATAATGTCGCTGGTGATACCGCAACCGGGAATAATCTCTTTTATCCGTGCCACTTTCGCCATATACCATTCGCGGCTGTAGGTACGGTTCATCAGCTGCAGCATGCGCGAGCTGCCGCTCTGCACAGGCAAATGAATATATTTACATACGTTTTCATGTTTTGCTATAGTAAATAACACTTCATCTGTTATGTCTTTGGGGTGAGAAGTGCTGAAACGAACGCGAAGCAAAGGGCTTATGCAGGCAACCTTTTCAAGCAATTTTGCAAAAGTCACAACAACGTCTTTTTCCTCATCAATCCAATAATAACTGTCAACGTTTTGCCCTAATAAAGTAACTTCTCTGTAGCCGTTCGTAAACATTTCTTCACACTCATTAACAATAGTGGAAGCATCGCGGCTGCGCTCGCGGCCACGTGTGAAGGGAACAACACAAAAGCTGCACATATTATTACATCCCCGCATAATGCTGACGAAAGATGTAACGCCATTACTGTTTAAACGAACAGGAGAGATGTCGGCATATGTTTCATCGCGGCTAAGCAGTACGTTTACACCTTTGTGACCGCTGCCGGCATCTTTTATTAAACCAGGCAGGTTTCTGTAGGCATCGGGCCCTACGACAATATCAACCAGCTTTTCTTCTTCCAGCAATTTACCTTTTAACCGTTCTGCCATACAACCTAAAATGCCTACCAGCATTCCGGGTTTTGCCTGCTTTGCTTTCCTGAATTCAGTCAATCTTTTTCTTACCGTTTGCTCCGCTTTTTCCCTGATGGAACAGGTATTTACTAAAATGAGGTCTGCTTCTTCAAATTGTCTGGTGGCTGCAAATCCTTCCTGCTGCAGAATGGAAGCAACAATTTCGCTGTCGGCAAAATTCATTGCGCAGCCATAGCTTTCTATATAAAATTTTTTTATAAAAGCGTTTACATCAACAGTAAAAGGCGCAAATGCTTCTCCCTGCCGCAGTTCATCATGTACTTTTTCTGTTAACTCAAGAGTTGTCATCCAAAAAAATTAAGGGTGCAAAAATAGGAAAAATTAGTGTAAGTGTCAGTTTGTCAGAGAAGAAATTTTGGAAGTATTTACTGCATTTCCGGAAGAGATCGAATGAGGTTGTGTGAAGAAATTAAAGGTGCGGGTGTTCTTTTTAAAAAATATCTTTCAGCGATGATAACCTCAACTGCTAACCCTACCTTCGCGCTTTATTTTTATAGCTATCTTATTAACTGATTCTTTAACTTATTAACTGATTCTTTAAATAAATGTCAATAATGTTGAAAACAAAACAAATCATTATTATGGCTGCAGTAATTCTGTCGTCCGTTTCTCTTGTTTCATGTAATAATGGAAATGCATCTGAGAATGAGAACAATAAGCCTGTAACAAATGAGAATGCTTCTGAACCAAATATTAAAGAAGAAACGGTAAGCTATACAGCAGACACCATTACTTCAAAAGGTTATGTTGCATACGATGAAAAAAAGCAGGGAAAACGTCCGGGCATATTGGTTGTGCACGAGTGGTGGGGATTGAATGATTATCCTAAAAAACGTGCAAAGCAACTTGCAGAAATGGGTTATATAGCTATAGCAGTTGATATGTACGGAGATGGAAAAGTAGCCGCCAACCCGCAGGAAGCGATGGCAATGGCAACGCCTTTTTATAAAAATCCGGAATTGGCAAAAACCCGTTTGGACGCTGCTATAAAAAGGCTGAAAGAATATGCACAGACAGACACAGGTAATATAGCAGCTATAGGTTATTGCTATGGTGGCTACGTAGTACTGAATGCTGCCAAGCTGGGTGCAGATCTTAAAGGTGTCGTAAGCTTTCATGGCAGCCTTGCCGGCGTACCTCCTCACAAAGATCTGCTGAAAGCAAAAGTGTTGGTTTGCCACGGAGAGGCCGATAAGTTTGAAAGCCCGCAGGAAATTGCCGCATTTAAGAAAGGAATGGACTCTGTTGGCGCTGACTATACTTTTAAGACGTATGCTAATGCTACGCATGCCTTTACTAACCCGGCGTCAACAGAAACAGGCAAAAAATTTAATATGCCCATCGAATATAATGCTGCTGCCGACACTGCTTCGTGGAACGAAATGAAAACATTTTTTGGAAAAATATTTACTGCCGGTAAATAAAAATTGAGCAGGCGGACGGTTGCTACAGCGAGATTATTGGCGCATGTACTTTCAGGCTAATTCGGTCGTCATACTTATCTCTGAAACCAGGCTTTCGTCACTGCCGCCAAATGCTGCTTTTTTAAAACGTATTGTTCTGTTTTTACAAACCATACATTTGAGAAAAGGAGAATAAAAGAGGGAAGGAAGCTCTTTTTCAGAAACGCATAGTTTTATTTAGTAATAGTATTTTTTACTATTTTTTGCTCTTTTTAGTTAATAGTACAATGGCCTTGCTATTAATGGTTCCGCAATATTTTAAAGCTGCCGTAGAACCAATAGGTAAGCATAGGCTGTATAGCTTTTTTTATTGCAATTCAGCTCCAAACGTGAGCTTGAAAAAATTGTTTCCGTCAGAAACTTATTATAAAAATAAGTTTTTTATACGGTGCATTGAAAGCATGGCCCATTTCTCAAAAAGCCAAATCAAAAACTTCTTTGAGGGTGTTGTTATTCCTTTTACTTGTTCTATACTTGCGTGATAATATAATTTATAGGTAATGGAAAACATGTCACAGAAAATTGCAGAAGCAGCTTTGTTCCTGAAAGAGAAGGGTTTTGGCGATTGCAAAGTCGGGGTAGTCTTAGGTACAGGTTTAAACGCTTTCATAGATAAAATTCAAAAAACGGAGAGTGTGTCTTATAATGATATTCCGCACTTTCCTGTTTCTTTTGTTGAATTTCATGAAGGGCAATTGATTACCGGATATGTCGGGGAGAAAAAAGTAATGGTGATGCAGGGAAGGTTTCATTATTATGAGGGCCATTCTATGCAGGAAATTACCTTCCCAATAAGGGTAATGAAACGATTAGGAATTGAACAGCTTTTTCTAAGCAATGCAGCCGGAGGAGTGAACCCTGATTTTAAAAAAGGAGACTTAGCGGTAATTGATGATCATATAAACCTGCTGCCCGAAAACCCGTTAAGAGGTGTAAATGATGCGGAATTGGGAAATCGTTTTGTTGATATGAGCGAACCGTACAGTCACGCTGTAAATGCTTTAATATTTATAAAAGCGCAAGAGCTGCTGGTAGAATTGAAAAAAGGAGTATACGCAGCAGTGGCCGGACCTAATTTGGAAACAAGAGCCGAATACCGTTATATAAGAGATATAGGTGCAGACATGGTAGGAATGAGCACTGTGCCGGAAGTGATTGTGGCAAACCAGGTTGGTATAAAATGCGCTGCAATAAGTGTAATTACAGATGAGTGTGATCCTGATAATTTACAACCTGTAAATATTGCAGAAATTATAGAAGTGGCAGCTCAGGCAGATACCAGGCTAAGCAGCTTGTTTGCGGAAGTGATAAAGAACATGTGAATTTATTTTGGTAACCGGCAGATATGCGAGTGCTTTCCTTTCTGCTTATTTTAGTAAGGGTTGCTCCTATGGAGCAGGTAATTTTTAGACTTTCATTTTTTGGCTACAAACAAGTTGCTCCTATGGAGCAAATTTTAAATTATTACTGCTATTTATTTCAAAACTTAATACCGCAGTTTGTGTCCACAAAGCAGCTCTTGTACAGCAAATCTTTGGGCATCTTTTCTTAACTTTTATTATAAATCTTTTGCAGGCACTTTTTTAATATTGCCTTTTTCATCAGCAATAATGAGATAACCATTGTTTTTCTTTTCTTCTGCTATCAGGTTATTTCTTGCTTTCGTAAAGCCGATTTTCATCTTCTCACTCAAATCAGTTTTTATTTTATTAGACTCCATAAATTAATTATTTGATTGTATTTTTCAAAATTAAATATTATTTGCTCTGTGTTTACTCTTTTAGCTATTAATTCATAATAGCTCTGTGAATTATCGTATAAATACCAATCATCAACCAAGTCCATGAACTTTGGCAGATTTTTTAAAGCTTTGTAATAGCTTCTTTCTATTATATCTGCAGGAATGTTATGTCCGCCCTTTACCACTCTGAGCTAACCCTCTCCATAGCTAATAAAGGTGAATTTAACCATACATAAAAAAGAGTAACAGTATATCCTAATGCTTTTACTAAATTGATAGTTTTTATATATGTTATTGTGGTGAGAGTGGAAATAGTATCAGAACGAGATAAAAGGTACCGATAATTATTAAAACAAAAAAGAGGACTAAAACGTCCTCCTCTCTTTATTTTCGTTTAATAAGAATAGAAACTATACAACAGTGAGATATTGCGCATAAGCGTATCCTTCTTCACCGTTAGCTGTTCTTATAAGCCACCATTGATCATTTGTTTTACTTACAAGAGTAACCGTAGACCCATGGGCAGCTTTACCGGCCAGAGGCTGTTCTGTGCCCGGGCCTTTTCTTATGTTTAAATTAGAAGAGTCAGTTGTAACAGTGGCTTTCGCTCCCGGAGCCATAGCTGATACATTAATATTCATTACCACATCACCTGATCTGAAATCAGGATCAATTTTATTATAAATGTTCCAGAGGTTATCTTTTACCTGGCCGGTTGGCGCTTCGCCATCTATATGAAGCACGTTGTCCTGTTCTCTTACCTGCAGATTATTCACTTCGGATGTTTGTGCTGCGCTGATAAGCTCCTGGTATTTATCCTGTAGTGCCATATTTTTCTCCTTTTATTTAATGGTTAACTGATTGTTGATCTTTTTTGGCTTCAATGAATTTAAAGACATCATTAAGTCAGCCAGCTTACTGCGTTTGATTTCTCCTGTCAGTGTTATTTCTCCGTTGTTTACATCAGCTTTTACACCCGGATAATCCTTCGTCGCATCTTTTACACCTGTTGCTAATGCATTATCAGGCGCTACTTCAGCAGGGGCCGGAGTTACCGGGGCCGGAGCAACAGCGGTCGTATCAATCGTGTTGCCTGTATCTTTGGGTTTACTCTTGCATGAGGTAACAAACATACCTGCTGAAAGGATGGAGCCGGCAAATAAAATTTTAAAATAAGCGCGTATCATATTGATTGTTTTTAAGTTAATAATAAGTGGATCCAACAAGAAAATAGGTTAATAAGCTTCCTGCAACGGCCATAATGCAGGCAAGTATTACAGCAGCGCTAAACGAGCTTACTTCAAAACCTGAAAAGAGCTTATCTGCAATCTTTATAACAATGGCGAGCACGATGAGGCGTACAAAAAAAGAAAGGAAAAAAAGCGTGACTAAATTTAAAGGAAAACGCAGAATAGCTCCTATGGTAGCATTTAAAAATCCAATAACCAATGCAACGAGCACAGCAGTGCCAAAGCTTCTTATTTTAACGGAAGGCATTATTTTAGATGCCAGCAATAATACTCCTGCATTTATAAGTAATTGTACTATCCAGTTCATTGTTCCTATTGGTTTACATTAAAAATATGATTTTAATACAGTTTTAATACAATTAATTATTGCATGTAAAGGCTGATCAAAAACCACCTGTTAGTATCCTTGAGAGAAATCCGCCTGAATTACCAAACCCTCCTCCAAACAAACCGCCACCGCTATTAAACATTCCACCCCCGCCACTTCCAAACATTCCGCCACCGCCACCGCCGAACAAACCGCCACCACTATTACCAAACATGCCTCCACCACCACCGAACAATCCACCGCCGCTGTTACGATTTAATCCCCCGGTAATCATTTTGGTAAGAATCATCGGTGCTGCTATACCTAATAAACCTTTCAAAATACTGCTGCCGTTAATTCCGGCGCTTTGTAATTTATCTTTTAATCCTAATGACGACAGTAAATCTGTTGATTTGCCTTCATTTTCAGGTACTGCAATTGTATCAGCATCAGCAGATGCTACAGATTTTACTTTATCAGTAAAATGATCTAAAAGTGAAAATTGCTGCTGGTTAACGCCTAAATAATCAGCCATTTTCTGCACATTTTTTTGTTCTTCGTCCGAGTAGTTGTCGTCGGATTTAGCAAAAGCTATAACATCTGTAACCAGGGAATATTTTAAGTCGCTTTTTTTTAAGACATCTAAACATCTCAGCACATCGTCGCCGCTTATGTTATTTGCTGCTGTGATCACAGCTTCTTTCTGTTCGGAGGATAAGCCGGCAGATTCGGCAAGGGAAGAAAGATATTCTATTTCTTCAGGTGAGGCCTGTCTGTCAGCAGTGGCTATGGAGGCAATGGCGCCTAAATAAGCACCTTTTTCCATATCACTAGCACCTTGTAATAACATTTGAGAATTTTCCATTATTTTTTGTTTTTGTAGCTGTTGTAATTTTCATGCCACAAGAAAACGGCTTTTCTATCTATTGGTATAAAGCTAAGCAGCCGGTAATTATTAAAAAAATTGAAAAACAAAAGTTTCACTTGCTGCATATACTTTGTAAGTAAACTTGACATTTAAAGAAACATGTTTGAAAATTTTCATCATATTTTTTACTTTTATAAAAAATTACTAATCTTGCTAAATAAAAAGCAGGTTTTATTTCGTTTTTTATCATGGAAATGAATTTCTTTTTATTTTTTGTAAATATTAATGTTATCTTTAAAGCATTCCTGAATTTATAAAATTTTCATTATGCAAGAGCAACTTCAACACCTTAATATTTTACTTGACAGTTTGCCATCCTCTACTTCGTGTCGCGGATTTTCTGATTTGAATGTTATTTTAAGTAAATACACCAAGATCCTTAATTTCGTTAATAGCTATGATGAGAATTATAAAAGAGCGACCTCATTGTATTATAATGATATAAGCTGTATCAGGGATAATATTGAGTTGTCTGTAAACGCGGCGCGGCAGGAAGAAAAAGAGGTAACTTATGAAAGTGCGAGGGATAAATTGAAGAAAGAAATTGAGGCGTTATCAATATTAATTAAACCACAGAAAGAATTAGTTGAATTAACGGTGTAAGCATCCTAAGCAGTTTGAATACTTTTACGGTGAAATAATTAGAATTCTTATTTAATAGTAATTATTACCTTTAATAACTATTTTTTCTTTTCAACACTTATTTAGTTAAGTCAAGTTTATTCAATTTTGCCAAAGCATAAAAGATATTAGTCACATGCATTGATTGAATAAATTTATTCTCCAAAAGCATTTGCTTAAACTCTTCAAAGCTCACTATTAAAACATCCATTTCTTCATTTGGGTCTAAATCCTGCCCCTGCACCTTCTCGCCGCCCGTTAATAAAAACATGTGCAGCATGTTAGCGTTGGTAGAAGGATTAGATGAAGTTCTGCCAAGATAATGAGCAGTTTTAAAGGCATAACCCGTTTCTTCCAAAAATTCTCTTCTTACGGCGTCTTCAAAGCTTTTATCTGTTTTATCTGCGCAGCCGCCTGGTAATTCAAGGCAAACTTCTAAGGCATGCCTGTATTGTTTTACCAGTATTACTTCGTCATCAGTCGTGAATGCCAAAGCAGTTACCCATTCAGGAAACTCAAGTACGTAGTATGGATCTACGATTTTTCCGTCAGGCGTTATGCACTTGTCTTTTCTTGCAAAGAACCAGTTATCTTCATAAATATATTCAGAAGAAAGGGTTTTCCACTCCAGCCTTTTGTTTTCCATTTATTTTAATACCAGCCTTTTTGTTCTTTAAGCTTTGTTATGTGTGCCACATGATGCCTGCTGTGCCATGCATACATACCCAACAAATACCAAAGCGAAATCTGTTTTTTTTGTTCAGGATGATAAATATGGCGGTTTGTAAATTCATCTTCTGAAAGATTTTCAATGGCGGCAAGCCAGCGGCGGTGCAAGGCATGCAGCAAAGTAACAGATACATTTACCGGAACTGAAGACACATCAGCAAGATTTGCCCATTCCTTCTCTTCATACGTTTTAACGGTTGGATTGTCTTCGGTAAGCGCAAGCTTAAAACGCATATATGCATTCATGTGGCTGTCTGCGATGTGATGCACCAGTTGCTTAACTGTCCAGCCGCCTTCCCGGTAAGGCGTGTCCAACTGGTATTCATCAAAACTTTGAATCGCGAGCTCAAGGTCTGCAGGAAGAAACTGTATATCTTTTAACCATTTTGTTTTTGTCTCTTCAGAATAAGGCTGAAGTTCAAAATGTCCGACGGGATAACGAATATCATTTATAACATCTGCCATATTATTATGGTGTTTTTTTATTGCCAATTCCTAATAATTCGACTTCAAAAACAAGCGTAGACCCACCGGGAATATCCTGGCCTGCACCTCCATCTCCGTAACCGATAGATGAGGGAATATACAACTTCCACTTACTGCCGACAGGCATCATGGTCAATGCTTCCGTCCAGCCGGGAATGACGCCTGCAACAGAAGTGGTAAGAGGCTCGCCGCGCTTGTAAGAATTATCAAACTCTTTTCCGTCGAGCAAAGAACCTTTGTAATGCGCTGTTACCGTATCTTCTCTTTTTGGTACCGGGCCGGTCCCTTTTACCAAAATTTCATATTGCAATCCGCTTGGGGTTTCTGTAATTTCTTTGCGCGTCTTATTTTTTTCTAAAAATTCTTTACCTTTTTCTTTTTCAACTCCTGCTGTTTTCATTGTTTTTTGTTGCGACGCCATTTGCAGAATAGCACTGGCCTGGTTCATATCAAAAAGAGTTGGCTGCTTATTCAGACTTTTAGTAACTGCAGCATTTAATAAGGCGAAATTGAGCTTACTAACTCCTAAACTTTTTAAGTTTTCGCTTAAAAAAATACCTAAAGCGTAGCTTATACTGTCATTGTTGGTTTTTAATGAACTGACTGCAGTTCCGCTTCCTGTTTTTGATCTGACAACTGTTTTTCCAGATTTTCTTGTCTGCGCCTGCAACGATACAGTAAGCATCAAAACAAATGACACTAAAAATATTCTTTTCATAAATTATACAAATGGTAATTTGGCTGCAATGTAAGTTATTCTTCGCGAAGTGATTTGCCTGTAAGCTGAATAAAAACATCTTCGAGCGTAGCTGCTTTTACTTCTTTTTTTCTTTCAAAACCAGAGGCAACAAGATTGTCAATAAGCTTATCGGGCATATCAATGGCAATAATTTTTCCGCTGTCAATTACGGCTACTCTGTCACACAGCACTTCGGCTTCGTCCATATAATGTGTGGTGATTATGACCGTCGTTCCTTTTTTGCGTATTTCAGTTATCAGATCCCAAAGGTTTCTTCTCGCCTGCGGATCGAGACCGGTAGTAGGCTCATCTAAAAAAATAATTTTAGGCTGGTTGATAAGGGTAGTGGCGATGGAAAAACGTTGCTTTTGCCCGCCGCTCAGCTCTTTATATTTTGCCTTTGCTTTGTCTTTTAAATTTACAAGATTTAGTAACGCGTCGGGATCTGCTTTCTGGTTATAGAGACCGCTGAACAATTTAATTAATTCTGTAAGATTGAGCAACGGATAATAACCTGATGTTTGCAGCTGAACGCCTATTATCTTTTTTATTTCTTCAGGCTCGCGGTCAAGGTCCATTCCGTCTACGAACACTTTTCCTGCCGTTTTTTGCCGCAGTGTCTCAATGATTTCGAGCGTCGTACTTTTTCCTGCTCCGTTTGGGCCCAGCAGTCCAAAGATTTCACCTTCATTTACGCTAAAGCTGATGCCTTTTACGGCAGTAAAATCTCCGTACTTTTTTACCAGGTCTTGTACTTGTATTATTTCACTCATCTGTTTTTTTTGATTCTTTTAGTTAAATACCGCATGTTTATATTATTTGCAAAATAAATTTATAGAATCATGTATTTAGCCTGCAAACAATTACTATTTCATTTCCAGGTTTCAATATTGCCCCGATACTTTAGGTCGGGGGTAAATAGTAAAAAAATATGAAGGCTTTTGCCGAAATATGTCACAAGTTGTATTTTGTTTGGCTAAAGCCTAAACCAAAAATATCCTCATCCCTGTGCTAAAGCAACGAAGCAAGAGATTACGAATTAATTACTTAATCCTGAAAATTTATATTCTTAACGATAAATTTTTCAATTGGTTTGTTTCTCCTGATAAGAATTTAAACGCAAATATCATTAGTATTACTTATTAAAGGTTTAATTAAAGGTTTAAAGTTATATTGCCGTGCATGCTTTTTAAAAAATTTTTCAATTTGAACATAAACCTCCGTTTTCATTAAGTATCTTTCAAAATATGAAACACATCTTGCTGTTTGGAGCAGGCAAATCTGCAACTGTTCTTATTGAATATTTAAAAGAACTTTCAGAAAAACATTCATACCACGTTACTATAGCCGATACATGTTTTGAAAATGCAGAATCGAAAGCAGGCAAACAGCTGTTTGTAAAAGCAGTGAAAGCTGATGCAGAAAATGAAACTGAAAGAAAGGATTTAATAAAACAGGCCGACGTAGTTATTTCATTGCTTCCCGCGGCGCTTCATTATTTAGTTGCGGTTGATTGCATTGAATACGGCAAACATCTGTTAACTGCTTCTTATACCGACGAAAAAATACAGGCTCTTAAGCAACAAATTGAGTCTAAAAAATTATTGTTTCTATGTGAAATGGGATTAGATCCGGGAATTGATCACATGAGTGCAATGCAGCTTATACATAGAATAAAAGCACAGGGCGGAAAGATTACATCTTTTAAATCGCATTGCGGCGGATTAGTAGCGCCGGAAAGCGATGACAATCCCTGGCATTATAAAATAAGCTGGAACCCTAAAAATATAATTTTAGCAGGAAAAGCAGGTGCGGTATTTAAAGAAAACAGGGAAATAAAACACCTGCAATACGAAGAACTTTTTACAAATAAAAACACAGTACGTATAAATGAAGAAATGCGCCTTTCCTATTATCCTAACCGTGATTCGCTTGGTTACATTGCTCTATATCATTTAGAAAATGCTGATACATTTATAAGAACGACTCTGAGGCATCCTGACTTTTGTTTTGGCTGGAAAAATATTATAGACCTTAAACTTACGGATGATACAATTGACTACGATACAATTAATATGTCGCTGGCAGATTTTTTCAAAGCTCATTTTGATACATTTGGATGTAATGAGTGGTTGAATGAAATGCTTACCACACGCCTTTCTTTTACAAAAGATATCATGGATAATCTCTTAGAGCTGGCAGAAGCAGAAAATAAATTGAAAATGGAGGGCTTAACGGCAGGAAAAACAATTATGCATGTAGACGGTGACGGCAAATTAAATTCATTAGAATCAGAAGATGTTAAAGAAAAAGCAGCGGCGAGCCTTGCTGCTAAAATGCACGAAGCAAGCCTTATTCTTAAACAACTTTTCTTTCTGGGTTTGGATAGTGATGAATTAATAAACCAGGGTAATTGTACAGCAGCAGAAGTATTGCAGTTTATTATAGAAAAGAAGCTGGCTTTGCAAAGCGGAGATACAGATATGGTGGTTATGATGCACGAAATAGAATATGAAATAAACGGAGTAAATAAGAATGTAAAAAGCAGGCTTATAGCAAAAGGAGAGGACAATGTGCACACTGCTATGGCAAAAACAGTCGGCCTGCCATTGGGTATTGCTGCAAAACTTATTCTCGAAGGCGCTCTGAATATAACCGGGTTGCATATTCCGGTTCTTCCTGCTATATATAACCCGGTTTTGGAAGAATTGGGGAAAAATGGAATTGTATTTGATGAAACGGTTGAGTGACCTCATCCCTAACCCTTCTCCTTGAGGAGAAGGGAACTAAGAAAAGCCTCCTTCAGGAGTTTTTAATTAATAATCTTTGTAACTCCATTACACCTTCTGATGCGGTTTTTTCTATAGTGGTTAAATTTTTAATAGTGGCCACATAAGGAATACTTTTATCAATTATAAACTTTAGTATATATGGCGGAGCATAATCTATTAGACTTGCAGCAGGATAAACCAATAAGGAAGTGCCGATTATCACAAATATTTCTGCTGTGCTCATTACCTCCATAGCGACTTCTATCATTGGCACCTGCTCTTCGAACCAAACAATATCGGGTCGTAATTGTCCGCCATCTTCAGCAAAATCTCCTGCATTAATATCGCCTCTTATGTCATAAATAAGCTTTGGATTGGTTACGCTGCGCATTTTAAAGATTTCGCCATGCAGGTGAATAATTTTGCTGCTTCCGCCTCTTTCATGCAGGTCATCTATGTTTTGAGTTATTATGGTAACATCAAAATCTTTTTCAAGCTCTGCCAGTCCTGTATGTGCTTTGTTTGGTTTAGCTGCGGCTACATCTTTGCGTCGCAGATTATAAAAGTCAAGAACCAATTGAGGCTGTTTTGCAAATCCGCCCGGTGTAGCTACTTCGTATACATTATAACCTTCCCACAATCCGTCTGAGTCTCTGAAAGTCTTAAGGCCGCTTTCAGCGCTTATGCCTGCTCCGGTAAGGACTACTAATTTCTTTTTAGACATTAATCGGATTATAATATTAAGATTTTCAAAAGCTTTCTCAACTTATTTCATTTCACCCATTTCAAGTATTATATCCCATTCTTCATCTGTTATCGGACAAACTGATAACCTGCCAAGCTTTACAAGTGCAATGCCTTCTAAGCATTTATCAGCTTTTATAGCAACCAGAGTCACCGGTTTTTTTATTTTCTTAACCGGCTTCAGGTCAACGACCACCCAGTTAGCATCTTCAGTGGTAGGATCCTGGTACGCTTCTTTTACCACTTTAGCGATGCCAACAATTTCCAATCCTTCATTGCTATGATAAAAAAAAACTTCATCACCTTTTTTCATCGCTTTTAAATTGTTTCTTGCGGTATAATTTCTCACACCGTCCCAGTGCGTCTGTTTGTCTTCAACAAACTTATCCCAACTGTATTTGGTGGGTTCAGATTTTACAAGCCAATGTGACATAGGAGAGGAGGATTAGCCCTAAAATCCCTGAAGGGACTTAAGAAGATTAAATAATGAACTAAAAATACCATTTTTTATAATTTCCACATTTAAATATCTTTTTCTCCCTTTAGGACCGGGGCTTACCATCCATTTGCCAACACATCAGCAATGTGCAGGGTCTGCAAATCATAGCCTTTATTTTTAATAAATCCATCTAAGTGCATAAGACAGCTAAGGTCGGTGCTGATAAGATACTTTGCTCCGGTGGCTAATGCATGACCTACTTTCTGATCGGCCATCGCTATGCTTATTGACTCAAATTTTACTGCAAAAGAACCGCCGAAACCGCAACAGGTTTCCACATCTTCCATTTCCGTTAATTCAAGTCCTTTTACATTGCTTAACAGCCTGCGGGGTTCTTCTTTTATTTTACATTCTCTCAGTCCTGAGCAACTGTCGTGGTAAGTTGCTTTGCCTTCAAGCACCGCGCCTACTTTATCTACAGCCAGAACCTTTATCATAAATTCGCTGAACTCAAAGGTCTTTTCGCCAAGTTTTATCGAGGTGTTGTGAGAAGAGGAATTATCAAATAATTTATGATAATAGTTGCGAACAAAGCCTACGCAACTGGCACTTGGCGCCACTATATACTCAGCGCCCTGGAAATCTTTTAAAAATTTTGAGCAAACTGCCTTGCTTTCTTCCCAGAAGCCTGCGTTAAAAGCGGGCTGGCCACAACAGGTCTGGTTAGTATTATAAGTAACATCGCAACCTGCTTTTTCGAGCACCTTTACCATGTTAAATGCCGTTTGCGGATACAACTGGTCAATAAAACAGGGGATAAAAATATGAACATTCATAAGCAAATTACATTTTAAAGCGGAAGCCAGAACGTGGAAAAAGATGAATAAAATTACTAAACGTACAAGTGTGCGACGCAACAGAAGCTTAATTAATAATTCAAAAGCCAGGTACAAAAAATTCTTAAAAACTTATTTAATACTTCTTTTCAAAGCTATCATTTTTATTGCTGTGACCGCTGCTTCTTCCCCTTTGTGCCCGTGAAGGCCGCCTATGCGCTCAATGGCCTGCTGTTCGTTATCAACTGTAAGCACACCAAAAATTGTCGGAACATCAAGAGACAGATTTAGCTGCATTACACCATCCGTGATGCCTTTGCATACGTAATCGAAATGCGGCGTATCGCCCCGTATAACCGTTCCTAAAGCTATGTATGCATCCGGAGTTTGACGGCTGTTTGCATGAAGCGTTTTGATGGCGAAAGGAATTTCAAAAGCCCCTGGCACAACCACTGTTTTTGATTTTATGCCATTTTCTTCCAGCACTCTCTTACAACCTTCTTCAAGACTGTCAATTATATATGCGTTCCATTCGGTTTTTACCAAAACTACGAAGGCATCCTGTACAACCGGGATGCCTTCGTTTAATGCAATGTTTCCTTTTGTTGCCATAATTATTTTACACTGAAATCGTTTTTTTCTGCACTTAAGCGATAAATATATTTATCTATGGAAAAGCCTTTTTCTGTCTTTGGAAATTTAGCTTTTATTTCTTTGTATACATCTGCAGCTTCTTTGTTTTTACCCATAGACTCGAGCAGGTACCCTGCACGAAATAAAAATTCGGAAGAATTAGTTTCATCATCCGGAAAATAATTTCCTGCTTTTTTATAATTGTCAACAGCGTCATCTTTTTTGCCCTGCTCACTGTAGGCATCACCCAAACGGCCATAAGCGATCATTTGAATTTGCTTTGAATCAGTATTGAAATCTTTCAAGTGCTTTACTGCATTATTAAAATCATTGGTTCTCAAATAAATAATACCGGCATAAAAATGAGCGAGATTGGCAGCTTTCGTTCCGTCAAAATTTTTAATTATATATAAAAAACCTTTGTTTTGCCCGTCTCCGTCTAAAGCGAGTGTAAGACTGTCATTTCTAAAATATTCTTCAGCCTTAAACATTGCCTCAGAGGATCTTTCTTCTTTTGGTTTAAGGAAGAAGTTTTTATAAATAAGCCATCCGGCCGCGACTAATATAATTGCTGCTGAAATGCCTATAATCAGGTTCTTATTTTTCTCCCAAAAGTCTTTCGCAACTTCGATTGTTTCATCTGCTGCGGCAACTTCCTGCACTTTTAAATCAGCCATTTTTACTATTTATTTTATCTTCTTTTTTTATTAAATTCTAATACTTACTTCCTAATTTCTTCTTCGTACACCTGCTTTCCTCTAATCAACAATAAACGGATAATTTTTATCAATATACACATCTTTCAATAACTCACTGTCATCAGGCCATGGGCTTTCTTCTGCAAAACGAACACTTTCTTCCACCACTTCGTTTATTCTCGCATCAACAACATCCAGTTCCTGCTGTGTGGCATAGTGGCAATCAAGAATATTTTTTGTAACCAGCGTTATCGGGTCTTTGGTCTTATATTCATCCAGCTCTTCTTTGCGCCGGTATTTTTGCGGGTCGCTGATAGAGTGGCCTTTGTAGCGATACGTTTTCATCTCCAGCAAAGTAGGTCCGCCTTTTTCTCTTGCTCTTTTAACTGCACGGGCCACAGCATCATGCACCGTTTCAGGGTCCATGCCGTCTACTTTATCGCCGGGCATTTCGTATGCGTCTGCCAGCTTATATATATCTATTACATTGCTGGTTCTTTCTACAGAAGTACCCATAGCATAATTATTATTTTCGCAAATAAAAATTACGGGGAGCTTCCAAAGCATCGCCATGTTAAACGTTTCGTGCAAAATACCTTGTCTTGCAGCGCCATCGCCAAAAAAACACAAGACAACATTATCGGTGCCGCGATATTGTTCGGCAAAAGCCAGGCCTGCGCCGGTTCCTATTTGCGCACCAACAATACCGTGTCCGCCAAAAAATTTATGCTCTACACCAAAAAAGTGCATACTTCCGCCTTTTCCTTTGGCTGCGCCTGTGGCTTTACCGTACAATTCTGCCATAGCAGCATTGGGAGATACGCCTTTTGCCAAAGCCCAGCCGTGATCTCGGTAAGCAGTTATAAATATATCGTCTTGCCGTGTGGCAGTCATACAACCTGCTGCCAATGCTTCCTGGCCTATAAAGGCGTGAAAAAATCCACGAATTTTTCCGGCCATTTTGTATTTTTCTTCCGCCTTTAATTCAAACTGGCGTATAAGCTGCATAAGCTCGTACCAATACAGGTAAGTCTCTTTTGAAAATTTAGTTGGCACCTGTCAGAAATTTTGAGCGCAAATATAGGTGAATAGAAGCAAAAATAATATCACGCCGAATTACATATTAATTGAAGAGCAATGAAACCTGGCTTATTTGAAGCATTACTAATATAAATTGATTGGATTAGGTATTTAGTTCGCAAAAACCTTATTCTGCTAATTTCAAGCTCAAGCCGCTGGGCTTCATTCTTGCAACGGGACTCCTCCCGCTTGTTTCGAAAACTGCTTCGCATGTTTTCGAATGCCTGCGCCTTCGCTTAGCACCCAACCGGAAGATGTCCCTTATGCAAGAACTGTTGGAAGGAGCGAATATTTCATCATTGCAAGCTTTGAGAAGTACCTAATCCTATAAATTAATACAAACCTGAATTTGCAGGAATTGCCTTTAAGCCTTAAGAGTGTTTCATGTTTAATTCCGGCTGAGGTGCCTGATGCGATAACTGTTGTCATAAAAATAGAATTAGTAAAATGACATTTATCTTGCACTCCTTTATGCTGCATCTGCAAAATATAACCCTTTATCAATTTAAAAATTACCTGCAAAAAGATTTTCAGTTTACCGGGAATATAACCGGTATTTACGGCAATAACGGCGTGGGCAAAACAAACCTTCTCGACGCCATTTATTTTCTTTGTTTTACAAAAAGTTATTTCAGCAAAGCTGAAAGCAATGTTGTGCACAGCGGTACGCAGGGAATGCGCATAGAAGGAAATTTTGACAGGAACGGTGAAACCGAAAATATTGTGTGCATTATAAGAGAAAATAACCGGAAAGAAATAAAACGAAATAAAGAAGATTACAAAAGATTCAGCGCACATATAGGCCAGTTTCCGGCAGTAATGATTTCGCCCGACGATGTTGAGCTGGTAACGGGTACAAGCGACGTCCGGCGAAAATATCTTGATACGCTTCTTAGTCAGTTAGACCATCAATACCTGCAAAGCCTTATTTATTATAATAAAGTGCTGCAGCAAAGAAACAGCTTATTAAAATCTGTGATTGAGCGCGGTTATATAAACGACTCTTTGCTCGATATTTTAAATGCCCAGTTGGTGAAGCCGGGGAAATATATTTTTAACTGCCGCAAGAGATTTTTGCAGGATTATTTGCCCCTGGTTGCGGAAAGCTACCGGCAGATTGCAGGGACATACGAGCCTTTATTGTTGGAATATTACAGCCAGTTGCACGAGGATGATTTTGAGAAGTTGCTGACAACCTTCAGGCAAAAAGACGTCATGCTGCAACGGACAACTATTGGCATTCATAAAGATGATATTGAACTGAAGCTGAATAATGAGAATTTTAAGAACATTGCTTCTCAGGGACAGCGAAAAAGCCTGCTTTTTGCTTTAAAGCTTACAGAGTTTGAAGAATTAAAATCAGCCAAAGGATTTGCACCGGTTTTATTGCTGGACGATGTTTTTGAAAAGCTGGACGAAGGAAGAATGCAAAACCTGCTGCAACAAGTTTGTGTTGAAAGCAAAAGCCAGGTGTTCATCACAGACACACACAAAGAAAGACTGCAGCAGGCTTTGGAAAAGCTGGAAGTGCCGTTTCAGTTGATAGGGCTGTAGGAGAGAAGGGTTCAATGTTTATATTACATTTCGGTGAAATATTATGATTTTATGAAGGAGAGTACGGGTAATTATGATTAGTTCAGAAATTTTGTTTCTCTTGCCGCACAGAAGCAAAATATTGGTGAAATTAATTAATCAAAGTATTATAAGTGTGCTGCAGGTACGCTGCCTTTTATTCTGCACCTCCTGTCTGGTTAAATCATTTTTAATGCCTTTATTCTGGCAACATTTTCATTTTCCCTTCCATAAAAAATCTATGTCTTTTGCTAATCAAATGTTGGCATATCCCCAACTTATTTTGTGTAGTGGCCATGCAAGGATTGGATGAATATTTTATCTTCTTGTACTTGATAAATTATCCGGTGTTCCGTACTGATGCGCCTTGACCATTTACCAGTAAGTTCATATTTTAAAGCCCCAGGCTTCCCAATACCTTCAAACGGATTCTGCTGAATGCTTTCTATAATTTCTGAAATCTTTTTTTGTATATTTTTATTACCTGATTTGCGCCATAATTCTAAATCAATTAAAGCCTTTTGTGTATAGGCTATTTCCATAGGTCTTCAGTTTCAATAACCGTATAGCGACCAGCCTTGATATCCTCATCAGCATGCAGCATTTTAGCAACAAATTCAGGATTGTAGGTGCTTTCATTATCAACTTCAGGTTCCCAGTCATAAGGCACCTGCAGCACTTCTAAAATTGCTTTTACAGCTCTTTGCTGAGCTTCATTTTGTGGGTGTACAACTAATGTTTCCATGATTATAAAATTTGGTTTATTCTATAAGGGATATTCAAATGTACAAGGAAACATTGTACCCTCAGCGCTTTAATTTTTAAAGAGTACTTACTATGCAATTGATATCCGTGCGGGTTCGCTTCGCTTATAAATAACTAAATGACATTAACTAAAAGGTCGTGGCTATTTCAGCCACTCAAATCGGCATCAAATTAATACTATATTGAAACTTTTAAAACATTATTCATTTTCCGGCAAATTTTTTTTGAAAGAGAAGCTGCAGTTAACTTTAAAGTTATATTTGAGCCCAGACAGCAGAAAGACAAATAATATTTTTAAAGCACTACTTTCTTGACTTTTAGCTATAGCAAACGAACAAGATTCGTGAGAAAATCAGTTATTTTTTCGAGGTGGTAAAAACGGCAGATAAAATTCCTGAAAAATTTCTTAAGCCTTTAGAAGGAACTGAAGGACTGTATGAAATCAGAGCAGAAGCAAGTAGCGATATTTTTAGAATTTTCTGTTATTTTGACAAGGGTAACCCTGTTGTGCTGTTTAATTAATTTCAAAAAAATCTCAAAAGACACCGAAGCAGGAAATTGAATTTGCAGAGAGATTAAAAAAAGAATGTTTTACCTTAAAAAGAAGAAGTAATGAACTCTGAAAAAAATAAACCGATAAGTAAAAAGAATGAAGCAATTTTAAACGCAAAATCATTTGACGAATTACTGGATGTACAATACGGAAAGATAGGAAGTAAGAAACGTGACGGGTCTGAAGAAAAGGCACAATATTTTGTCATCAGCGAAACACTGAAAGACACAAGCCGTGAAGCCCGCTTAACACAGGAATAACTCGCGGAGAAAGCCGAAACTAAAAAAAGTTATATTTCACTCGTTAAGAATGGCAAGTATGACGTTCGGCTTTCTGCACTTTACAAAATTTTTAAGACGGACCTGGCAGATGAATTAGTTCACTTATTGGCTGAATATGATTATTATACTTAGATGAACCAATAAAATAATTATGCAAGAATCTACTTCCCCGAATGCTTCAGTGACCTTTTCAAACAGAGTATGGAATGTATGCGGCATTGTCGCTTTGTTTGGATTTTTATTATGGTTTATTATGGTTACGTTCAATGTGTTCCTGCTTATTTTGGCGGGCGTATTAATCGCTTTATTTTTTCATGGCTTTGCCGGAATGCTCCAAAAAAAACTTCATATTCCTCAAAAAGCTTCTTTGCCTGTATCAGTCATTTTAACTTTTGTCATCATAATACTGGTCTCGTGGTTTATGGGCTCTACTATTGAGAACCAGGTTATTGAGCTGGCTAAAACTTTGCCTTCAACCCTCAGCAGTGCCAAACGGCAATTAGCGACTACAACTTTTGGACAAAAATTATTAGAAAACACTTCTTCGGATAAAGTATCACAGCAGGCTTATAGTTTTTTCGGTAAGTTTTTCAACAGCACTTTTGGTGTTGTAACGAATATCTATGTTGTTTTATTTCTCGGGCTCTTCTTTACTGCCGCCCCCAAAACATATTTAAACGGTTTATTAATGCTGGTACCTTCCAAAGCAAAGCCGGAGGCGAAAAACATTGCAGACAAAACAGGGTTTACTTTAACCAAATGGCTGAAAGGGCAAATTTTTGCAATGGTCGTAATCGCTGTGCTTAAAGGAATAGCCCTGACAATTTTAGGAATTCCAACAGCGGTAGCACTTGCGGTGATAGCAGGAATTCTTAATTTCATTCCAAATTTCGGACCGCTGCTCTCTATGATCCCGGCCATACTTATTGCATTAACACAGGGCGTAAATAAAGCGATTATAGTGGCCGCAATTTACCTGCTGCTGCAGATTATAGAAGGCAATATTATAACACCTTCCATTCAGCAAAAGCTCATAAAAATGCCCGCAGCGCTTACGATAATTGCTCAATTGTTTATGGGAATACTTTCAGGCGGCTGGGGTTTAATACTGGCAACGCCGCTTGTTGCTATAGTGATTGTAATAGTGCAGGAAACGTATGTTAAAAAGATAGACCCCGGTTTTAAAGTATAGCAGAATATATTGCAAAAGCTTTTGTTTTGATGTGATAAAAAACAGCAACTTTGCGCATTCTGTTATAACAATACATTTTATGGCTGCATCTTCGAAAGCTGCAATAGGCTTTATTTTCGTCACACTTCTAATTGATGTTACCGGTTTTGGGCTGATTATACCCGTTTTTCCAAAATTGATAGAACAATTAATTCATGGCGGCATAAGCGAAGCAAGCAGGTACGGCGGCTGGCTTACCTTTGCCTATGCTTTTATGCAATTTTTGTTTGCACCCGTTTTAGGAAACCTAAGCGACAAGTATGGCCGCAGACCTGTGTTGCTTTTTTCACTTGCCGGTTTTGGTGTTGATTATATTTTTCTTTCCATTGCCCCGACAATTGGCTGGCTGTTTTTAGGACGCGTAATTGCAGGTATTACGGGCGCAAGCTTTACAACTGCAACAGCCTATATTGCTGACATAAGTACGAACGAAAACCGGGCGCAAAACTTTGGAATGATTGGCGCAGCCTTCGGGCTTGGGTTTATTATAGGTCCGGTAATTGGCGGAGTGTTAGGGCAATACGGGGCAAGATTGCCTTTTATGGTGGCGGCAGCCTTGGCATTATTAAATGCTTTGTATGGTTATTTTGTTTTGCCAGAATCATTAAGCAAAGAAAACCGACGTCCTTTTAGCTGGAGACGTGCCAATCCGCTGGGCTCATTGTTGCAGCTAAAAAAATATCCCTCTATGGGCGGGCTGATAGGTGCGTTTGTATTAATTTACATTGCCTCTAACGCAGTGCAAAGCACCTGGACATTTATAAATATAGAAAAATTTAAATGGACTGAGGCAATGATCGGTTACTCGCTTGGTATGGTGGGTTTGCTGGTGGCTATAGTGCAAGGCGGATTAATACGTTATATTAATCCGAAACTTGGAAATGAAAAAAGTGTATATCTTGGCTTAACTCTGTACGCGCTTGGCCTGTTGCTTTTTGCCTTTGCTTCGCAAACGTGGATGATGTTTATTTTTTTAATTCCTTATTGTCTCGGCGGCATTGCCGGTCCGGCTTTGCAAAGTATTATTTCCGGCCAGGTACCTGCAAATGAGCAGGGAGAACTGCAGGGAGCGCTTACAAGCCTGATGAGCGCTACTTCCATTGTCGGTCCTTTGCTTATGACTAATTTATTTGCTTATTTTACCAAAAGCGATGCCCCTGTTCACTTTGCCGGGGCGCCGTTTTTATTAGGTGCAGTATTAATGACAGCAAGTGTATTTATATCTTATTACGCTTTGCATTCGAGAAAAGTATTAGTTCCGCAAGAGTAGATCTGGTGCAACTGATTTTATTAAAAGTCAGTAAATAAACCAAATTATAGTAAAACCTTTAAAAGGCCTGCCTTGGGTTTATGCTCACAAATATTATAACAATATTCTAAAACTGCTTATGCTGCAGACTTACTTTTCTTCAAAAACCTCGTGTTGAGTAAAATGGAAGAAGCTGTTAATCCCGTTACAAAGCCAAGCCACATACCTGCGGCTCCCATTTTTAATGTAAACGATAAAAAAAAGCCTGCCGGTATACCAATACACCAATAAGCAATGGCTACAAATGCAGTAGGAACTTTTACATCTTTTATACCCCGAAGCAATCCCACCCCAATAGATTGTGTAGCATCAGAAACCTGGAATAAAGCGGCAAAGACAAGCAGGGATGATGAAACAGTTGCTACCTCCCTGTTATTGGTAAATAATAAAGGCAACGCATTTCTGAAAACAATAAATAATACGCCGCATACTGATCCATATATTAATCCTCCTGAGATGTTGCTCAGGCCGATGTTTCGCAACAGCAGTTTTTCGCCCCTGCCATAAGCGTTTGATACCCGTATAGAACCTGCTAATGCCAAACCCGCAGCAGCCATAAAAGTCATTGTGGCAAGATTTAATGCAATTTGGTGTGCTGCCTGAGAAGTGGCTCCTAACCAGCCAATCATAATGCCGGAAACCGAAAAAGCGGCTACTTCCAATCCGTACTGAACACTTGTCGGTATGCCGATATGCAACAGTTCTTTGCATGTTTTTTCATCAACTTTCCAGGCTTTTTTTCTTAGTGTTACGTATTGAGAAAACAATTTATTCCGAAAAACAATCAGTATCAATATTATCGCAATTATTACCCTTGTTATCAGCGTTCCGAGGCCTGCGCCCGTCAGTTCCATTCGTGTAAAACCAAATCTTCCATAAATAAATATCCAGTTTAAAAAAGCATTCAGCGGCAACGATATTAAAGACAGCATCATACCAATTTTTGTATATTCCAGTCCGTCGCAGAATTGTTTTACTGCTGCAAACATCAGCATAGGTATAAGTGACCATGCTATTAACCTGAAAAAAGGAACTGCGTAAATAACCACGTCTTTATCTTGTCCCAAATAAGATAAAAACTGATCGTTAAAAACAAGAATTACAGCAATAAATATCGCTGCGATTGAGGTGAGAAAAAATCCATTAAATAAAACCAGTGAAGCTTTAAAAGTGTTCTTTTGCCCGTTAGCAATAGCTGTCAGCGGCGAAACTGCTATTGCCATTCCCATTCCAATCACCTGCGGTATGGCAATTATATTCAATACAAGAGCTGACGCGGCCAGTTGCCGGTAATCAACTGCGCCGATCATTGCGCTGTCTACAAGTCCCAATCCTACCTGGGAGACATTGCTGATGATAAGAGGCAAAGCAATTTTAAATGTTTTTGAAAATTCTTTAATCATGGGGGCGCAAAAGTAAGGCGTGGCTTTAGAAGTCGTCTGCGTTTTTGTATTATCTGATTTAATAAATTAAGGTAAACCGGTAGTAATCTTTTAAACTGACCCATACCAATTGATAAAAGTTGAATAAAGGTTTGCGGTACAAGTGAGTGACACAACCGGAGATGAATAAAGATCGAATGCCGGTCAACAAAAAACTTTACGAATTATGATCAACGAAGATCCATTGCACCATCTGTTTTGCGTTTGCTTCGTTATTAAACATATTATCGAGCAAAAGGTGTCTTGCATGTATATCTTCATTGTCAAAAGGTATTGCATACAATTGAGTAATGACAGATTTAAATTCATTTGCGTCACCAGCAATATAGCATAGCTTTTCGAGGCCGCTTCCTTCTGCGGTGGCTTTATTTACTACACAGTAGCGACCATTAAATAAAGCATTTACCAGCTTCAGCTTTATACCGGTAGAATTGAAAGACGGAATAATATTGATGTGAGCTTTTGCTATTAAATCCTGCATTTCTGTCTCCTCAGGATTAGCTATAAGGCAATGTGTATGTTTATTATGAATAAGGTTGATAATACGCCGCGGGGGATTTTTGCCGGCAATAACAAAAGGTATCTCCAGGTTGTTAAAAACATTTTCAATTAACCATGTTACCGCTTTTTCATTTTCATCAACACTGAGATCGCCATGGTACAGGCAGAAAGTGCCTTTGCCTTCCATTGCTTTCACTTTCCATTCTGGTAAAAATAAGGGCAGGGACTGATTATCGTAACCGAGTTGCCGGTAAGTTTCGGCATCTTTTTCCGTAACACTCCAAAATACAGCCTTTTTTGCAATCTGTTTTTCATATTCTGCGAGCAGTTTGCTTTCGCGCCAGAAGTAAAGCTTTTTTAAAAAAGAGGGGGTATTTTCGTATAAGTTCCGGTAGTAGATATGCTCTACATTGTGCAAGCGTACGAAGCAATGGCGACGTTTGAATCTTTTATCATTCAACAGGTACGTACAATGTGTGCCTTCCATTAAAATCGGGTAGTCATCTTCCTGCAGCCTGTTCAATAAGCTACTACTTCTTCTGCTGTTGACAATATACGGAAATTTTAGTGACAAGCCTTGAAGACCGGTTTCTCTGTTATAATAATCAACACTTTCGCAAAATTCATGAAGTATTGGCTGCTCCTTTCTGCCGTATGTAAAACAATGCAGGTGAATTTTTACACCTTGCTGCTGCAGGGCGGGAAGCTTATAAAAAAGGTCGAAAATACCGCCATAATCAACAGGGTAAGGAACGTTTAAACAGATTATGTGCAGGTGTTTGCTCAAGTGGTTTTTCTTTTTCCGCCGGACTCATAATATCTCTGGTTACTAAAAACTTTGCTATAAAAATTGATTAAAGCTTTTTCTTCTGTTTGCCAGTTTAGGTCTTCACGGGCCTTTAAGCAATTTTGCTGAAGTCTTTTATAATAAACATCGTCGTAGAGCAAATTGTTTAGAGCGGCAGCTATCGTTTGTTCGTTAATATCGCTGATAAGGCAGGCAATCTCATATTTGTCATTAACAGCCTGGTATTGCGGATAAGCCACACAGACCTGCGGAACGCCGGCCATCATGTAATCAAAAAACCGGTTTGCAAGCGAATGATACTGGTTGAGGCCGGTATCTTCAAAAAGCATAACAGCGGCATAAGCGGTGGGTGTTATTTTTAGCAATTCTTCCGGGGCAACCAATCCTTTCAAATCCACTTTATCTTCTAATGTATACTGCTTTACTAACTGAATTGCTTTATCGAAAAAATTTCCATTACCATAAATTTTTAAATGTGCCTCAACAAACTGCATTGCAGGAATAAGTGTTTCAAAACTTCGCCCTTCATTTACCGCTCCCTGGTAAATAATAAAACGGCCTTTATCGGGGTAAGGATGCAAACGGGTAATATTGGGAAGATTTCTCACTACTGCATAATTTACTCCATATCTTTTTTTAAATTCATTGGCAATAAAATCATTAACCGTATAGCCATGCAGAAATTTTGGAACAGTAAACTTTTCTACCTTTAGCCACAGCTTGTAAACAGCAGGACGTGTTACGATTTCCTTTTGTTCTGTAAAAAGTTCGTGCGCATCGTACACTCTTTTTTTTCTCCTGATTTCAGAAGCAAAATAATTGGGTAAAATAGTATCGAGATCTATGGCGCAATAACAATCATTCGAAACAAATAACAGGTAAAACAGCAATCTTATATTAAACTCGAAATACATTAATTTTCCTTTTGTGAAGAAGCAGTATAAACGCTTTTGCCTGTAAGGCTTTTTTGATAACGGAAGAGAAGATGGCAGGATTCTTCCAATCAGTAAAACCTTGTAACCTGCATTGCTGAGCGTATTGCAAATGCGTTGCATGCGCTGGTCGTAAGTAAGATCATTGATAACCGTAAAGGTTAAGGATTTCAATAGTAAGTGGTTGAAGGCAAATATAGCAGCAGAAAGGACAGTGGAAAATTTTTATTAAAATGCTTACGGAATTTTTTAAAAGGCGCATTTCAAATTCTCGTTTTTGTATTTGATGGTCTGAGGTTATTTTTCAAGCTTCCCGTCATTGCAGGGCACGGTTATGTGAATGCGGGGAACGGAAGTAATCTGAACCGGAATTAGGCACTCTAAAAATACGCCAGCGAATTGCCTCGTCGTTCCTCCTGGCACAGACGGGCATTATGAAAGAAAATACAATTGAAATACTTTTTTAAAATATGAATGCTTGTGACATTGTTTCAAATTTCATAAAACTTGCATAATTTGTAATAACACTTGTATAATTGGCTATTCATTTAAAAACTATGTTTCTTTTTTTGACGTTATTTACAATATAATTCTTAAAAAAAATGCACAAAGTATCAATAATCATTTCCTCTTTCTTTATTCTTTTTATTACTTCCTGCAAAAAAGATATAACAAACACTCCTTCCGGCGGATCAGACAGTTCGTCTGTCTCAAAAACTGATCTGTTGAAGGATTCGGTTTATTTATATTCAAAAGAAATTTATTTATGGCAGGATGTGCTTCCTTCTTATGATGCTTTTAACCCGAGACAATATACGGGCACAGATGATCAGAAAAGTGCATCAGCGGTAATGAATGCAATACGCAAACTGCAGCCTCTCGATCGTTTTAGTTTTGTGCTTACGAAAGAAGCTTCTGACGGGCTTCAGACAGGCGCAGATGTTGATTATGGCTTTTTTATAAAAGCGGCTTCTGTTGATAAAACTGATCCCATAGACTCCGTACGCTGGTTTGTAAATTATGTTTTTGATAAATCAACGGCAGGTGCAGCAGGTGTGAGCAGGGGTTGGTATATCAATAAAATAAATAATACAGCCATTGATTATTCGCAAACAAGTATTGATCTTTTGAATAAAGTCTTTTTTGGAACCACCACCAGCGCTTCTTTCGAGTTTGTAAAGCCTGATGGCACCACTGCCACTGCCAGTCTTAGCAAAACAAGCTTTATTTCCAATTCTGTTTTATATAATACTGTTATAAACGAAGGTGATAAAAAAGTAGGTTATTTTGTTTTTAAACAATTTTTTGCGGCGCCTTCACGCACTGAGCTAAGTACTGTTTTCAGCAACTTTAAAGCGCAGGGAATTAATGAGCTTGTAGTGGATTTGCGTTACAATCCCGGCGGATCAACAGCTACCCAGGATGCTCTTGCAGATCTGATTGCGCCTGCATCTGCAAATAATCAAATTATGTATAAATATGTTTATAACCAGTCTTTGCAACAGGGAAATTTTCCATTGCTGAAGCGGAAACCCGGTTTTGCAAACGAGTCGTTTTCAGAGGCAAACAATACGCAAAAATTTGAAAATGCCGGAAGTCTCAATCTAAACCGTGTTTTCTTTATTGTTACCAGCGGCACTGCTTCTGCCAGCGAACTGCTTATTAATAATTTAAAGCCTTATATGGACGTAAAGCTTATCGGCGACACGACGTATGGCAAACCAGTTGGTTTTTTCCCTGTAGATATTTTTAATTATTCTATTTATCCAATATCTTTTAAAACGGTCAACAGCGCGGGTAATGCTGATTATTATTCCGGGTTTGCTCCTGATAAGTTATCTCCTGATGGCGTTGCCAAAAGCTGGGGCGACGTTACAGAACCATCTCTGGCAAGCGCGCTTACATACATAAGTACCGGTTCTTTCAGGGCCAATCAGCAAAGTGAACAGAGATATAAAGCTGAAATGAAAATGCAGAAGCAGCTTGAGCCGGAAAATAGCCGGCTGGAAACCAATCATTTCAACGGTATGTTCATTGAAAAAAATAAGCAATAAGGTTTAAGTAACAGGGCAGAAGGTCAAAGTTTTATGGTGAGCTTGGTTATTTAAGTGAAGATTTGCTGACAACAGAACACGCGCCTTCCGCCTTCTGCCTTCTGCCTTTAGTAATATTTGCAGAATATTTAGATAGTAATTAATACTTTTGATTCAATGAAATGCTTATTCTTCTCAATATTTTTTCTCTTTGTTTTAAAATCTGTATTTGCTCAGCCGTCTTTTATAGACTATCAACGTACTTATCCTGCTGTTGCAACTGCAATGAAATCTAAAGAAGATTCACTTAGAATCCAGTTTGAGAGGGCAGGTTTGCAATGGCCTGCCAAACAGCTATACATCAGGTCTTTTAAATATGACAGCCAGATGGAAGTATGGGTCAGAAGCAGCAACGATGCTCAGTTTAAGCTTTTTAAAACATACCGGGTTTGTGCTATGGCAGGTGAAATCGGCCCAAAGCGTCTTGAAGGAGATTACCAGGTGCCGGAAGGCTTTTATAACATTAATGAATTTAACCCGAAAAGCAGCTATCACTTATCTCTTGGAATAAATTATCCTAATGAATCCGATAAAGTATTAAGTGATTCTATTAAGCCCGGCGGTGAAATTTACATTCACGGCAATTGTGTTACGATTGGATGTATTCCCTTGCAAAATGACCAGATAGAGGAATTGTATATTTTAGCTGCAATGGCAAAAACGCAGGGTCAGGATTTTATTCCGGTGCATATATTTCCCATTCGTTTTAATAATCGAAAAAGCTTTCAGTACCTGGCAAAAACAACAAAAGATAACCAGGATCTGCAGCGTTTTGCAATAAAAATAAAAGAAGTTTATGACTATTTCGAAGAAAAGAAAAAACTGCCTTTAATCTTTATTAATAAGAAAGGAGATTATGTTGTGAGCAGTTTGTAAAACAATAATATTTGATGTTTACCACATTACGTTGTGATTGCTCGTTTCAACGATTTAGGCTGCATCTTTTTTATTCGGTTGATTTTAGGAGTTCAATATTTTTATCAGTTAGTTTATGAATATTTCTTATTATTTTCCCGATATCCCAATCCCACCACCTTGTATTTAAAAGCCATTTTATATTTTCGTTAGAGAACCTTTTCCTGATAAGGGCAGCAGGATTTCCACCAACAACTGAATAAGGTTCCACATGCTTTGTTACTGTCGCATTTGTAGCAATAATAGCTCCGTCACCAATTTTAATTCCCGGCATAATTGTTACATTGTGACCCAACCAGACGTCGTTCCCAATTATAGTGTCACCCTTATTTGGATAAGGTTTTCCATTCATTGCATTTTGCCAGTCTTCTCCAAATATTGCAAAAGGATATGAGCTTATAGCTTCTGAAAGATGGTTGGCGCCATTCATAATAAAACTAACTCCTGATGCTATCATGCAAAATTTTCCAATAATAAGCTTGTCTCCAATGAAGTCAAAATGATATTTTACATTTTTCTCAAAATTATTGACATCAATAAAGTCATCATAATAAGTATAATCTCCAACTATAATGTTAGGATTTTGTATAATGTTCTTTAAAAAACAAAGTCTGTTATAATTTTTTAAAGGAAATTTCAACTCTTTGTCTGGTGCTGCCATATTCTCAGTAAGGTTGAGGAATTCTAACTTTTTGGTCATTGCGGCATTAGGAAAAACTCCTTATTATGCTGTTTGCAGAGCCGGAATTCTTTTAGCTAGCCAACTTTCTTTCACCGGTATCATCCATTTGTGCAACAGCTCGTCTTTGGTTTGCACGAGATTATTAAAATAAACGGTATTGCCATCAATAAAGTTATTTTCAAGAGCGTATTTCAATTGGGAAAGCGGAAGCAACTGAATTTTTTCTTTTACAACAAAAGCAAGACTCTGGCGGTTAAACATATTAACCTGAAACTTTTCTTCGATTGCTTTAATTAAGCGTACACTGCTGTCAGTACTGCAGCCGCTCACACCGGCTTGTGTTTCATCAGCCATTAAAACAATAAACTGCCCGAACAATAAGTTTGCATATCCTTTCACCGTGGCGCCGTGCGATTGCCAGTTTGCGGTAAATTCATTGAGCATATCTTCTATTTCCAACGCTTCATTTATAAAAAATAAGCGGTCCGATTGGTACATCCAAACTCTTGAAGCAGGATGAAAATCTGCAGGAATGAGGTGTTGATAATCAAAATTCATAATCAGGTATTTTTAAAAGAAACAACCGCGAAGGTATCCTTACTTTTAATCTGGATTCAAATTTACATTTATAAAAGATATTGCGGCTGCCGAAGCGGACAGAAAACTGTTAAGAATTATTTTTGAGGTTTAGTGCAACTATTTCTGCGACATCCATTACTGCAACCTCACTTTCTTTTTCTTTACTTTTTACGCCGTCAGTCAGCATCGTGTTGCAAAAAGGGCACGCCGAAGCTATTATCTGTGCCCCGGTTTCTATCGCTTCTGCAGTACGTTCTACATTTACGTAGCGATTACCTTTTTCTTCTTCTTTAAACATTTGCGCGCCTCCTGCACCGCAGCATAAACCGTTGCTGCGACAGCGTTTCATTTCGGTCAGGTCAGCGTCAAGGGCTTCAAGCACTTTTCTCGGCGCTTCATATATGCCATTTGACCTGCCCAGGTAACAGCTATCATGATACGTAATCTTTTTACCTTTAAAGCTTCCGCCTTCCTTTAGTTTTATTCTTCCTTCATTTATCAGTTGCTGTAAAAGCTGCGTATGATGAATGACTTCGTAAGAGCCGCCAAGTTCAGGATATTCATTTCGTAGAATATTAAAGCAATGAGGACAAGCTGTCACGATCTTTTTTACATGATAGCCATTAAGTATTTGTATATTGTTGTAAGCAGACATTTGAAAAAGAAATTCATTGCCCGCTCTTCTTGCCGGGTCGCCGGTGCATGTTTCTTCTTTTCCAAGAATGGCGTAATTAATACCGGCATGATGAAGAATGGCTGCAAATGCTTTCGTAATTTTTTGCGCTCTCTGATCAAAGCTTCCGGCGCACCCAACCCAAAATAAAATTTCAGGCGTTTCACCATTGGCAATCATTTCAGCCATAACACGAACCTTCATCTATTACTTCGTTTTAATCAAAAGTAGGGTAAAAAGAGCTTATCATTTGTTTGGTTTGCATAATAAAACTTAATTAATGGTGTTAATAAAAAAGATACCGCTGTGCCTTACTCTGTTGTATAAAAAAGTAAAGATCAGGGAAACAACAAGATAACTGAGCCCTTGCGAACGCTATTTAATTCACCCTTTTATGTGATTGTGAAGCTTTAGGCAGCACGGTAAGTTTGCAACATCAAAACAAATTGTTATGAAATTCAATTCGGTATTTACTTTTCATTATCTGGTTTTTCTAAATATGGCAATGTTTCTTACACCTGCAAAATTTATTCGTTCACCCGAAAAAGTAGATGAGATTAAAATTGAAAAAAGACAGCGATTTTCTTTAGTTAGAGAAAATACTGCAGAATTATTGCACGGTGAAATTTTATTCAGGTATTAACACTGCTCAGGCAGGTAAATAAGACTTAAAAGATTTATCCACAACAATTTGAAAAGCTGTTGCAGCTGCTTTAATTTTTTACAAATTGCAAGGAAGCGGAATTCATACAATATCGTAATCCTGTAGGCTTCGGGCCATCTTCAAACACATGTCCTAAATGGCTGCCGCAATGGCTGCAGTGCACTTCGCGCCTTGTCATACCAAAGCTTTGATCTCTGTTTTCTTCTACTGCTTTATTATTAACCGGCTTGTAAAAGCTTGGCCAGCCGGTACCGCTTTCAAATTTAGTATCGCTCATAAACAGCAGTTGTCCGCAACCGATACATTTATAAACGCCTTTTTCGTGATTGTCCTGGTAATCATTGTTAAACGGCGACTCTGTTCCTTCTTTACGGGCAACATTGTATTGTTCTTCTGTCAGTTGTTTTTTCCATTCTGCATCCGTTTTAGTTACCGCAAATTTTTTCGTTTGTTCCTGCGCCTGGGTGCAAGACAAAAAAGCTATTGAAAGCAGGCAGGAATAAAATATATTTTTCATGTAAAGATTAATTTGTACAGTTATTTACGCTTTACCGTATATGCAGGATTGCAAATAGTATTATGGTTTGCACAAGCTGCTGTTAAAAAACCCAATAGCACAAAAAGTTAGCGAAGTCTGCTTTAGCCAATTTTTTTCTTTATAATAACCCATTTTTTATTTGTTACAAAGAATCTTGTACAGTTTTAAACAATCACAATTGACATCCTTTCAGATTAAAACTTCTTTACGTACTTGTGGCAGTAAGGGCTGCCTCCGCCTTTGCTGTAATACTTTTGATGATAATTTTCTGCTTTATAAAAAGTTGAGGCTTTCGTTATTTCCGTTACTACTTTATAGCCTTTGTCTTTTAATTCCGCAGTTACTTTTTCTGCTATTGCTTTTTGCTCGTCATCCTTATAAAAAATGCCAGACCTGTATTGGGTCCCGATATCAGGGCCTTGCCTGTTCATCTGGCCGGGATCGTGCGTTTCGTAAAATAGCTTTACGAGGTTTTCATAAGAGGTGTCAGAAGGGTCGTAAGTAATCTCTGTCGCCTCGGCGTGACCTGTTCTTCCCGTACAAACATCTTCGTAGGAAGGGTTTTCTTTATTTCCTCCAATGTAGCCTGCTGCAGTAGATATAACTCCTTCGGCTTTTTGAAAATAAAACTCTGTTCCCCAAAAACAACCTGATGCAAATATTGCGGTCTCTGTGCTCATTATTAATTATTATTTTTCGGGATAAATTTCATTGAAATTGAATTTACACAATGTCTCGTATTCTTGTTTGTTAAACGTTCTCCTTTAAAAACATGGCCTAAATGCGCTCCGCAATTAGCGCAAATAATTTCTGTTCTGCTTCCGTCGGCATCAGGCAAATGTGTTACCGAACCTTTTATTTCATCATCAAAGCTGGGCCAGCCGCAATGTGAGTCAAATTTATCTTCCGAAGCGTATAGAGGAGTATTACACTGCCTGCAAACATACGTGCCGCTTTCTTTATGATCATTGAATTCTCCTGTAAATGGTCTTTCAGTTCCTTTGTGCAGTATTACTCTTTCTTCTTCGCGCGTCAGCTTATTATATTCCATTTTTAAATTTTTATTTTAGGTAAAGCAAGTGTTCCCAAAACTGCCTTTCTATACATCCAGCAAAGCTGCTGTTTGGTGTGCAGTAATAGTAATGTAAAGATAAAAAGAATGCAGCAATTATAATTTTTGATGATTTTTGGTCTTCTTCCCTGTCTATAAAAGTGCCAAAAAACATTATGTTTAATAAAGACAATTCAATAGCTCAATCGGCCACTATTGTTTTTTTTGGCAATAAAGTCTATGCTTAAACGCTTACATGGTGTGTTGTTAATCACATAAGTTTTGTTGTTATGCACATTAATAATAACCCTAATTCAATTTTTTATGAAAAAGCTTTTTACACTGATTTTTGTATTTTCTTTATATTTTGCAAATGCAACTAATTATTACTTTTCTGCTGTTTCAGGTGATGACTCCCGCAGCTCAGCACAGGCCCGCAATCCTTCCACCCCCTGGAAAACATTGGGTAAGGTTAACTCTTTTTTCAGCAGCCTTCTTCCCGGCGATTCAATATTATTAAAACGTGGTGATGTTTTTTACGGTTCAATTATTATCAATAAATCCGGTACGTCTGCTTTACCTATTGTTATCGGTGCGTATGGCACAGGTAATAAGCCTGTTATTACTTCCCTGGTTACGCTTGGCGGATGGGTTTCTAAAGGGAATGGTATATGGGAGAGCCATAATTCATCTTTAGGGTCAACTCTTAAGAATGTTCTTATAAACAATAAACCCCAGGAGATGGGGCGTTATCCAAACAGTAACAGTACCAATAAAGGTTATTTAACCCTTGAATCTCATACCGGTAACTCAATAACGGATAATGAGTTACATTCTTATCCCAACTGGACCGGTGCAGAAGTGGTCATTCGCATGAACCGCTGGGTAATGGACAGGTGTTTGATAACAAAACATAGCGGCGGCAAAATTATATATAACAAGGTTTCACCTTACACAGCCATTGATAATTTTGGTTATTTCATTCAAAATGATATTAAAACACTTGATAAGTTTGGCGAATGGTACTATAACCCTTCTGAAAATAAGTTAAGCGTTTATTTTGGAGCAAATACTCCTTCGTCTTATATTGTACAGGCAGCTACTATTGACAATTTAATTTCCGCAAACGGTTATAACAATATCGTACTTTATAATTTAGCTGTCAAAGGCGCCAATTCTGATGGTATTAATATCAAGAGCGGTTTAAACGCGAACATAAAGAATTGTGATATTTCGTTTTCCGGGGTAAACGGCCTTTCCGTTAAATTTAACACCAACGCAAAAATTGAGAACTGTACGGTATCCTGCTCAAATAACAATGGTATTGATCTTGGGTATGGCGGCGACTATGTAACAGTAAGAAATAATAAAATAACAAACACTTCAGTTTTTGCAGGTATGGGCAAAAGCGGCGATGCCAAAGGTTTTGGTATTTATAGCAGCAGCAAGGGTACTGTTATTGAGTATAACCAGGTAATTAATACAGGTTATATAGGTATCGGTTTTAACGGAGACTCGACCATTGTTAAAA
>JAABUS010001100.1_pt1 | contig 62084 bp, 37 predicted proteins | sample 5560161 | NCBI WGS metagenome assembly JAABUS01 (sample SAMN10711885, study PRJNA513376) | rock metagenome | isolation source: Antarctica rocks | place: Antarctica: Victoria Land, Trio Nunatak nord | collected 2016-01-04
ATTAAAATTTAATAAAATATATTAATATTTCTTTCTATTTATTTATTAATATATAAGAGATTTAAATATTATAATTTTTTAATTAATCTTTATTTCTCTAAATTATATTTAAGAATATAATAATAATTTCGAATATTTATTTAATACTATTTATATTTAACTATATATAGTAAACTATACTCTATATACATATTATATATAATAGATTAGATTTTATATATATATTATATACGGTATACTAGATATTAAAAATCAAACCCGTTTATTAATTTATAAAGTCGATAAGTATAAAAGTTTAAACTATATATAAACTTTAAATATATATCGAATCGTTTAATCCTATAATTATATTCTATATATAATTAATCCTTACTTTAATCGAACGATAACTATCTATTTTATAGGTTATATATTATATATAATTAATTTTATATTATATATATATTGAAGCTAAAGCCTAGTATATACTATATATATATTATATATAATATCGGCTAATTATATATAATCGCTTTTATCTCGTCTTCCCTTTAATATATATTTAATAATATAATAACTAATTTAATAATACGTGACCTAGATACCTCCCCTAAATACTAGTATTTTAATATAATAATTATTTTTAAAATAATTTCGTTTCTTCTAATTAATTTAACCCTTAGTAATATAATAATTATTTTTAAAAATATAGAAATTACGACCTAAGTTAACGGAGCGATTTTATAAAAATATAATAATAACGAAAATATTAATAAATTACCCTATAAACTATATATAATATATTAAATATAGAAAATAAAATCGATATACGTAACCCCCAAGTTATAAAGGTAGAAACTTTAAACTATATATAAATATAAAATATATATCGAATTTTTTTATTTAATTATATATAGTTTTTATTATACTTTTCCCGAATCCTCTATTTATAATACCGTCTTAATTATATATAGGAAGAAATTAATCGAACTCTACCCAAAATATAAACCCGATCTACTATTTGTATTATATTATATATAGTTTATTTAATTCTAAATTTATTAAATATTTCTTTTAATATATTAATATCTTCTCCTTTATTATCTCCCTCGTCGGAGCGGATATTATAAATAATATAAACCGATAATAAAATACCGCCCCTAGATAAAAGTAAATAACTACTAGTAACGGTAATACTACTACTATTATTAATATTATTAGTAATTTTAATAACCCGGAACTATACGAATTTATTTAAAGAAAATATAGCGAGAGAAATTTTATAACCGAACGGATTAAATAAAGAGAGAAAGTATCGGCGATTATTAATAAGCGGAGCTAGAGGGGACTAACGACTATAACTATAAATAAATAAATATTCGTCGTCGCGAGTAATATTTATAAAATCTCTATAAATATTAGGGCCTATAAAAGGACTAGGTAACGGGTCGATTATTAATTTATTAATAACTTCGTTTACTTCGGGCTAGAAGTATTCGGTAGGTACTATATATAAATATTAAAATTAATATAAAGAGAATAATATTAATATAATTATATATAATTTATATACGGTAGGGCTTTAAGGAATTAATATAACTAGTAATTTAACTACCTCTCTAGAATTTTATATATAATAAACTTTAATCCTCGCCTATTTAATTATCTTTATATCTAGGTCTACTAATAGTATATCTTTTATATAATTAATATAACTCTATATAAATATACGGGGATCGTATATAAGAGTAGAATTAAAACCTCGATATTTAATAATATACTTTATTATATACTAGCGATAGTATTAATAAACTCTACGTAGTATTAATTATTTATAGTATATAGGTAGTAATAGTACCTCGAATAAATTAAAATTAGGGCCTTAAATTTCGAAATAAAAATTATTCTCGTTTATTATAATAAAGGAAGACTATATAGAGTATTAATAAATACTATATATAGAAGGATTATATACGGAGGGAGAGGCCGATAAAGTATTTAAATAAATAGAGAAGAATTAACTATTAAAGTAAAAAGAAAATTAATATTAATTAAAATATATAACTATATATAAACTAAACGTACGAGAGGTATATAATTAATATATAAATAATAAAATATTAAATATATATAAATTAGTAATAGACTAGTAGGTAGAGACCTTTATATATAATAAATTAATAATAATATTAATAGTTAGAAGAGAAAGAAAGTAAAGCGAGGGTATATAAGGTTAATTTAAATATCGTCGTTAACTACGAATATTCATAGTATAAAGTAGGGTATTAGTTTATAACGAGTTATTTATATTTATATAGATATTCTATATAAAAACCCTATTTATACTACCGTTTTAACTATATATAGAAAGGGAATAAATTAATCTAGCTTTACCGAAACTATAATTTTAATCTACCGTTTATATTATATTATATACGGTTTATCTTAACTACCTAATAGTCTTTAAATATATAAATTATAAACGAAAAGAAAATCCTAAATACCCGCCGCGAAGATTACTAATAAATTAAAGTATTTAAAAAATACTAGGGGTATCGAAGGGACCGTTTTAAAACTTAGTAAAATCTTTATTAATAACTTCCTATATTTAAAAATAACGTCGATAAAGAGGTATTATATACGGTTTAATAAATAATTCTTCCCTAGTTTCCTTTATTTAAGACCGAGAATCGATAAAAAATATAATATAAATTTAAAACTACGGATTAACTAGAGGTATTATATATAAATTATAAAATATTAATATAGGGAACTAATATAACCGTAATTATATATAATATACTAGTCGAGATTTATAAAATAAGCGCGGCTAGCGATTTAAAGAGTTTTTTAAAATTTTATATTTAATATATACTAAACCCCGTTTAAACTTTCCTCTCCTCTTTTAAATTTACTAATAATATATTTCTTACTCGGTAGATTTAATTATATATAAAGACACGAGGACCGCGAGTACGAGTAAACGTAACGACGTATTTATATATAATATTACGATAGTATATACGAATATCACATCGCGTTAAACCGTTATTATTTATAAATAATAATAGAACTTTAAACGGATTAAATTAATCTCTTTAAATTTCGAAGTAGGTATTATTTATAGTCGTTATAATAAAGCTTAATTATATAAAGTATTAATTAATACTATATCTAGGAAGACTATATACGTAGGGACGGATAATAAATAAAAATTTATATAAATAAAGAGAATTAATTATTAAAATAAAAACGAGATTTATAATAAATTTAATTTATAATTATATATACCCCGAGACGTATAAAAGGTACTAGATCGATATATAAATAAAAAAAATTATATAAATATAAATAAATAGTAAACGAGTTAAGGTAACTATACGTAGTAATTAAATATTATATTAATAATATAGGTAGTTAAAAGGGAAGAAATCGAAGTAAAGATATTAAATTAACGCCGAAATTAAATCTATACCGGTAGCGAATAATTATAGAATCGGGTAGATTAAATATATATACCGACTATATATAATCGATAACGATATACTAGAAGTAGTTATTTATATAATAATATTATTTATATAAACGAGGTTTATTCGTAGACCTTCCGCGTACGTAATAAGGAAACTCTATTAAGTATTTTCTATCTACCGCGAAATCTCGACTATATATAGAAATAAGTTAATTTAACTCTACCGAAACTATAATATTAGTTTTTTAAATAAATTATATTATATATAATCCCCTCTACTAAAACTTTATATTAATATTAATTATAATTTTAAATACGTCGTTACTATTTTCTCCCGAGTTTACCGGTTTAATATTATTATAAACTAGCGAATTACGATTACTAGTAACTATAATAAATATTTAAAAAAGAAGAAAATAAAATAAAAGTAAATAATTAAAACCTAAATATAATTAATAATAAATAAATATAAAACGAAGTAAATAACTAGTTAATTAAGGCTAGATATATTATATATAAGATATTATATATATAAAGTATATAAAGTTAAAGGGGTTAGGTTAAAAACTTTATATTTAATATTAACTAGAAATATATATTAAAGCGTTATTAACTATTATTTTATAAAGTATATAGTCTCTATAATAAATTTTATAAAACCTAGTTATTTAAATTACTTTCCCGATTATATATAAATTTATATTATTTTAACTCTAGCGGATCCACCGGCTAAACTATACTATATTATATATAATTTAAATATTATAGAAATTATCGAATTCTTAGTTATTAATATTCTTTAATATATTTTTATAGTCGAAGATCTCCCTTTATTTACCTACCTCTTTATTATTAATCTCTAAATTACCCTCGTTATTAACGGTTATAAAAATTAATATATTATTATATACCGGGTTTAACCTACCTCTATCGATTTTAATAAAACTACTAGTAATAATAGGAATAAAGGGACTACTAGTAGCGGTAGGAGTAAAGAGACTACTAGTAACGGTAGGAGTAAAGAGACTATTAATAATAATAATAATAAAAGGACTACTAGTAGTAGTAGTAATAAAAGAATTATTAATAACGGTAGTAATAAAGAGACTATTAATAACCCTAGTAATCCGCGCTTTAATAATCTATTTAAGTCTTAACTAAAATTATAACGGAAGAGTATTTAATAAAGATTTAATAACGGTATCGACTAACTCCTTTAATATACCTCGGTATTTATTAATATAGTTAATATCTTTATATTTATATATAGTCCTCGAGGTATTATATTTACTATTTTAAATTATATTTTTATTATTATCCTCCTTCGATATTCTCCTATTAATATAATTTTTAAAATTACGACTTCTATAAACTATATTTTAATTATTAATAGTAGAGTTATTAAATTTTTACGTCCTTAAATAAACTCTTAATAATAACTACCTTCGTTTATTTATTAAAGATAATTTACTCGTTAAACGAAATTTATAAAGAGGAGAAAGAGGGTTAATAAAAATACTAAGACGGCGGGCCTAAAAGAGGTAACGGAAGAGAGAGAAATAATAACGACAATAACGACGATTATTAGAGATAAATCGACTCGTATAAACTAGTAATAATAATAGGGTTCGTAGGGGGGGCGGAGTTATATACGGTTAAAAACTATTAAAAGTATTTAATAATAACGGACGGTTTTAAAGTAAACGCCCGAAGTATAAATATAAACGCGCGAAGTAGAAATTAATAATAAACTCGTTACTAGAGTCGAAAACTAAATCGTCGTTAATTATTACTCCTATAGGCTCCTCTATATTGGGTACTCCTAAAGTATCGGGTTTATAATATATTATAAATATTATATATAAAGTTAATATAATAATTAAAAATCTACGTTTACCCCGCTATATATAATTTACGGTCGGTATAATAAGTCGGCGTTAAAATTATCTATAAACTAAACTCGGTTATAGGATTCTATATCCACGATTATATAGGGTTTATTTTAAATTATTTTATCCGCGAGATTATTAAACCTAAATCTCCTAGTAGTTAGTCGAAAATATTATTAATATAATTTTATTTTAGAACTTAAAGACTATAAATATTAATAATAGAATTAACGCGCTCGAAGACGTATTTAATTACTCTCTTTTTATAGTACCCGAGTCTAGTTATTATTAATTTATAATCGTCGACTAGTAGGTAGAGGATTTATAAAGAATTAATTTTATTTTAAAAAAACTTATAGAACTCGCCGTCTACTATTAATAAAGTAGGATTATATATAATTTATTATATATAAAAAGACGAGGTAAGAATAAAGTTAATAATTAAAAATTTAATATATATAATTAACTAATAATAAATAGAGAGGTATATATTTAAAAAAGAAAAATATTAATATAAAGTAAGATTTTAAGCCGAAACCGCGGTTAAGATTAAATATTTACTCTTTAAACTAGCCCTAACTAGTATAGAGTAGGGTATTAATTTATAATAATATATTTATATAAATAAAGATAATAAAGAAACGAAATAACGAATATTATAAAAATAATAGTTATATACGGAATCAAATATTTATATACGAGACTATATATAACTACCTACTATATATAGTATCTTACTATATATAGTATTTAAATAATTAATTTCTAGTCGATCTAACTAGATATAAAAGAATTATATAATATTAAGAATATTTAAACCGAATAGTAGTACCGTAGCTCTAAATTATTTATATTACGAATAAATTAACTCTTTTAGTTAATATATTAAATCTGGACCTCCTAGAAATATAATTAACTATTTTTATTCCGACCGAGCGTATTAACTTTATTATTATATATAGTTAGTATATATTATTAAAGGATATCCTAGAAGGTAACTAGAGTTTACGAATTAAAATTAATTACGACGAGTATTTATTATTATAGTATATAGTCCTAGAGTTTACGAATTAAATTTAATTAAATAAATATAATTATAATTAGAGCTTACGAACTAAATTCGATTATAACGAATATTAATAATTATTATATATACTCCTAGAGTTTACGAGTTAAATTTAATTATAATAAGTATTTATCGCTATTATATATATCCCTAGAGCGTGCGAAGTAAATTTAATTACGATATATATTAATAATTATAGTATATAGTCCTAGAGTATATAAAGTAAACTTAATTACGACGAGTATTAATAACTATTATATATACTCTTAAAGTGTGCGAAATAAACTTAATTACGACGAGTACCTATAAGTAGTATATATAGAAGAACGCGGTATAGGGATAATAACTAAAGTGGTAAAAAACTCGATAAAAAAATAGTTTATTTTATTATAAAACGGAAGGATTTAAAGAGTATTTATATATAGTCCTAGAATATATAAAGTAAACTTGATTACGATATATATTAATAACTATAATATATAGTCCTAGAGTATATTAACGGAACTTGATTATAATAAATATTAATAACTACTACGGGTACTCCTAAATAACTATTAACGAAATATATAATCGATCGGCGGAAATATAATTAAACGACGGAAGTAAATTATTAAAAACGCGATAAAAAAAGGAGAACCTTAACTCAAAATTTATTTAAATATTAAAGAATCTATTAAACGGAGTCTTAACGAATAACGGTTAATATTTAAAACCGCGAAGTCGATCTTTAATAAAATATTAAAATATTTTAATTTTATATTCGTAGTAAAGAAGTTACTAGATCCTAGGCGAAATATTCTACGCTATTAAATATAATAATTCGTATTTTCTATTAATAAAAAATACTATAATATTATTATTAAAGAATTTACGAAGATAACGATAAATAGTACTATAAAATAAAAGGATCTAAAGAGTACCTACGTATAATACTAGGGCGTATAAACTAATTTTAATTATAACTAGTATTTATAATTATAGTATATAGTTTAAAGTTTATGAAAAGAATTTAATTATAATAAATACCTATAAGTAGTATATATAAAAGAACGCGGTATAAGGATAATAATTAAAGCGGTAAGAAACTCGATAAAGAAGTAATTTATTTTATTATAAAACGAAAGAATTTAAAAAGTATTTATATATAGTCCTAAAGCGTATAAAGTAAATTTAATTATAATGAATATTAATAATTATAATATATAGTCCTAGAGTATAAGAATTAAATTTAATTACGATAAGTATTTATAAATAATATATATAGTCTTAGAGTTTACGAAGTAAATTTAATTATAACGAGTATCCGAGAGTAGTATATATAATTCTAAAACTAATAAAAGAAAATAGTAATAAAACGACGGAGTTAGGTTTATATATAGTACGAAGGCCGGCGGAGGGGGTCTAATTATAATTAATATCGATAATTATTATAAATAGTTTAAGAGTTACGAGATCGAATTTAATAATAACCGGTACCTATAATTATTATTTATAACGATATAATTTATAAAGTAAACCTAAGGATAACGCCTATATATAGTTTTAACTATTAGAGCGTAGGAGAGGGAAATAACTATTAATATAAAATTTATAAATACTATATATAATCGTAGAGTATATAAACGGTTAATAAAACGCACTATCTATAATACTAAAGTATACGAAATAAATTTATTTATAGTAATTACCTACGGTACCTAAATTTAAGAACTTTAAATTTAATAAAATTACTAAATTTAAATACCGTAGTAACTTTTATTAAAACTACTAAAATATAATTATATAGAGTATTTTTCTATATATAGATAGTAATACCTATCCAAAAATTTTAACTAAGATATATATCGAATGTGTTTACTAAGCTCTATAATTTATAAGGTAAAACCTTTTTATTATATATAGCCGTAGTCGAGTTCTAAACTTATGGGTTTGGTTGTAAAAACTACTTAGTCAGCACTGATCTGACCAATCAATTCATGCAGATCATTGGGTTTGCATGCAAACCTGCATATTCGTAAGGTTAGCGACCATCATCTACACTCGTCTGATCCAGAGGATCAGCATCAGCTCCTGCTATCTATTGCATGTCAAGCCATGGGAACCACAGCTTTCATGACGTGTTATCTCCGCGCATCCAATCGGAGGTGCAGGTAAAATCCTCTTCTTGGGTCGAGGACTTGGGGTAGGGCAAGACCGCCCAAGCACGTTATCTCGATATGCTGATCTATGCCTACTTGCCTGCCATCTTCGGATAGCTGCCCATAGCAAGGAGGATTTTTGTTTGTTCCTAATTATCGCTGACGTCTCCTCTTTGTTGTGCCTCAATGAAAAGGGCGCTCGGGTAAAATCCACAAATTCTTTACATATCTTCGTGTTCCATAACACATTCAGAGTCTAAGAAGACTGAATTTGAAATCGCCCCACGAATTGGTTTAGGTCTCTCAATACGACTTCGCACAGCTCGGTAACCATGCTTGTCAAGACCCTTCTCACATCCGGCTTCTTCATTGCTGCTGTTACCTTCGCAGCACCCCTCCCCGGTATTTCATGCTATGATCAAGTCACCTCTTCACACCGCTTCTGCTGACTCACACATAGCTGTCAATGAAAAGAGTGACGCACCTGTTCCTGGAAGTATGCTCAAGCGCTTGCCAGCGGACGTCGACGCCCCAGTACCAGGCAGCATGCTCAAGCGGGTGCTAGAGGATGTTGAAGCTCCTGTACCAGGGAGCATGCTCAAGCGGGTGCAAGAGGATATTGAAGCTCCTGTACTAGGGAGCATGCTCAAGCGCTTGTCAGATCAGCCGAATGCTTAAGCTATATCTAGCCATGGCGGCCTTCTATGACCTAACATCTAGAGCTTAGTGGTATCAAAGGGTATGGATACGGGGTTAGGCCCTCGTTGTTCAAGGGCTTATGGTATTAGAAGGCAGCCATGATATGGAGCAAACTTCTGGCCTTGTATTTATATACTGTCATCCCTTTATTGAAACCAGATTATAGTAAAATGGCCCAGGAGCAACTCCTGTTTTCAGTGTAGATTACTGAATAATTGCCGTCGGCTCATTCAACGAATACGAACGCAAGGTAGGGAGCCGCGTCCTGTGAAGTCAACCCCACTCGCTTGCCCCACATAGTCACCACCTTCTACAAATCATCAACTTGACTTCATGTGATCTTTACTTAGTAAACCCATACAGCTATCTCACCGAAGGGCCTCTATCCGTGTGTCCAGAAAAGCCACAGCTTCTGAGCGGGCGTTGAAAGCCGATCGTGTTTTATTTGATGCCAACGATTACCACCTGGCATCAGTCAAAAAAGGTTTTTTGAAAAACGCGAGAGTCTCAGTACGTTTACTGATATCCGCATATTAGCATGATATACATTAGCATCGTTGTTGCCCTGGCTGTGATCCTTATTTGCCGCCCGGTGTTCCACGCCATCGCCGGCCATGCAGCCTATTCAAAAGCTGCACGCGAGCACAAATGCGAGCGGCCCAAGAAGTATCTCCACCGAATACCGCTCCTCGGCATAGATCTAGTCAACAACATAAATAGTGCAATGGCACAAGGCAACTTGATGGAAGTGATGGGCCGGAACTTTGCGGCATACGGCAAGACATTCGAAGCAACCCTCATGGGTACTACCGTGATCTACACAATGGATCCGCAAAACATACAAACGGTGACAGCATTGGAGTTCGACAAATTTGGTGTCGAGCCCTTGCGGAAAGCGGCCAGCTCGAAATGGATGGGCAACGGCATCTTCGTTACCGATGGCCCTGTCTGGGATCATGCAAGACGGACCTTGAAGCCAGTCTTTCAACGCGCTCAGATAGGCAACCTCGCGCCTTTTGAAAAGCATGTCTCGCGCATGCTCAAGCTGATACCGCGAGATGGATCTATGGTGGATTTGCAGACCTTATTCCATCGACTGGTATGTATCATTATCACGTTTTGAAAACGAAAGGGGCTTTGGACTCAAAGAGGGTTGACATTAGAAATCCTAGTTTATAGACTCTTCGACGGAATACCTCTTCGGACAATCAACCAATTCACTAGCCTCCGCATCTCCTTCTCTCGAAACGGAAGGTTTAATCAAATCGTTTGATGAGGCTCTCCGTGGCGTGAGTCGCCGCCAGCTCCTGGGCTTCGCCATATATTTTCTGGGCAGAGACAGAGACTGGGAGGCTGCAGTGGCCGATACTCACCACCGCATCGACAGATACATAGACGCCGCTTTGCGTAGACGGCAGGACACTATGGAAAACCAACCCTCGGACTCTACAGCACCTCCATCATATGCATTCATCGATCAGCTTGTTTACGAAACGCAAGACCGCCAATTCTTGCGAGACCAACTCCTCAACGTATTCTTCCCTGCGCGTGACTCGTCGGCCATCGGCGCCAGCTGTGTTTTTTTTGTCCTTGCCCGTAATCCTGAGGCTTGGAAAAAGCTACGGAACGACGTTGTGAAGATCGACCAACCCATAACGTTTGAACTACTCAAGTCAATGAAATATCTGACGTGGGTGCTCAACGAATGTAAGTTCAATATCAAGTAGAGACATCCTTCTATAAATTATACTGACCGATAGAATGCAGGTCTTCGCCTCCTATCACCTACAAATAAGTCCATCCGCACCTGCCTCTCAGACTGCGTTCTTCCACGGGGTGGGGGCTCTGAAGGTGATTCTCCGGTCTTCGTGCGTAAAGGTACCCAGATCGATATGGACTTCGGTTTGATGCAAAGGGATGAAGACTTATGGGGCCCTGACGCTGACACGTTTCGGCCTGAGCGGTGGGAGGACCTCAAGCCCATGTGGAAATATGTCCCTTTTCTTGGCGGGCCTCGCATATGTCCAGCACAGCAAATGGTCCTCACACAATATGGCTATCTTTTAGTCAGATTCATTCAAGAATTTGAAAGCATCGAGAATCGGGATGAAGAGATCAAGTTCGTGGAGGAGCACAGGATGACGAAACAAAGCCGCAATGGGGTCAAGGTTGCGTTCTCGGCAGTCAGCGTTTGAAAGACGACGCGAGCTGGCATTTTCTGGGGGTATGCTGCTATAGTAAAGGAGGCGAGTAGTACTTGACCGATTTTGGACTGAGCTTGTTGCAAGCGTAGACTCACAAAGTCTAAGATAAGTTGAATAATACGTTGGTTTGAGTTTAAGGTTCAAAGACGTTCCCTCAATGTAATAACGAGTAGGAATGAAACACGTTGAGTTGAAGATGAAAGACATCGACCCACACATTGTTTATTCCATGCAAGCAAGTCCGAGGCTAATCGACCCACTGGTGAGTCCACGGCGAGAGTCCGTGACCGCATGGTACTGCTTCTGATGAAGCGTAAAGTACGGTGCCAACTCTGTTTGATAGAGAAATCAGCCCGCTTGGAGTAGGAATTAATGGGACTGAAGTAAAACAGAACGACAGGTATACTTAGTCCCTCAGTATCTCACGAATATTAGCTTTTTTGAATGGTTGTTTAAAGCACCAAATGCACTGTCTCAGTACGCAACTCACTTTTGACGCTTTGTGATCGAGCTCCAATTCCGCCTCCCTTTACTCCATTCACTGGTCCCAGCTTCACTCGAATCCGTTTTATTTCTACCTCGCCGTTAACTTTGGCCCTATGATCCGCTTTTAGATCCCTTCTAAATTGGAAGCTAGTCTTATACTTCATCTGAACCCAACGCCCCGGGCCCGTTTTCTATTCTGGATATCGCTTCTTTAAGAGGTCGGCCGTAATTAATATCAATTCTTCTCAGACAGGCCAACTAAAGCAAGCCAAGTATGACTTTAGTTGGGATTACGGTCGTTCGAACGTATATGCTATCTTTTCACGCCGACGTTTCTGGAAATGTATCCTGTTGAGGTTTGTGTAAATTCTGTGTTCAACCGGCTCAAGAAGTTGGAATCATTTTAATTTTGAGAAAAATTTCTGGCATAGCCCTCTAAACCACTTAGAAGGAGTGGCCCACTCTTCAGAAGGGATTACGTGATCATGTCTAGAGAGGTATATTTAGCGTTCTCTATTAGCGTGAAGACCCAAGGTAGGAAAGGTCGGAAGGAAAGTAGTAGCAGGCTGGGACTCTTATGTACCTAAACCTGGGCAGATGCCTGCAGGCTGCGTGGTGGCGCAGTAGGCTATCCACCACTCCTTCTCCCTGTTGCATATAGTAACCCTAAAGTGAACACGAAGTTCGAACCCGATTTAATCTTCGCCACGGCTTCGGCATTGCCAACACTCTGCCTGCCAAGCAGACATAGTGACAGGTAACGCCCTCGTACTTTCGGCTCTCGCAAAATCCAAGACAAGACTTTTCAATTTGCCTCCAGCGATATCACGCTCAAGACCAACGTGCTCGCCACTTCTAATGAATTGCACGTCCAATGCGTCTATCATGGCGTTACGAAGTCTACCTTTACACCAGAAAAATATTATCTGACCACAGCTCAGCACGGAGGAGTGCTAATTGGTCCTGGCATGGAGCCCGTCGTAGATGGCGACAGTGTCCACGAGTCGGGTCAAAAAGTGCGCAATTGCTGCCGAGAGACTAAAGATTTGTGAGGATGGATCACAATAGGAGAAAAACTTGGTTCAAAATACATTCTTGCGGAACATGACGCTACTGTCCTCGCGGTGTTCTCTTCAACACCTTCCACCTTGCTACATTCTTGATGATCTCCACTTCCTCGATCTTTTCCGCATCAGTCTCGATTTCTTCCTGTCGCCTTCACGTCGCTCCAAAGCCTTTCGCTGATCTTGAGCCCTCAAATATATTAGCCACAAGTCATGAGAATACCAATGAGCATTCGTACCGAGTATCCTGTAGATCTATGGTTTCATTCAGCGTTTTAGTTTCGAATTATCGGAGAACATTGATCGCTCAATGACGCTTATCATATTTCATGTCATAAAATACCAGCTGGGTAAAGGGGCCCGGCTTCAGCTGAAATTAGAGGAGCGCTACAGGCTCGACAAGATTCTCTCGGTGATTATTCTAAGTAACAGGCCTGGCAGTGCTCTCCCTGTATTTGTCGTGCACTTCGAAGAGCGGAATATGCAGAATTGGTGTTTGACGATGTTGGATAGAGGAATCATCTTTGACTGACCACGGGAGTGTTTCTAATCAATATTGCGCAGGAGTAATCGGGAATTTCTAACTTAATTATCTCGTGAAGTTTGTGATTGCTAAGTCTAGATGTATTGGCAATGTAGAAGTTTTTTGACTGTTTCCCAGGTTCGGAATGCCCCGCTAGTCTGAAATTGAGATCGAGTTACAGGAGACGCAATCAGGGTCTCCCGCGATGCTGACCGAGAAGGAGGCAATGGACAAGCTATACACATTCCGCAAATATCCGTAGCAGATTCGGGAGCGCGATCGAACATCATCCATAGCTTTAGATAAGACGAGCCCAAGATCGACGTAGTCTGTAGATATCGAAGACCCGACGTCACAACGACTGCTGGCGCTTAGATCATCTTGTGCTGCGCAAGGCAGCCGAGCGCTGTTTAAACACGATCGCCCTGGCTTGTCGACTGTGTGGAGAGATCTGCTGCTGCATGGTCACTCATAAGCATGCTATTACCAAGGTAACTACCAGACATAGGCTTGACACATCTCGGTAAGTTTTTACATTTCCAATATGCGATGAAGCCCGTGTCCTTATAATTCAGAATGGTCTAGGAGACTCGCCAGCCCAGCACCCGAAACATTTCTCGCAGAAAATGGCAGCAGTCTCCCGACCGGTGAACACGGTAAATTCGTCTCGGTATATTTGTTGACTTCGAACACCTCATGCAGTCTCCAGTTGGCGCTCCAGTAAGCCATCTGAACGAATTGGTTGACAGCAAAATACTGCACATACACCAACAGGACCTGGAAGTATGCCTGCCAAGTGATAGTCGCCCATGCTTGGGACACAGTCAATCCTGGCCGTCGAATCTTCGACCGCTCGTCATACGATTGGGTCTTGCTGACGCCGCGATAGAAAGGGACAATGGCCAGATCTTCATCGGAGAGCATCGATGCATGGACTCTTTGTAAGATCATTGTCGCTGGGACAGAAATAAATGCCACTAGACCAACATATAGTAAGAACACTGCAGCGAATTCTAGGATTTTCCTTTGCTGGCCGCCTTCGTCCAGAGTGTTCCAGGAATCCATATCAAAGGCGTACTTCTTGAGTTCAAACCAGCGGCTGAGCGCTAAGGGACCACTCATACTCAATTGCTCCGCGATAGCCCATGAAGCTGTGATTGGCCAAAGCTCGATCAAGACCGCTTCGCCTTTGGGGAAATGGGCGTAAATCTTCTTGTTCGATGGCTTCGTGATACAGTAATGCGTCCACACTGCAAAGCCGCTTCCGAATATCGTTGCGAGGACAATAGACGTGCTACCATATCCGAGTCTCAGCTCACTGGGCTGGCCGGAAAGGAAGAAGTCAATTGCAACTGCAAGATACCATTGGGCCACTGCCATGATAAGGTACGAGCTGAAACCTCGAAAGCAGGCTAGACTCGTGATACGGGTCCACATATTCTTGACCGCCACTTTGGTTGGTGGAGGTTTGGGCGCCTCCATAGTCCCTCGTCGCTGAAGCGTCTCTCGGACTTCGCTCACAGATACTCGCTGTAATTTTGGTGCTACTGCTGACTTGAATGCTCTAGTGACCCGCAAAGCCTTGACAAGTCTGTGAAGTTGGGCACGCTGGGAGTCTGGATGCATCTGTGCGTTGGCTGCAGCGATTGTCCTGATTCGAGTGGATGCAACGATAACGACGGTTGAGACGACGTGGAAAACATACCAGATCTATTTCATCAAGTCAGAGCCGTGAAAGCACCGATATCAAAGGTTATGCTTACCACAAATGATAATATATACTTCGCTGTCGCCAAGCCAAGAAAAATGAAGATGATCCAGACAGGTAAAGCGTCCTTGGAGTCCTGGCTTAGGCCACTGCTCGTACTGTTCCTTTGCGTCTGAAGTAGGGAGTCACCAACTGGCCGATATGTCTTTGGTAATGGGGGCTCGCCAATTGACGTCAATCCATGTGACGTGCAGTAGACGAGCAGATATTCCAGGGCCATTTGAGCTGTGGACATGGTGGACAATCGATTTCCGTTGCGGGAGCAGAGGCCCAAGGTCTATATATTTAGTGAACCAGTCGAGACAGTACCCTGACCTTTTTTTGGAGACACTCAAGCTGGCGTTCGGCGATAGGCTTATCAAAATCCGAGCTTCACAGATGAAGGCCAACAGTGATTTGTATGTTTAAAATGGGGAAAGTCGGTCTTTTACACAGGTCAAAAAACGCTTAAGCGCCAAGAAGACAGAAAATGAAAATTAGAATACGTTGCCTTGTGAAGAAGATTTAAGATGAAGATTGGAGGCGGAGTTCTTCAGCTTTCAGCCCCAGTCTCGGCTATGTGTTGCTTAGCCGTTGCCAGCCAGCTTGGCGCCAAGGGCAGCTAAGTAGAAATCTATCAAGCACAGGGGGTGGCGAAACCCCTTGCCGGTCCAGCCCTACCGCCTAGCACTATAGAAATAACGAAAAATCACGCCTTGGGGAGGGTATCTACTTATAGACCGTCTATATCTGGACGATATGGGTCTAGTATTAGCGTACGAGGCCCTATTACTAAGTCGTTGTTAATAGATTAATTGATTAATGGAATACGTACATAATTTCTATCGTGCTAGACAGTAGGGCTGAACCGGCAAGGGGTTTCGCCACCCCCTGTGAAGGCTTCAATTCTTCCTCTCCATGTTCTATACATCAATTGAGAGGAAGTCCCCTGGATAGCATGATTTAAATGACGCTTTCGAGATCTAAAATCTGTCTATTGTACCCTTGCGCTTCCCATTTAGCGGACTTGATCCACCTGTCCGGCCGGACATGACTTCGCCTCGATCCAACCAGTCAGAAAACCCGTCGCGTTGGGTTTGGCTCAACGCTCAATTGAGCTTTTACCGATGCATATGTCCAGACATGCAGGGACTGCTCTACTGGTTTGTATTGTATTACCTGCTGATCATCGTTGGTGGACAAGCCGCAACTCACATTGCCGCGACTGTTGAAATACGACTTATAGTTCCAACTCCAACTTAGGGTTTGCTTCGTCAATTTATTTCCTGAGTCGCTGTAAATTGGATTGACTGGATGAATGTTGCGCTTTCAATGTTTAATAGACTTCCTGTTTAAGGATCCTCGTCGTCTTTTTGAGCTAGCTGCTGACAGGTTTTCTGCTCGCACGGGATCGAAATAGCACGGCAAACCTTCCTTCCATCTCATCATACCATTATCACCATTGTTCCTCTATGTTATCCTTCACTTTGTTGCAATTTATCGTCTCCATAGAATTTACGTGGCGTTCTTTGTTTCTCCTCGCTGCTGCTGCGGCTGCGGCTTCCACTCATCCAGTAGTCATCCCAGCAGGTCCTCCACTACCATTTGCCCCTGTATATGCCCCCCATCGCTTCGGTATCAAGCAGATCTCATCGACACATGTGACGAGCCCGGTCTCCCAGTCCCACCAGCCATCGGATCAAGAGGCACCTGCCCAAATGGACGTGGTACTCACCACCACGTCAAAGCTTGTGGGCATGTTCAAAGGGCGCCTGACCCCTACCACGCTGATCCTCGTCACACCGTCTGTAAGCGATGTATGGCATTACAGCCGTATTGATGCTAATACAAGCCTGGCACAGCACAGTCTATGGCGCCAGCGTCTGACTAAAGCTCACGTGTCCGTCTGCCGCCTCTGCGAGGCCGAGCAAGGAGCTGATCATCCCGAAGGTCTCGATGGCTGCAATTGCTATAGGACCAGGTATCAATAGCGCTGGCTTTGCCACCTCTTTAATGACCGATATCATCGCCACGTCGTGGTAGATATCCACGGTCTAAGCACCAAGAGCGACAGACTAAGGAAATTTAGTAGATACATGGTCACCGAGCCACGGCCGCCACAGATAGTGGGTCAGAATGTGATGTGTCCTTGTGAGAGGGACCCTGTGCGGAATTCGTTGGGGTCGCATGCGCCGCTATTTGATATACCGCAGCCTGGATTTCCGGGGATTGATGAGATTCAAGTTATTAACGTACTGGGTGCGATCGTGTGGCCAGAACCTGTGAGACAATGTCTTGTTTCCCGTAAATAGATTGTGCGGCCTAATCCTCTGAGGCGGTCGAGACGGGTGAGAGATCATAGATTGGGGTTGTAGTCGAGTGCTTGGTGACAAGAGAAAAGAGATCAGGCAGTATACTAAGTGGGGTAAGGACTCACAAACGGTAAATCTGATAAGTGAGTAGGAAAGAATTCTTTCGCTTCCTGAGCATTTCTTTTTTATCTTAAATTTCAACTTTAGCGAGGTGTTTCCTCGTTCAATTCTCAACGCATGTATTCCCAAGAATCGCCTTTAGAAAGTTCTTATCGAGACACTAAGAAGCACACTTCCTCCAAACATTATTACCTTCATGTCATATGCTCCCATGAAGCGCTTCAAGGCTACGTAAGTGTCCAGAAATGAACAAGTTTAAGCATGTGCTCGAAGCGGCACTTTCTTAAGCCCATGACACGTTGATATCGAGAGATTAAACAACAACACGAATACTACATTCTCACAACTCAATCCACTCAGTCCAGAAAACCCAATGGGTAGCATGACTTCATTGATCACATCCCCTACACCAGGATGTCCCTCCTCAGCCTTCTACCCTTCCCCAACCCGGCCGCTTCTGGCTCTCACCCTCTCACCCTCTAAGCGCAAACCCAAAACGAACGCCCCAGGCTACCACCCACCCAAACACCAAAGTCCACTCTGCCACCATCCGCTTCCCACTCGCTCCTTTACTCGACACCTCCACCGCCGTCGCAGCCGCCTCACTCAACCCTCCACTCCCAGTCCCCGTCGCCCCAACATCTACGAATGACGGACTCGGATTCGCTGGCACAGTCGGGGCAGTCACGTTCTCCAAGCGCGGCTGGGGGATTGTGTTGATGCCTGTGTACATTGGCACCGAAGGGTTGGTTGGGTAGGGAGGTATAGGAAGGCTTGTGTTTGGAGAGCGCAAGGCAGCTGTGGTGGCTGCTTCAAGGCGAGGAGCGGTGCCGGTAGAGAGGGGTGGAGGGATGGGACCGGTATGTGGAGGTGTTGAGAAGAAGTGCACTGATTTCGCTGGCGGTGGTGGAGGAAATGGAGGCGCTGAGATGATTTTGGGGGCTACGACGATTGGTGATGGTACTGGAGCCGGCACGACCTTTGGCGCTGGCGCAGGTGCAGGTGTGATCATATTCGGTGCTGCTGCTGGTCCAGGCGCTTGGATCTGGCCATCGCCTATCTCGCCGAACATTTGAGCGAGCGTGGTGGTCGTGAGTGGCATCAAGAGTATGAGAAGGGTGGTTGGTGTGTACATGCTGCCGTGAGTCGTTGAAGAGTGAGTGTTGGATTTGTCTTTCCGTGATCGTGAGTGCTGTTTTTCTGTGTAGTGGTCGGGCTATGTCTGGGTTCGTTCGTAAAGGTGATCTAGAGGGAATGTCTTGTGCTGGTGCACTCAGGTAAAGAATTTTACGCGGTGCTGAGGGCGATGGGTGGAGAGCGACGACCGAGTTACGTGAGTAGTGAGTGAGACGTAGGTGCTTTAGTGGTCAGTGCTATCAAAGGTTAGTGGTCATAATGCAATCGATACTGTTATAAAGAAGGAACGAATTAGATTCCAACTTATCAAGGTACTTCCCGCCTCCAAGGGCGGAGGAATGTGCGAGACCTCAGCCCTTGCGTCGGTTGAAACCTGAGTTGCATTCTTACCACCCCTTTTTAGATATCTAGATCTTAGGGAAGGGGAGGCATGTCTTGCTAGAACTTTGAGGTACTACGTGCAGAAACAGGGAGAAGGAGAAATGATACTTACAGTAGCTATAGTGGTTCGACGCGAAGGGGTGGACGGTGAAGGTTCACTTAGTGACAATGCGCGCATGATGGAAACAGTGTGCACTGTTTATAAGTGAAAGTCTTGCCAATGGTCTGCAAGCATCAATGACAGCGGTCTATAGTATCAAGTGTACACAAAAATTGCAAGCCTCAACGAGAGAAGATCCCCGAACAATTACCAAATACCCTAGCTATGACTTGTCAATTCGATACAACCCCCAGCAACAATGGCTTCCATCTACTGAGTCGCGTGCGTCCCATTCATACCACTGGAACCGTCATCGACGTACTTCTCATTGGTTCGGATCATAGGACTCCTGCTCGTCTTCCCAAAGTACGTGCTGTAGTCGAGTTCAGCATCGTAGTGCTTGCCAACGCCACGTACGCGCTCCCAGAGAGACAAGTGCTCAGGGTGGACAGCGACACCGTGGTAATCGCTTTCACGGCCTGCGCGCATATATTGCCAGCGGCGCTCTTGCTCCTTGAGATCGAGACCAGTGCTGTCTGGTAGGAAGAGGAGGGTCAGAAGCATGCCGGCAAGGCCGAACCATGGCACGACGTAGAATTTCATTTGCGTGGTGATGTAGTTGTACAAGACCGCGGCCTTCAATGCACCGAGTTTGCCGCAGGCCGCGGAGAAACCGTGGGCAGTGGCACGCATGGGGGTGGGTTACACTTCGGCTGCGACGAGGAAGGTGACGGCGTTGGGGCCGAATTGATTGAAGAACGAAGAGAGGAAGGATATGGCTTGGAATTCGCCGATGTGCTTGGCGGAGGTGTAGTATTTGAAGTGGAAGCCGGGAACGGCGAAGAGGATGAGGTCCATCAGGAAGCCGACCATTTGCATGTTTTTGCGGCCGTAGAGCTTGTTGTCAATGAGGAAGGCTGGAAGAGATTATTCGTTAGTGGGCGGTCGCGGAAAGAGAGATTGGAACATGAGAGGAGGCTTACAGGCAAGATAGTATCCGGCTAGTGAGAAACCAACATTGATCAAGTTATAGAGCCAACCGGGCATAATAGACTTGCTATTGTTGGTGATGACGGTGATGAATTCGCTCTGGAAAAGCTTGTTTCCATCCATAGCTGTCGTTGGGCTTGATAAGATAGTCGAAGATCTGCTTCTCCTTGTCGGTCATGTTGTGAATAGGATCGTGAGTACCGCTCATGTCAGGCCCATGAGGGGCAGCGGGTCCGTAATCCTGTACGTGGGCCATGTCGAGTGTCTGTAGGCACCATCCTGCGCTGGCTTGGGTCGAGCCAAGGTTGAGGCGCTGTGCGATATATACAGCCAAGTGCGTTAAGGAGCTGGGCGATCGAGGTTGATATGTAGGGTATCTGGATTTGGACCGAATCGAGGTCCGGGTACTTGCGCCGAGTAGGCCTCCTAGTCCTCCTAGTCCTCCTAGTGTTGGATGAAGGAGAGTGGGATTGAACAGTCCCGTCGGGTCGAAGTTGCCTCGTGGGGTGGATATATGTTGGATATGGATGGTATAGGATGACGTCCAGTGGTCGGTGCAGTCGTAGCTCTCCCGTGCTTGCTCGCTAAGGTGAGTGAGCGATTATGCCCGTTCCGTTGGGCAAGTATTAGATATTGGGCGATTGATGGCTCTTAGCTAGATGCGCAGGATTTTCTCCTCGAATCAGATGTCCAACGACACAATCTCTGTCTGCCAGTCACTGGCAGTGTTCAAACGACGCACGTGGGCTCAGTCCGTATAGTATTACAGGTGCCTCCGACTCTCGCCTGACGGGTCGCCTCGGCTGTTGCGTATGCGCAGCCCGAGAGTGCTTCTCGACGCTGATGATAATGCTCATACGAAGTACTGATGGGAGATTGGAGGTAATTCTGTAGGCGTTGGAGAGGGAGACATGGAGGGGCTTCGTAGCGTGTGAGGGTCGACGTTTGGTAGCGAGTAATGGCAACCTCTCAAAGGCCGGGAATAAAGAATGCTTGTCATGATGAACTTGGAACCTTTCTAATTCGACGCCGAATGCTTAATCTGCTTCTCTACCGAACTTTCCGCAGCTAAAAGTGACTTTGGGGGTGGAAGGGCGAGTTTCATTGAGGTAGTCTGGACGCCGTTTTACGATGGCCTTTCACACTTGCTAAACGATCAATACCTCACGCTAAGGTACTGATCGGTAATTTTCAAACCATTCGAGAGCGCTGCCAAGACTGCTGCCTAACTCGCCGAGCTGAGAAGGACCCTTCAAGATTGCTTCAGAACCTGGAACTTAAAGTAATTGGGGAAAATGAGGAAGTCAAGAGAGTAAAAATGCCAAAAGAAAATTTCTCCCCAACAGGCTGTGACATTGTTAGAATTAACATAGCAATGAGACGCTTGCAGACTCACGAATCGAACCCTGGTCTCCTGCGCAGAGTCGAGTGACAAGCAGAAATCATTACCACTAGACCATTGAGGATTAAACCAGACCTGTATTTAGGATTTTACTATATTATATATAGTCACTTTTCAAGTTGGAGCCTGTAAAACCATTGGAAAAGTATTCTCATAATAGGACATTGGGCTTAAACAACCATTCATCTTCATCTTGACGACTCGCTTAAGTTAGCATTCACTATGTCTATGAGCCCCACGCTGCTATCCTTAAGCCTTTTCTAAAGAACCTCGAGAGTGGGACCGCGGCACGGACGGGAGTATTCTAACCGATTTTCTTGGTGCCGAGAAGTAATTTTGTATGAGGAACTTGTTCGTCAAATTTACGAAGATTCCGAGTTCTCTAACCACCACAACGCTCAGATTACTTAATAGCGACTTCAAAATATTGCCTACACTTGGATCTGTTTTCGCGATAGGCCAAGAAAACCCGGTCAGTATACCGCGGTCTTAGAACGCGGGCGCAAGATGGGATAGTCGCCATCCGCCAATACACACCTCCACGACATATTAGTAGCTTTCTGAGGTCTAATGGAACAGCTTCCTGCCCTAGACGAGGTAAGTTGAACATGAACTACGTCGCCTACGAGCGCGCAAAGCTAAAGTCACACTATAAAGGGTGAAAGATTGCTCCCAGCATTATCCTCCCCCGAATACAAGTTTACAGTACGCCTTAGTCGTCTTCCAACAGAAAGGCTTTGCTGTATTGAACGGTTCCCTAGGGTCAGGTAGACAAAGACTGGACTCTTCCGACATTACTCGAGAATTTTTTGAATGATAAAACCGATCCAGTACGATGGCTTAAGGACCTAATAGACGACTACGAAAAATCGGAGATTACCCTTGAAAACATCATTTCAGAAATTCCGGTTGTCGGTGGCTGGTTGCATAATGCACTGCCTCAATTTCAGACATTCGCACATCAGCAATGTCTATTGATCTTGGGCTTCTGTCCACAATATGGGGAAACTATTGCAGCGGGAGGTATAGCAAATACTGCACTCACGACTACGACCTGCTTTACAGATGTCATTGCTGGTTCAATAGCCCGTATCTTTGGTCACGCGATCTGCCTATGCGCCCGTAAGGACTGTCGAAAAGTAAAACGCCTCGGTAGGGGACAACTTTCTTGAAATGGTCCCTCACTAACATCGTCAGAACGTGGCTCGAACACTTATCGAGGTTGCTTGCCCATCGGTCAATCCGAATCGGTTTGGCTTTGCTTTGCAACCAAACTTGAACTGTCGATCGCAAAGAAGGAATTCGGCATATCTTTCAGGGGATGTGTATCGTTCTCAACAGCTGCACAAGACATAGCCACATTTTTGGATATGCAAATCTGGTCTATCAAGGATCCTTCTATCATTGGCCGGGCTTTTTTGTATTCGTCATGGCTTGCAAATGTAGGTCTCAGAGAAATTGCAATAGATTTAGCGACGATCGATGGTAGACAAGGAAAAATGGTATATAAAGCCCTTCGAAGGGACATTATCAAAGGTAGGTACTTGACCCCATCGATTCTAATCTAGAATTAAACTGTGTGCTCGAAAGTTGACTTGACACATCTGCAGCTCGCCCAAAATGGAAAGGCTTGGAAACGTGGATTGGAGAGACAGTGCTTACAGATGAACGTCTCCTCCGGCGCCGGTCGATTGCTGAAGCCATGAAAGATGACTACGTACCTAGACGGAAAAGAAAGCAGGGCAGCAATTTGCAGGGTCCATTAACAAAGAAGCAACTTCAAAACAAAAAAACACATCAGACTCAACCTTACAAGGACGCGAAAAAGCGCCACAGCCAAACCCCGAGAGGAAAAGAGTTGCACAATGCTCGAAGCCGGATAGCTTATCGGAAGGTTAAAGCCAAATTGTCAGAATCGAGGCCGGAAGTAGACGGGGCTCTCAAAACGGGGATGGATCCTGAATCACAGAGCTAGGCCGATATGAGTTTTGCAAGACTGCGTGCATTACCCATAGAATGATTTTCTTATTTAACGGCTCGCTGATGCAAATCATATAGATAACAGCAAGATCTACAGATGGTCGTTAGGACTTTAACATTAAAAAAGAGAAAGGAAAAGGGGTTCCCAACCCTTTAATACTGCGGTAGTGCCTTCAGGTGCAAGAGGTACCTCAGTACAGCTAGACTCAATAATGTTGTAGATCAAAATTGTTCGCATATACCTAGGAGTATTGAGTTCCTATTTTCTGAAGCCTGTTTATTGTGTAAAGCTATTGTTCAACAGATTTCAATATATATTTAGAGAGACAGAAAAAGGCCAGAAGACCTTCAAGAGTCTAGATACTATCATTGTGACCTACAGTACCACCTTGTTGTGAAATAGCCTAGTGGAGCTACTAAAAATCATAAAATGTTGTGAGGGAGTACTGTAGAAGTTTAAGGCGGCGAGAGAAGATCTCTAGCAATAGCCCGCTTTACCGAAGGCAGTAATTCACGTGTATACATACTACGCGGATATCTTATGTGTAGGTGAGAACGTACCCGATTCGCGATGGCCCCGAACGCTATTTCACGAGGCTTTATTACTATCTATTCTTAGTATCTAAAACGCAGTATTAATTTAACGGTAATTTTTAATACGATATAATAATTACCTAGACTACTACCTAGTACCTTTTAAATTAGGCCGTATAATTAATTAATATAATATTTTAATATTCCGCCTTATTAATAAATATTCTTAATAATATATAAAAGATTTAATTTACGGCGTAATTTAATAGAAGATATTAAATAAATATAGATTAATAAATTAATATATTAAAGAAAAACGAAGTATAAAATAGTATTCTAAAACTCGTTATAATATATTCTAACTATAATTATATATCGCTATTAGGGTAATTTATCGACGCTAGTATTCTCGATATAATATATAATTATTAGCCTCTCGAATTTAATTTTAATTTAATATAAATAAAATTTACTTCGCCTCTACGAATAATTAATATAGTCAAAATCTTTTATATATATATATATAGCGATTCTTAACTTAATATAATTAGTAATTATTATAAAGATAAGATATAAATCTAGATATTTTAAATTATAATATCTTTAAAGTTATTTATTATTTTAATATATTTTACTAGCGAGAGATAGAAGTAATAAATAACCTATAATAATATATATATTAAGAATATCTTTAAGAGAGACTTTATTATATTTCGAATTTAAATAATTATTAAATATATTATTATTTTATTATTAATACTTTATATATAAATTATTATCGAATAGAGAAATCCGTATTATCGACCTATATCCTAGAAATTTATATATAACTATTAAATATACTCTCTTAAAAATTTATATAGAGTAGGAAATTTAATAACTATAATTTATAAATAAATAAAAATACGGAGTATTATTATATATTTAGAGTATTATAATTTATACCGCCCCGATTCTTTATAATAACTAGATTCTCGAGGTTATCTAAAATTTATATAAAACTCTTTTTTATTTATAATATAAAGAAATACGACGTCTTGAGATAAATATAATTTATATTAATTAAACTAATATTTTAGAGCGAGCCGAATAAGTCCTATTTATAAATATTATTTATTAATAAATAAACTAGTTTATTATATAATTAGGAGTTAATAATAGAGTAAATAATAAAACCTTTTATTTTCTTTATCGTCTCGATACGTCGGTTATATCTTTAATATACGATTAATTTAAACTATAAAAATATACTACCCTATATAAAGATAATTTAACGACTTTTTATTATTTATTATAGCGGCCTTAATTTTCTTATATATAAATTATCTAGGAGATAGTCTTTACTAGAATTATTTCTACTATTATATATTATAGTAAATTAGTAAATCTTTAAAGTATATTTATAGATACTATAAATATTATTAAAATATTTATAGATACTATAAATATTATTAAATAATTAAATATTCTTTAATATTTACCTATAAGAGGTAGAGATTATTTTAATATAATTAAATTACTTTCTCTATTTAAAATAATTTAACTAAGTTAATTAGATTTTATAATTTTAGTATTTATAAATAAATATACTAATATTATAAATCCTCGTAATAAATTATACGCGTTATTTAATCTAACGAGAGATAGAGAAAAGATAGAATATAGAAATAATAATTTAATTATATATCTCGAGATCGATTATATTTAATTTATAGAGAGAGTTTATATAAATATAATAAAAGTTATAATTACTTTAACCGGAATTTAGGACGTATTATAATAAATTTATAATAAATATAAAATTATTTCTAATCTCCCTACCTAAATCCTTAATTGAATATTACGATCGGGATTCTTTAAGAACTTTAATAGATTTAACGGCTTAGCGAGCCAAGAGACTATTTACTACTCGACGTAGTATATAGATTAATAAGTAGGTAAGTGTTTAACCGTTTATCTACTCGATATAGGAATAAACGAGTAAATGGATAAATAGCGCAGTTTCTATCATGGTTATAGTATTGATTTGGAGCGATCTTCCGTCTTGGCGGGGTCGCATACTCTTTTGGCGCACTTAACAGGATCTGAACCCTATTTCGTGACAATTGGTAGCAAAGGTAGGTTCGAATCCTTACGCATACGGTCGGATAGCCTAGATAGGTTAATTACAGGATACCTGGGATTTCGGTAGGGGATTTAATAAACCCCCTGTGCCTTTCCTAGCTCTACCGCCATGGCCGTAATTAGCTTACCGTGTACGCGCACCCGGGGGGCATATACTTGAACTTGTACTCGTGCGTCGGGCCTACGCACGGGGGCGTATGATTCCTTCTTAAAAAGGGGGCAATTATCATGGTTATAGTATTGATTTGGAGCGATCTTCCGTCTTGGCGGGGTCGTATACTCTTTTAGCGCACTTAATAGGATCTAAACCCTATTTCGTGACAGTTTCCTTCTTTTATATAAACTACGTACTTTCCTAGTAAATAGGAGCTTCGTATTTAACTTTCTTTAAAACCTTTAATTATAGATTTTAAATATAAACGTTTATTAAATTATTAATTAAATTTATTAAATTTATTTAATTATATTTTATATTAATACGAAACTTATTATTTTTTAATTCTTAATACTCCTCTCTACGAGTATTAACTTAGGTTCTATCGATATTATATTTAAGTATTAAACGGAGAGCTTTAATATTAGAGCGTTTTAATAATAGAAAATAATATTAATAAATTAAGAAAGTTTCTAAAAATTTAGAGAAAGAGTTTATTTTATTTTCTAAACCCTACGAAGTATATATTAAAGAGAATATATAAAAACTTTAATATTTCTCTAAACTCTTTTTTATAATAAAATCTATATTTCGACGAGAACGAGACTTTACGGATATTAAATATTTGATTCGAGGAAATTAAAAAAGTATTTAAAATCTACCTTAATTTTAAAAATAAAGAATTAAGGTTTCTTTATTTAAAATCGAAATTCCTTCGTTAATATAGGGAGTATTAATAATTAATAATTATATCTTTATATAATTCTTTAAAGACTTTTATTAACGATACGCTTTAAAGAATTTTAACTATTAATTAAATAAACGACTAACGATTTATTTTACTCGAATTTAAATAATATTTCTAAAGTTTATAACGTTTTTTAAAGATAAATTAATACTTCTTTAAATTTATTAATAATATCGAAGTTATAAAGGAGTTTATTTTATAATATAAAACTAAAGTCTTATTATTCCTTTTAGAAATAGCGTATATATATAATAATCGTCGATTTATATTTATTTATAGAAAATTTATATATCTAGTACCGGACGAAGCCGAAATAAACGATATTATTATATTATTTAATAATTATTAGGTCTTATTTCTACTATACTAAAACTACGAAAAATTTAAATTTATTAATAACTATTATTAATAAGGAGTCAATATAATAATAAATAATATAAAAGATATTAATTATTTTATAAAGGATTTGGTCTTAATATATTAAAATCTTAATATTACCCTAGTCTCGATAAAGTTAGCGGTAGGGCTTAGCCCGCCGTTTTAATAAATATTTATAATAATATTTTTATTAAAGTCTACCCCGTAATAAATCGCTCTTTTTAAAAAAAAGAAGTTAACGCCCTCGTTAATATATTTATATAAGGTATCGTAAATAATAACGTAAATAATATCTATATATAAAAGTAAATAAATAAGAAATATATATTTTAAATTATCGACCGATTACGGGTAGACCCGTAGAGTCTTAAAATTTAATATAGAGCCGTAAAGTTTAGAGTTAAAATCGCGATAACGAGATAAAGCGATAAGGGGGTATAAAGATAATATAAATAATTAATAATAAAAACTATAATATTAATAAAATAGGGGTGTATATATATAATATTATAAAAGTATTAATATTAAAGGACTAGGGCCCTAAATATATATTAAAAAAGTAAAGTTTTAATATAAATCTAATTAACTAGGGAAAGTTATTTAATAGTATTTTTAAAATTAAAACTATTTTAACGCGGAGCTAGTCCCGATTCGGCTAAATAATTATATAATTAATATATTATCCGAAGTTCTTTTCTTTATAAATATACCGCCTAGTTAAGAAATAACGATAACGAGGGGTATATATTTAAATCTATATAAAGAAATATATAAATAATATATTATTAGAATATTCGGGCTATATAACTCTATATATAATTAAACGAATAATTTAAAACTATTAAAAAGTAGTTTTATTAGTTCTCGGTATAATATTTCTTTAATATTATCGTAGTACCCGTACTTTAAATAAAGCTCGATAAATAGATTTAATATAATAATTATTTCCTAGTAAAAATAAATAAAAGGCGATAACGTAAAAGAGAAATATAATTATATTTCTAAAATTATCGATTTTAGAAGAAGAGTTTAGTTTAATATCTAGCCTATTATTTATATTCCTTAATAAACTCGTCCGCGAAAATATTTTTAATATTTATTTAATAATTTTATATAAATCCCTAACTTTTTTAGGATAAAAAGTATTTAATAATATAACCCTTCCCCTTTTTAATAACGCGGTTATCGAGGATATACTTTAGTTCTTATTCTAGCTTTAAATTATCTCGCTCGGTTTCTATTATTTTAAAGTTAATAAGTCGTAGATATTTAAAAAAGTCTTAATCTAGAGGTAGGTACTACTCTAACTATACTATTAAAAATATATTATAAATCCTCTAATTTTTAGGGAGGTTAAGGCGGTATATAAATTTATTAATATAATTAAAAACCTTAAATAACCTAATTATTTATTAATTATATTTATAACTAGTAAGTTTATTTACCGGAATATTATAATTTTTATATAAATATAATAAAATTTAGTCCCTTTTACGAAAGTATTAAAAATAATAAATATAATTAAAATACTCCTTATTATATATTTAAATAAAGATAATTATATTCGAAATTTAAATATATATTAGTTTCTTTAATAAAATATTATTCTCCTAGTTTCCTAGGTCTAACGTGTTATTAATAATAAAACCGAAAACTACTTTATTTAAGGTATAGTTAATAGGCTAGGAAAATATATTATTATATTATATAATTATAAAAGATAGTACCTCTTCCTAGGCTTTAAAATTTTATAAAGTAATAATTTAGAATTTTAATATAATTTTAATAATCTAATTTATATATTTATTTAATTCATTCGTTTATAAATAATAAATAGTAGAAAATATTAAATTTATTTTAAATTTATTAAATAAAACCTTCTTTAAGGTATTTATAAATTTACGATCGTAATTAAAAAAAATAACTTTCGGAATACTTTAATTTATTAAATATAAATAACGTAAAAGTATATTTATTTATTACTCTACTTTTTATATTAATTTTCCTAGAATCGCGGTTACCTTTTAGGAAAATTTATATATAATAATTATAATATTATCGAATCCTTTTTATAAAAGGGGTAAGGTTAAAATAAAATTAATAAAAATTATATAAAAAAGAGAGGGCGGTATAAAAATAAATTATAATACTCTATAAAACTTATATTTAGGAGTATTAAATAATTAATATTATAAATAATATCGTAAATACTCCCTTAGTTTTTTATTTAATTTATATATATATTAATATTATTAAGGCTCTCCGTTTAATACTTTAATATAATATCGATAAAACCTAGGTTAGTACTCGTAAAGAGGAGTATTAAAGATTAAAGGATAATAAGTTTCATATTAATATAAAATAAAACTAAATAGATTTAATAAACTTAATCGATAGTTTAATAAACGTCTATATTTAGAATTTATAATTAAAAGTCTTAAGGGAAGTTAAATACGAAGCTCCTATCTATTAAAAAAACACGTAGTCTATATAAAAGAAAGAAACTATACTATTTATTAATTTACTCGTTTATTCCTATATCGAGTAAATAAATAGTTAAACGTTTATTTATTTATTAGTTTACTCGCTTATTCCTATATCGAGTAAATAAATAATTAAGCGCTTATTTACTTATTAATTTATATACTACGTCGAGTAGTAAATAAACCCCTAGCGTACTAAATATATTAAATCTATTAAAGTTCTCAACGAACTTTAATTATAATAAATACCTAGTTATTATTTTATAGTATTTATATCTTCCTATATATAAACTAGAATATACGACGTTAAATAAAACTTTAATATATAAAGAAAGTATATATAAATACTTTAATATATATACACGATCGGTAGCTAAATTATTAATATATTATATTAAATCGTTACCCCTCTTCGAAAATAGAAGATCTACGGCGTTCTCGCCGGTTTCTACGTTATAGTTAAATATATAATTTATTTTAATTTGAAAGTCGTTATTCTAATATCCTTAAAGTAATTCTTATTTAAATTATATATTTATTTTTATTAATATATAGACTTTATATATATATACTTAAAGTATATCTAGCTCGTTTTCTAAAAAGTCTTTAACTACGTCCTTTTATTATAGTCGGGATAGAGTATCTAGTATTATATATTTAATACTAGGTTTATAACGGATCTCTATATTTTAAAAATACTAAATATAATTTAAGGCCCGTACGATACGTAAATTAGTCTTTATTATAAATAAGGTAGTTATATTTATTTATTTAATTATACTAAACGTAGCTCTATAATTAATATAGATAACTATTTTAAAAATTAATTCGATTATATATTTAATTTTAATAAATACCTATATTATTCCTACTAGTTCTATTTTAATAAATTAATAGTATATTTCTATATCTTTAAAAAGTCGGTTAAAGAAAAAAATAAACTAAATTTATTTCTAGTCGGGATAGAGGTCTTTTAACTTTTTTATAATATAATAAATTATAACCCTATAACCGAATTTCTTATTAATATTAAAGTCGATAAATAGTACCTTTTTATTATCGAAATAATATAGAAAGAAAGATTTAGAAAGAGTATTTTAATAATTTTAAATAAACGGATCTCTTATAAGGAAGGTATTTTAAAACTAGTTTTCTTAATATATTCTTATCGCTAAATACTAGTAGAGGGTACTCTATTTAATAATATAATTTTCTTATTTTATAAAGGCCTAGCTAGAGTAGTATAATCTTTAATATAATCTCTTAATTAACTAGTTATTCCTAGGTATATTTTAAATACTACTAACATTTAAAGAAAAATTAGTTATTTAATAATTATAAACTTTTCTTTAGAAGTTAATAACCCGAACGAGTTAACCTTCTAATTAAATAATATAATTAATAAATAACCGATAAATACCTTTTTAAAATTAACTAAAATATTAAATTTAACGAATAAAGAAAATATTATATATAGGTATTAAATATAATCCTCGAGAGTCTAAAAGAATATTATTATATTATCGATATATACTCGGGCGAATACTTTATAAATATATAAAATCCGGTTTATTTGTTATTATATATATATAGGCGAGTTTTTAAATTTTATTACTATAATATTAAAAGTCTCTTAACCGCGGTATAATATAATAATAAACTTATATTTATTCTTAGAGTATATATACTATTAATAGAAAAAACTAGCCGCGTCGATAACGATAATTTAACGATAATCTTTAACGGCGCTAATTATATTATTTTATAAAAGTAAATAATAGATATTTATTATAACTATAGTATTTAAACCTCGAATATTAATAATAGTATAACTCTTTTTAATACCGTTTAATTTTATAATCTAAATAACGAAGACTAGGAAGTTAAATAAAGTAGTTTATATCGTCTATTTAAATCGTCCCTAAATATATAATTTATTAAAGGTTTCGTTAATAATCTTCCGGTTTTTATTTTTTATAAAATAAATATATATTATTTTAGGTACTTTATCTTCCTAGTTAATACGAAATAATATATATATTTATTTATTTTCTAGAATATTAATAAAGCCTCCTTCTACCTAAAATATAAAGAATTAATTAATAACCTTTATTAACTCCGGTTATTTACTATAAATAATAATATTATTTAAAAGGATAATATTCTTTACCGAAGTAATTACCTCTATTAATAGAATAGAAGGCCGGGAATTAATTAGTTTCTTTATATCTTTACTCCTTAAAGGTTATTTAAAAAGTAATAAACTAGTACTAACGGTAACTATATTATTAAAAGTATTTTTAATAAAAGTTTCTTTATATTTTTAAAGAGGCCTTTATATAGCGAGCTCGCGAATATCGTTATCGTTTATAATAATACTATAGTAGTTATTAAATTAAACCTCGACTATTTAACCTAACTTTATATCCCTAGGGATTTTAATATATTTATTCGTTTTATTCTTTATAAATATTAATTTTATCCTATTATTAACGATTCCGGTAAAGAGGTATAAATTAGTATCTACTAGTTTAAAGAAGTAGTTTTATACTAATAAATTAAATTTATAAACTTCGATAATTACCGTAATTTATAGGGGGATAATCTTTATTTTTATAATATATATTAACCGGTTTATATTTATACCCTTTAAATAGATATTAATAGGGTACTTTATATTATAACTACCGATATAAATTATTTAACGAGATATTAATATATTAATTCCTTTAGGGGTTATAATATTTATATTAATAAATATACCTACTTTAAAATTATCTATAATATAGACTTCTTTAGAGGCGGTTTCGGTTATTATTTTATTACTACTTTTATCTTTCCCGAGGAAGTATAAAGAAGTAACGATATATTTAGAAATAATATAGTAATTAATATTAATACCGGTAATTTAGAATAAAGTTATTATAATACGAATTCTAACTTTTAGAAAGAAATATATTATAAATTTATAATTAATAATAATTACTTTATAGTTAGTATCTTTATAACTCTTTTTTATTTTAATTTTAAAGTCTAAACCGACCCGAATATTAATATACCGGTATTTCTTAAATATTTATCCTATTCCTATATTTTTAGAAGAGTCGTAGTTTAATTCAATAATAATCTTTTATTTTAGTAATTCGTTATTCGTTTTAACCTAGTAATAGATTTCTATATTCTCGTTTATTACTAAAGACTATTTACTCTTTTAAATAATATTTATAATTAAACGTTTAGGGTAAGAGGTTTTAATAGGGTTCCTATTTAAATTTTAATTTCTAAAGTATATATATAGTACGTTTTTAGAAGAGAATAACTCTTTATAAATATAATACTCGATTTATTTAAACGAATCGATAATAATTACTTAATAGCCGGTTATTTCGTTTTATTTATTATAATAATCCTTTTACTACTAATCCTAGCTCTATTTATTAATATAATTAATATTAAATATAAATTATTTTTCTATTTATAACTCTATAGTATCGTTTTTTTAAAAGCGGTTCTTTTATACCTCGGTTTTATAATAAATAATTATATACCTAGAGGGTATTTACTATTAACCGAAATAATTGAAATTATAACTACCGGTTATAGGCCCGCGGTTTTCTTAACACGGTTAATAATTAAAACGATTTCTATTTCTAGGAAAGAAAGATACATTTCTAGTACTATTATTAATAACTTATAACTAAATAAGTAACGGTTAAATTAAACGAGGCTACTATTATATTTAAAGAATATTTAATATATTCTAATAAACCGGATTAATAAATTAATAAGAAATAATTTAAAATAACTAGTTTTATTATAACCGGAACCAGTTAGGTTATTAATAATTCTACTAACTTTATTATAAACCCTTTAGTTTAAAAGGCGGTAGAGATTTAATTATTTTATTATTTTATATTATTCCTAGCTAGGCTTCTTCTTTAATATTAAATAAATTAAGAAATTTATCTAATAAAATATTAAGTTTAAATAAATTAATAAAAAGTTTAAAATTAGAGTTAATATAGTCGTAGATTATAAATATTTATTAATATATACTAGGAATATCGGCGGCCCTAGTTAAATTAAATATTTTATTTATATATTATTTAGGCGTTTTACTAGTATATACCTAAACGAATCTATATTTATTAAAACGAAGTTTACGTATAACTTTTAGCGTCTTTATTTTAAATCGTTTAATAAAACGATTTATTTATTTAGAGTTAACGAAGGTATATATTAATACTTTAATATTAATATTTAATTTATTCGAGAACTATTTAAGGGTTACTTCTTTAAAATATAAAAGTAAAAACTTTTATACTTTCTTTTCGTTATATTATTTAATTATATTATTAACGCGATCCTTAAAGTCGAAAACGTTTTTATATATAATATATTTTTTTAAAATAAATAAATTATCCTTCCTATCGCCCTTAGGGTCGAAGAATTTAATCTTTTCGATTTTTAATTTATTTTAGGCGTTTACCCTAGTACTAGTACTATTTTAATTAATTAAATTATTGATTTTTAATAGGCCTTAAAGTCTTATTAAGTTTTTCTTTATTTTAATTACTAATTTAATAATAAAGACCTAAATTTCTAGCGATTCTATAAATTATATTATTTATTCGGAATTTATAGTAGGTTATTTAGGCTTAAAAAGAGTTATAATTTCTTTATTTTTAAATTCGTCCTCTAAAGATTACTCTTTTTATAGGTATTAATATAGTTTTTTAATATCCCTTCGGAAGATACCGATAAATAATATTATAATTATTTTATTAATAATTTAAGGTAGTTATATAATAGGTTATTTAAATTTAATATACTTTAAAAGATTATTATTAAATTACTTCGCTTTCCGGCCCCTCTTTAACGAATACTAAAGAGGTACTTTAGTAGGAGGATTAAAAAACTATATAATTATTTAAATAATTATTAATTTAATATTAAAAGTAGCTTTTATTTATTCTAGGATATATTTACTTAATAGTAGGAATTCTTATAAATAGAAAGTAAAATTAATTATAATAAAGTCTAGTTAAACTTCTTCTAGAGTAATAACTAAAATTATAATTAATAATAAATACTAAAAACGGTAATACTAGGAGAGTAGTATTAAAAGACTATTATTCTAATATTCTTTTTCTATAGCGGAAGTGTAAAAGATATAATTAATAATATATTTACTAAGCTAGACGTTTACCTAATAAGTAATTTATTAAGATAAATAATTATATTAATAAAAGAGAAATAAATAAAGAGACGTTCTAAATATTTAATTTAATATTTATTATAAATACCCTAAATAAAAAGGGTACTAAATAGGTTATTTTAATAATTTAATAAAGAGTTTAGAAGTATTTATTTAAGGTAGTAGGGTACGATATAGAAGTATTAAATAAATATAATATAAATAAAGCTCGTTATCGATACGGAGTAAATTATTTTAAATATAATAATTAATAGGGAGTATATTAGTCGTTTTAAAGGTTATTTTACTATTTATAACTAATATAATCATTCTTATTAATATAGAAGAGGTATAATTCTACGTAATACTATTACTACTATTTAACAAGGGGTTAATATAATAATAAATAATATAAAAGATATTAATTATTCTATAGAGGATTTGACCCTAATATACTAGAATCCTAGTATTACTTTAGTCTCGATAAAGCTAGCGGTAGGGCTTAGCCCGTCGTTTTAATAAATATTTATAATAATACTTTTACTAAAGTCTACCCCGTGATAATTATATTTATAAAATTATATATAAGGAAGTATTAAAGAATAGAATATTAAAAATACGAAATAATAAAAATAATAATTAAGAACCGAGTTATTAATATATAAGAAACTCCGTCTTTATATTTAAATAAAATTTAAAAACTAGATTAAATAATATATTCTTTAATATAATATAAATAAAAGATATTATAGTATTTATTAAATTATTACTAAAAAAGAGATTATCTAGAATATATATCTTTATATCTTTAGAAAGCGATTATATCTAGAAGACCCTCTATTAAGTTATTTATAATAACTATAAAGAAAATAAACCTATTTAATAAATTCTATTTTAATTATTTACTATTATTATTCGTATACGATATATTATTATAAAGAGTCGTATATCGGTAAAGCGGGGAGACCGTATAGACGAAAAATACAAAGAATATAAACTCAGCGCGCATTTTGCGTATAAAGCGTATTTTTCGGTATTATTCTAATTTCTAACTCTACGAGTATTAGCTTAAACCTTAAACTTTATATATATAAGATATAGCGGTAGTTTAGCGCTGTATTTTATACGTACTAGTTTTTTAATATTTATAAAATACCGGCTGTACGGAGCCCGTATAAGAAGAGTCGAAGTGTTAAATACACATTTTCCGTATAAATTTTATATTCGTTACACTTTTCCACTTAAGCGGTCTCCCGGTTTACCGATGTAATAAATTATCTAGATACTTTTAATTTAATTATTAATATTAAAATTACTTTATAAAATATATTAAAGAGATATTTTTAATAATAAACTAGTCGAAGTATTTCGTAGGATATAAAACGTTTATTATTTATAAAAAAGAAATATACCTCGTTTAATTATTAGTTTTTTTATATAAAAGCTAGCGAAGATATTTTCTTTTAATTAAATTTTATACGAAATAGTAAAAAACTTAAATATTATCTAACTAAAGTTTCTCTATAATTACGAACTCTATTAATAATAATATATTTTTTATCTAATATCGCTTTTCCTAGAAAAGTAATTAAAAGATCTCTTTAATTATTTTATCTCTATTAAAGAATAATTTATTTTAAAAACTAAGCCGCGGTCCGATTACGAAAATTATTATATATATTATATAGCCGATTTCGACGGCTAGCTCTAAATCTAACTAGAATATTTAATTATTATAATAGTTATTATAATATTTATCTAGTTTAGTATAAAATTATTATATTTTTATAAAAGATTCGATAATTTATTATATTTTTATTTAACTCTCCCGATAAAATAGGATTAGAAATATTATTATAATTTATAAAAAATTCCTCTTTATAGAAAGATAAAGAGAAATCTATATATTAATTAAATACAATTTCGTAAACCTCGTCTTAAGTATATTTAAAATATATAAACTATTAATTTTATTATATAATAACGACGAAGAGTAAAATAATATTAAATCTTAAAATACTATTATCCCGGTAAATTTATATATATACTATTAATAAAGTATCCGGAAACTAGGTCCTATAATTTTATAATATATATTATTACTCGTTACTTTACGTAGTATTTTATAGATTCTTCTAGTTATATATAGTTAATATCTTCGTAGAGTATTACCTCGTCTCTTATAAGTTTCCTCAAGTCGGTTTTATTTCTTAATAATACTATAAATAATATATTATAAAACTCGTATAGTTCTAGTAAACTTTTTATTAGCGTCGTCCTTTTCGGCTCTTTTACGAAATATTTATATATAATAGTTATATATATCGTCGCCCCTAAAGGGCCGGAGCGGAGAGTAATCGCTTTATAGGAATAGGAAGATTAAGCGCTTAAGAATATAACCCCTCTAAAGTAATTTATTTAAAACGTCTATTATTCTATAGTTTATATACAAGATGTTTTTCTTTATGCCTTCGAATAAGATACTCTAATTCTCCGACACAGCTTTCCTTTGCACTAATTATAAGGAGGACGAGGATCTTGGTAATAGGTCGAGAAGAGTGAATTTGTTTAAGAAACCATGCGAAATAGCTACGCTTTTCGGCATGTCTGGGCTCTTTCCGTGGGTATTTTTCTTATCTCCCTCTTCACAAGCAACAACGCCCTAAACGTGTACGTTCTCCAGCCCTCTCTAAGCCTCGTCTACGATCTAGACATCCCTTGTTGACGTACGGTATAAATAATGGGATGGAAAGACCACGTGCGGGCTGTACCGGACAGTCAGGATTCCGCACGACAGCGGCTTGCACGACTGCAGTATGCGAACAGCGCTGTGCTCAGGGCTCGTGCCTAGCCCCTATGGCGGAAGACGGTGATTATCTTGCTAGTGCAAGTATTGAACGTACTTTCCGGGGGCGGTGGTATCTACAAGTGTAGCTGATGGGTCGTAGTAAATGTCGAGGAAACTCGTGTAAGAAAGAGTAAGATACCAGGATACACAGACGGGACACTTATTTCCATTATGTTTTAAGTATGGGTACAGTATTTGTGTTCTAAACGATCGTTTCAGCGGAAGGGTATGAGATATCTTGATGGATGTGATATATGCCTGATTTCGAAAAAGGGAAATTAAATTGGCTAAACGCCAATATATCTAGGCTTTTTTGGCTCCAAACTATATCATCTTTTACTCAAGGGATGTCCAAATGACCATCATTTCTCTCGGGCACTGGCCACAAACGACCAAGCTACAACACACTATCTCAAACTATATCAAAAGGTCTTTGCGGGATACCCAGAGCTCTAGACTAATCGAACCCTCTGAACATCCCTTTCACAGCTGCCCTTGCATGACACGTATTCCGCCTCCATTGCAGGAGATCGTAATCTATCTATACGAACCGACCCCTGCCGATGGGTCAAGTATTCCGTCGCAGTATGACTGCTGACCGTGCTTAGCTTGAAATGATTGGCCGCGGCCAAATGGTCATGCTAGATGGGGGAGCTGAGGTACTCAATCATCCTAGACTAAGCCAGGCCCTTAACCTATTATAGGGATACAACACGTGTTAAGCGTAACACAGGTGCTAGAAATCATCATGATGACAATGATTACTGTGCTGTACTCCGGATTATCGCTCAGACTAAGAGAAGATGGTATTCAAGCTCATCACGAAAGGTTTGAATGTAATTAGCTTGCTATACTACAGGGGCCCGCCTTAGACTATCATTGAAATGTCCAACAAAACCCCATTTATCTTCGAGCACTATTTTCAGATGATTAAGATACAACACACCAATTTCTCGCGGAACCCTCGACTTCGCCGTTGTTGGTGGTTGAGGTACCTAGGTCCTCATCATTGGAGTCTTCCGATGGTCGCTGAACAACTGCCTTATGGCTAATCTTGAAGGACAGTCCCTGAGTCTTGCCTGTCTCGTGGCTTGGGCGAATCATATACTGGCCGGCGTCATACCCCTCTTTGCCCATCAAGCAGTGAAGGCCGCGCCACCACTGATAGTAGTAACCCTCTTGCCCAGCCCCTACAACATTTTCATCGGCGTCTGACTCCCCCACGTCTACCCATCTCTTCGCCGCACAACCTAGAGGTACACGCGTGGCGCGTACCATGCCCTTGGTGTCGAATTCTGCAGGCCAGGCTTGGGATAGCTTCTTCCGGGAAAATACTGACAGGACCTTCGAGATGGTTAAATCATCAAGACGGACACCGGAGGTAGGGATAGTATCGACGTCTCGAAGTCGAGCGTTCATATAGAGCGTGTAGCCGTCATATTGTTTGAAAGAGACAAATCTGCCCTTGACTGGACGGCCGACATTGTTGAGCTGGGGGTCGAAGAAATGATAATGCTCTGTGGTATATATCTTTAATCCAGGAGTCGGAACACGTGGAGATTTGATTATCCGTGCAGTCCTGGGGGCGTCGGAAGGCCTTAGTAGCTCAAGAGACTCGTCTTCCACATCACTCCAAGTCGATCCTTCGTCCTCACTCAGCCGGCCATTGCCATGGTAGTGTTCCCCTAAACTCGACATCCTCTCATCGTCACTCTCCTAAAGGAGAAAGTCAGTAGACTCGAGCATAGAGATTTGTAATAGAATAACGCACCACCTCTTCTTTCACCAATACCATACCCCTCTCGGTACCGTATCGTGACATCGTGAGAAGGACGCAAATATTGTCAAGCCGATTAGGAAGGAATGGATGATGCAGGTAGTAAGGTGTGTCAGTGTTGAGCGAGTCCTGTGATTTGAGGTTGAATGTGTCGATAATCAAGGAAGAAGCATGTAAGAGAGGGAAGCAAGGGCACAATACTAGAAAAATGTTTAAGATGTCAAGTTTGGAAATGAGAAACAATGGGGGAGGCGAGGGTTTAAGTACCCTCGATAGGTAACACTCTCCAAAAGAGACTTCGGGACAGTGTCGAAGTGAATGTGATGTGGGGTACTCAAGTCTTCATCCATCTTAGTCGTTTTATTTTCGAAGAATTCATTCCTTCTGGTTTCTACTTCTTCACCGCATTCACATTTAACCTTGCAGGAAGCTCAAGTATCCGATATTAAGGAGGCCCAAGCCATAATGTCTTCGCAATCGAGACCCTAGATACTTGTCTCCATCAACGTGAGATGTAGATGACTCCTTGACTTGGTACCTAAGAGGATAGACTGAAAATGTATGGACAGTGGACCTGATTGTTGACAGTGATTGACTTTGCAAGTGAGACCCTGCGGTAGCTTCACGGATAGTTCTGAAAAAAATCATTCATCACATCAGTCCACATTCTAATGATGGTCGTGAAGGCAAGATACGAGGCGCAATCGAGTACACGAAGTCTGTGAATGCCATGCAAAATGGTACGGTAGAGTCTTCGCGTTGGAAAGGTAAGGCCTCCGTTAGGGCCACATAAATTCCCTAAATGGGTAGGTAAAGACTCGAACTTACTAGCCATGGTTTACAGCGCTCATGTAAATGGCCGCAGGCAAATCTGAACACGGACATTCCGCCACGGTTGTTGGTTCGGCTTTCCTCATTTTGATGCTACTCATAAAGAGCGCTTACGACTCATCGATGAGTGTGATGACCGCGTGCCGGACATTCAACTATTCACGCCACTGCGGTCTTCGTGACTGCTGCATGTGAACAGGCTTGTCACAAGGGCACGTGCAAGCAGCCTATCTATAAGGCGAGCCTGGACGGGTATATTACTAGCTGCACTTAAAGCATTCTGTTGGCATGCCGTTGATGACTAGGAGAACTGCCAATGGGCTGAAGTGAACATAAAAGTATCACGAGCCGAGGATGTGGGCTGAGAGCAATGAAAGAGGTGGAGAGCATAATGAGGGGATCTGAGGCTGGCTCTAAGAGTAAACCAGGCGAAGATCGTCCAGTTGAGTCTTCTTACTCAAGCACGTCAAGTAATGTACCCACGCGAAATGAATTGATCATCCCTGGAAGATTGGAGAGAAAAACCCACGTTCACGTAACACTATCTCACACGCAATCACATGATACTTCAATCATCAACAATCCAATCCATCTCAAAAGCCATGTCTCGCACACAGCTCAATCCGCCATCCCACTACCTCCACCACTATCTCCGAAACCCTTCCCTACCACCATAATCCCGCAATTCATATCAGACCACTCAATCATCACCACCGCCCACATCATCATCACCCGCATCTCCACCACCACCACCACCACCACCACCAGTATCAGCACCTGCAGCAGGAGCCCCCGCACCCCTATCGTTTGTCACACACTTAGGCGCAGTCTGAAGCTCACCCTGATGCTCCATCATGTTATCTCCGTCATGGAGCTGAGTATCAGCGTGGTCGGCGTTCGCTTCTTGGTCGAACTCATTCTGCTCTTGGGCTGGGTGGCTCGCATCTGAGAATCTCCATTGTCAGAGAAGGAATTGATCTGGTTTAGGTACACGGCGATGTTACGGAAATGGTCGCTCGCTGAGGAAGTTTGGTTTGTGAACGGCGCAATTTGGATTCCACAGTAGCCACGTACCCTCAGCAAAACCCTTCCCCCAATCAGCGAAGCCGAGAGTCGCAATGATAAGAGGTTACAAGCCTGCTCTAGGAGCTTAGAGAGCACCAGATCGGCGTTGATCGCCAGCTTGCGGTTGGTGTCCGTCATAAGGATCAATGGCGTTTCTGCTGCGGTGGTAGGGAGACGCTTGACAAGTGTGTCGTTGATGTCAGTGATGGTGGCGTTTCGGCTTGTCTAGAAGGCAAGGGTACGTGGAAGACCCAGGCCCAGAAAGGAGGTGAGGAGGATGTTTATCTGGGAGGTGAACATATTGCGTTCGTCGTCGTATTGCATGGACTGGATGGTAATCAGGCAACCCAACCCGGTTTAAGCCACGAAAGGCTTGACCAGTCTAGAGCTTCAGGTGTCCTGCAGTCGTATCGTGAGAAGAGGGAGAAAAGAACTAGGGTGTTCGAGCCGCTTGGACATGGTAGGGATTCGAGGCAGCCGAAGGGCACCGAGAGAAGATGCTTATGATGCAGGTCGTTGAGCAGCGCTAGAATGATCAAATGTTTTCCCCAAACGAGACTTTCGTGAGGAAGACACAGTCCGTGCATCAATTGTCAAGTCTAATGCCAATACCAGCTCGTGACCGGCCTCGCCTTCTCGAACGCATCATCGAGAGCCTGCACAACGTCGTCCGGCAGTGCTCCCTTGTCCAAATCCTTCAAATTCTGCTCGATGTGCTTCGTGCTAATCCTTGCGTTAGCACCACACCCGTAAACATAGCTTTCTCTGTAGTAACCTGCTGGCGCCAATCAAGATCGCGTCCGGATATTTCTTCCCCAATTGGCTATGATGCGTCATCCACCTCAACGCGACCTCCGCCATCGTAAGCCCACTTTGCTCCGCAACAGGTTTTACAGTATCGAGCGCCACGAAGTAATCGTTTTTGAAGGACTTCGTCCTGTACATCTTACCCTGCCACTACTCAGGATCGAACCTCGAGCCTTTCTCTACCTCGGTCTCTCTCGTGAACGCACCCGTGAAGAAGCCGCCACACAGCAGATTGCGCGCGTAGTAGCCCATACCGTAGTGCCGTAAGCAGGGGGGTAGCTCGGCTTCAATAGTCTGGTTCAGCGAATTGTAGATGCCTTGACATACGCTTGGCTTGACCCAGCCATGGGCTTCGCAGATCTCGCAGCTCTATGCAGCTTCCCATGCCATGTAGTTCGGTATGGCGAACCTATCGAAACACCCCTCATTGTACAGATTCTTGACTTCCCACAGCGTATCGATATAGGGCGTCGTCCGATCTGGGCCCTGTAGATACCACATATCAACCTTCTTCGTATTCAACGCCTTCAATGACATCCTCATATTCTCCCTAGTATGCTCGGGGCTATGTGTCCATTGCTCTTTATCCATGCTCTTCCCCACGGTAGGGTAAACTATGATATCCATAACGATGCCCCGATCTTGCCAGCTGAGCTTCCCCAGGTATTTTTCTGAGGAGCCACTGCCATAGAAGCGAGATGTGTCGACTTCGTCATAGCCGTAGATGTAGAGGATATCAAAGGATCTTACCGGCTTCGGAGAGATTGTTCACGCGATATTGTTCTTGACCACTACCATCGGTCATGGCGCCGAAGACGACCTTGGCGGCGGATCTTCGTTGTGGTGCCATTGTCTGGTTTGGCTTCAATAAGACTTAGGATGGGGAAGTGGTCTTGCGAGCCTGTATACGGACGATGCAATGGCGGACTTTCACGAAGCTAGATAAGGTAGGGTTTGAATGGCAAACTCGGCAAATTTGTCCATAGACGTCAATGGAAGCCTTCGCCATTGAAAATCGTGCGTGCTCAGGAATTGAGCAGAACCCAAATCTGACGCCGTAGATAGTCCCTGCATCTTGTTCTCTTATTGGGGATTTTGCTTTGGTTCTCAACCGGAGAAACTTTATTCCTGAAATATATGTTCCTGATCACGCATTTTGAGGTTGCATCTGCCTACGCTCAATCATCTTGGTCACCTACGCACTGGACGATTCGACTGGGGTAGCTTCACAGGCCCTCGTGCGAGGTGTGGCGGCTTTATTGAATGTCGAAATCCAAGCAATAGCTCCTAAGGCGAAGACCAAATCTGGCTGATATGGAAATTCGAGCGGATGATCTTGGCTGTGTACCAGAGGGCAATGATTGCCATCACAGCTATCAATAATAGCAAGAGTGCCGGGAAGTGTAGTTGGGAATGATAAACGGAAGCCATGTCTGAATGCTGAGGGAAGAAGTGGTGCTTTTGCAAATGCTCGAGAGGGACATGATTGAAGTGGGCACCGCTTGTTTTATTGAAATGATCGACTTTTAGGCACGTAGCCTTCATGGCTGAGTGTAGTAATCCAATCAACACGATTTGGCAAGGCACAGATACACCAATGGGTAGCCACGCTGTTCGATTCCGGGCTCGTGGGGGCCGCAAGCTGAGTAAAGACAGGACCAGCCCACTGTGAAAGTAAGACCTTTGTGAGGGTTGAAGCTGACTTGAGGATCGCGTCTCTAATTCAGAAAAGCTAGCCGCGTCACTAATTGTATGCATTGAGACATGTTTTAGAAATCCAACCAGCAAAGATTGTCAGTCCCCATGCAGCTCATCTCAATATCGATGGATCAAAGGAATGCATTTCAACGACTGCAGCGTAGGCAAATACATCATCTTGACTGTAGCGTCGTTTGATCATATAAAAGACTGCAGCCAGTGCTGTCTGAACCGCTATGCAACGCTATGCAGACCACAACCACATAAAAGTACAGATATCCGATGCTGCAAACCATCGACGCATGTGAGTTGCTCACCATTGCGCGCCTTCTCACCATGCCGTCTGCCCATCCAGTACCTTAAACAGCCCATTCTTCTTCCTATCCATCGTCCACTTCTCACACCAACCCTTCATCTTCTCCCTGCTCTTCGCACTCCCCACATTTACAGTGGGAATGATCTTGTCAATGTGCAACGCACAGCAGAACATTGTCAGCTCTCTGAAGCTGCTGTGCTCGCTGTACGGTACTCCGAAGCAATTGGCCTCTCTGGTACTGCCTCTTTGAGGCACTAGTTCGGCCATGGTGTATCGCGATTTCCACTTATCCGAGTGCAAGACCGTCTGTACAGATGGTGACTCAGTGAAGCGACTGTTTGGAGGTCGGTAATTCCAACCTGAAGGCCTGAAGCCAACAATGCGAGAGAAACGAGGCTTGAAGCCGGTCAGATAATCGGCAAGCGTCTCGGCGCGGATCTCCATGAGCATCTGCATATGAACTTGAGCTTCAAGCGGATCATTAGTCATGCGTGCTGAAAGCTCTGGGTCTTCTAGGGCAGCGCAGATCTTCTGCTTGTTCGGTGGAGCGTAGATCTTGCTGTTCAGAGCTTTGGCAACACCGAGGCATATACGCTCTTTGCCTATACTGTAAGTACCGACGATGACTAGGAGCCGACCCCTAGCTTTCTTCTTGGATGCTTCATCTTCGGTTTTGATCTTGACGTCTTCTTCGTCACCTTCTTCCTTGGTCGAAGTCTTTCGTACGAACTTGACCATCCCGTCGCCAGCTCGTTCCTTTTTAGTCTGTTCCCAGCTGTCGTTCTCGTCTACGAAGTCCTTGCTTAAGCTCACACACATGTCCGCGCAGGCTTTGATAACGTCCTCTTGACTTGGAAACGAATACTTAGGGGTCAGGTAAGTCGTATCAAGGTAGCAGACGTCAAGCTTCTGCTGGGCAATCCCTCTTCCAGTGACGGTGTCGATGATGTCAGGTCGGAGCTTGGGGTGCTGAACATGCGCTGGACATGCACGGAAGTCTCCACAATGTAGAACGCGCTGCGTCTTTGGGGGTTTGCCTCTACCAATGACTTTCTCGAACAGGAAGAGCGAACTACCCGGGCAATGGTTCGCAGGTATCATAGTGACATCGACGCCTTGGGTTCCTGGGACCTCGACCTTCTTATCGAATTCGAGACCAACGACCCACTTCGGATCAACCCTAAGCTGTCTTCTTACCAGGTTTGCTGTGACATGGCTGCAATATATAGGACCATGACACCAAGACGATGTGAGACCGATATAGTGGTCGCTGTGGAAGTGACTGAGAAAGTAGGCATTGCAGCCAGCAACAGCGCCATATCGAAAGGCATCGACACAGATAAAGAAGCCTGGCATGATCTTGTAAAATGGGCATGTCCGTTGGTATGCAGGTCTACCGCGCGATGCGTTTTCTGACGCGGCGGCAGTGGCCCATGCAGCATCTTCAGCGTGCCCAGACATGAGCTTAGAGAATGCGGAAGAAGAGGTTGAAGGGGTCGAGGAGAGACGAAAGGGATTATCTTGTCCAGGGCGTGCGATTGCTGCTCGTTGGAACCGCTTATGCCCGGGAACCTCGCTTTCTAGCTTAGTGGAGGCATTGGAGGGTTCCTTCTTGATGGACGGAGCATGTGGAGGGAGCGGCTTAGTATTTCCATCCAAGCAATCATTGACATGCATAGATACTTGCTACATTTTGTCAGCCCTGCAACATCAAGAACATTGTCATGCTTAACACTTACTTGCTCGGTCATACCTGTAGTGTATCCTCCACAAATTGGACATATAGCAGATCCGGCATCTTGAGGCACCATGCCTGTGGCTTCTGACGTGCCCACCTGCTTCATTTCATCTGAGGGGTCAACTGCTCCGTCACATTGCTCTTCTAAGCTCATTTCAAATTCTGCCTGCTCCTCCATCCAGCGTCTCTCCAAGAATTCTTCTCCCTCCTGTGGGAACTCATCATCTATGAAGTCCTCGATGCCATCGAAACCATCCACTTCTCCCATACTCGTAGACTCTCTTTTTAATGGCCGCGGAGGTGGCTCGACAGGTTCGATGTCGAATGTCTTAGTCTCTACGTTATTCCCAGTACTGGACATCGCGGCCAATGATAGCTGACTATTCTCTTCTCTTGCCCCAGCTCCTGCTATAGTAGGCGGTTCTACTTCGTTCTCGTCCGTGTCGGAGTCATCCGCAAATGGTCCTTTAGAGCGAGGTTCAATGGGTGTCTTGTCAGCTGCCTGAGCAACTGTCCAGGCTGGCTCCTCAGTCCGCCGCCGCTTGTTCGGGTAAACAGCTTCATTGTAGCGTGACAGCGACGAGTCCATCATCTGCATGTCAGAGTCCTTCGGAGATGCTGCTTCTCTGGGTGGCGTAGGCGTCTGCATCGCGGCAATCGACTCTCCTTTCACAGGGCTTACCGCTAGAAACAGACTATCCTCATTCTCTTCGCTTCTTCTATCGGGGCTTCCGCCACTCGAGACCTCTGCCTTCTTGAAGAAGCTCATGATATTGCCATTGCTCTTGCTCTTTGCCTTTCCCGCAGCCATTGTCGGTGTCTTCTTCAATGCCATTGCCGTTTTGCCCAGCAATGGCGTAGATGTAGCCATTGAGTATGTAGTACTGGCTGGCGCTATTGTCTGCCTGTGGGATGTAGAGAAGGGTGGTGTTGGGGGGCGGCCTGTGGAAGGGCGATGGGGACTTTCGCTGGCTACGGGAATTGCTGCTTCTCGAGGTTTGCGGAACATCCTAAGTGAAGCGCCTTGGTTCGGTTCTTGGTGGAGGTTTAGACGTTACATGGTGACTAGCTCGATTGGTAGAGTAATGGCTTGCAATATCAAGTCGCGTCATCACGTGATCTGTAGAGCCGTTTACGTCCACAAGCAAATGCTACTGGTTGCTATTGAGAACGATTATATCTACTACCGAGATATGCTACTCCGTTGATATTTGCAACCCATATTGTGCGCCCGAACAGGTCAAGACGTAGTATTTTCACCATTTGCCTCGATATTACTTCTTCCAGGATGCAGTCATTGCACGAGGCATTTGTTTGGACGCAACATTGTCAGACAATAAGCCGGCAAGCGCTATCTGGGTATCTCATACATAGGCTCTTCCAGCCTCGCAATCATTACCGTCGTCCTTTGCCACCTAGTCTTTGTTCTCATCGCCCTTCATCATCGTTGTTATCGCGTCTTAGAGGCTTGCGACGCAGCCTCTGCAATACCGTAGACTGTCAGTACTAGCTGTGGCCTCGTCTCATGGGAACATAGATATACCTCTCCTCGTAGCATCCTCCAATAGCGCCGTATCTACCGAAGCACCAGGCAAGTGCACATAGCGCACCACACTTCCTCTCAAGAACACATTCTTGACCGAAGACTACATCCAGAACCCAGAATCAGCATTTGTATATCCTAGCCAAACCCTTCTCATATAGCTCTTGCGATTCCTCCTTTTTCACCTCTCTCCATGCAATAGCTGTAGATTGCTCACCAGATGCGGATACTTCAGCTCATCCTCCAGCTCAATATTATCCAGCTTGATATTCAAGAATTGGTCGACGGATTTGAGGGTGCCTTTGATCGAGATGTCGTTCTTGAGCTCGACTGTCACTTCATGGTCGACGAGGGTCTTGAAGAAGCTAGAGATAATAATGTTAGCACTGTTCAAGGGACAACGCGAGTAAAGCTTGACTGGAGTAAGCAAAATGCAACGTACCTGAAGAACAACATCGCGTTGCTCTTGAGAAGGTTATATACGTAGGAATATGTCGCAAGCATGGCAAGGTCAAGATACTCGTACTCAACAAGTTGAAGGTACCACGAATTATCGCCGAAGCTTAAAGCCGGACTTTCTGAGCGATTTGTTTACAGACGGAACTCAACTCATGGATGTTCGAGATGGAATTGTATCTGATTGACCTCTCAAACGACGAAGACACTCTACATCACGCTGACCTCCTCAATCAGCAACGCTTTCGCCTGCCTTGTCCCCGTCACCGTCACCGGCACCCTGCTGCTGCGTCTTCATCCCCGGCAAGTCCTGCGTCTCGTCAGTAGCATTAACCTCCTTCAACGGCGTGGGCTTCATCTCCTTCCCAATTGCTCCTCCCACCTTCTCAACCTCCTCCACTACTTGATCCCCCTTTCCTCCCTCCTCATCAGCATCAGCAGGCTGGTTAGGCGGTGTCCCAGATGGCGGCGTCCTCTCCGCTTCCCGTTTGCCTACGATCACGATATGCGATTTGTCTTTCATGATGGCTGCATTGGCTGCCTCCTCGGCTTCCTGAGCGCTTGGAGCCTCGTGGGCTGGAGGTGGTGACGCGGGACTGGGGATGTCCCGGGGCGAAGATGTTGGAGGTTCGGCTTGTCCTGTAGCTTCGAGGACTTCTTCATCTTCGTCGTTGAGGATGGACTTGTTGGCTGATTCCTCAGCTTCATGTGCGCTTGATATGCCCTCTGCCTTCCCTGGCTGTTTCGTCACAGCTTCTTGACCTCCCGTCGTCGCGCCCGCTTCTTGCGTAGCCCCCGTAGCACTTTCGCTCACAGCCTGCTCAGCCTTCGCCTCTACAGAGGTGGGCACCTGATTAGCCTTTGACTCAATGTTAGTACCCGCTGTCTTTGGAGCCCTTGCATCTTCAGCGTCTGTAATTGCAGTAGGCGGTGGCATCCCCGTAGACCCGCTGTTATCTAGCTTCTTCAGATCCTCTGAGGCTTCTGACTTCGTTTTCGCCGCCGCAAGAGCATTCGTCCGCGCTTTTGCCTTCGCATCACTAGCTTTTTTCGCAGCTTCGAAACCTGCTTGCCGCATAGCTAGGGTCATAGAGTTCTCATTAGACGCGGACGTCGTTGAAGGGGCTTTGCTTGGGCTTTCAGCTTTAGCAGTAGAGGAGGCGTGGGAGAAGCCCTCTGTCGAAGCGGGAGGAGCTTTCGTTGGGGTTTCCTGAGTCTTAATGGGAGCAGTAGGGGCTTTCGAGGGTGTGTTGGTAGCAGAGGGTGTAGGCGTCACTGAGAAGGTCTTTGCGGGAGCTGAGGGGTCGACATTCTCTCTCAATTCGCCGTATTCATTCCACTCTTCAACTTCTGCTAGGTCCTGCAGGTACTCTCAGCACATCTTACTTCCTCCACATAACTATTTTATGTCGGGCCACTCACCCCTACTATCATCCCCATCCTGACAAGCCCTGGTAGTTTCCTTTTTCCAGCTCTCCTCCCCCACAGCATCCGCGCCTTCTCGTCTGTAGCGACATCGAGAGCCAGGAAGGGGATTTTATTCGCTTTAAGAATGGTTTCGAGCCGTGACGTGGCTGTTATGATGTGTGAAGAGCCGGCTGTAAGGGAGGTGTAGAGGTAGAGTTGCGGGTCTGTGTGGTATGATTTGGGGGTTGAGTCGGCCATTAGTACGGTGCAGGCTGTACGGGTGGAGAAGGAATAATGATATGGCCCATGAGGGCAGTCTGTTAAATGAGTGAAGAGACAACACAGTCATAGGGTCGGTTGTAGGTTACTATGGAGAGGAATGCGGTTGGTCGTTGGTGTGGTGCGGAGTTGCTTTCGTGAAACGCTCTTGGTTTTGAATAACGCAAATCCATGGAGGTAGCAGTATCATAATCTTTCAAAAGTCGATTACAATTGCAGCAGTGCTGCTATCTAGAAACTACGCAGGCTGTATTTCTTTTACCCATTTTCCCGTACATCTCTGAGTTACCTGGTTGTATGTACTCTACCAATCATACAAATTCGTACATGTGTGTACCCCAATCATAATCCATCATTTTTCTCATCTTCTGAGCCTTCATACATCAAGTTCTGTCGTAAATCATCAGAGGTCGTCTTGTCATGCAAAAACCTTCTCCTCGTCTTTCTCTCCACTTTTCGACTTCCAACCGAACAGCCTCGACATCAAATTCTCCTTATCCCCATCAAAGCCTGGCTCCGAAAACTCTTCCGTCGCTCGATTCTTGACAATCGGGCTATACAGTGAATCTAATTCTATAGCCGCTGGCGATGTGGGCATGTCCGTTGGACTCTTCGGTTCAAATCTGATACTGGTATGTCGTTCCATTGTGACACCCTGACTCATTGGGAAGGTCTCACCCGATCCGAAGGGACCAAAACCTCCACGTGGAGCAAGATCGTTTTTTGCGGACTGCGAGCGAAGATGGTTGATAGGGCGCATGGGCGCCTCGTCTTTCGCTAGTAGCGATGATTGCTGTTAGTATTCGCTATCCGTGAGTATAAATGTTGTGAGAGTGCTTACCAGGTCGAGCAACAGGCTTGGGCTGAAGCCATTTCGGCTCGTATCCAATAAGACCAAACCCCTGCACAAGCTTCTCTCTGTAAAACGTGCTACTGAACAAGAGACCAATATGCTTTTTCCAGAATTGGAATCCACTATAAGAGCCCAAGGATCCGATGAGCATGTAGGTTAGAAGACAAATTACAACAGTGACAATGCCAAAATGTACAAAAGTGTCATTAGGAGGCATATTGGTCATGCCGAAAACAGATGTCACAAAAGTCAGGGGAAGGAAGAAGATGGTCACAAGCGTCAGCACTTTAATGTTATGGTTGCGATACCCTGTTGTCGTAGAGCATCTCTGCTTTCCATGACCGAAGTACCACCAGAGAGGTTCTCCCCGAGCGCCTTGATTTCCTTCATCTTCTCGTCGTTGAGCCTATCAATCTCGTCGAGACCTATGATCTCCTTCTCGATGTCGGTGCGTAGTTTGGCCATACGCTTGCCCCAGTGCTTATGTCGCTGCGAATTGTCGCTAGGCCATACTACTTTATTCGTCCCACTCCGGAACTTGTCATCAAAAGTGTCTTGGTAAGCAATGTGCATTTCTTTGATGTCCTCGTTCATGATAGCCAGAGACTGATATGCCCAGAAGTACCTCCTCGAGAACGTGTATTGGTCATCCTCGAAAAGAAGTTTGTCTCTTATCTCACGTCTGAGCATAAAGTCTCCGGGTATTGTTACAAGATCCGATATTCGATCATAAACGTACATGATGCGTTTCTATGCATCCTTAAACTCGGCACGTAGGGTGACGAGAAAAGCCTAGGGGCCATTGACGTAGTGCTTCGTCGAATCAGGGGAGTCGACGGTACTTCTCCATTTTGGGTATGCTGTAATACTCATTACATGCCAGGGGCTGAATGGATCGAAGATCTCGCCTTCCTTGCGATATACATCACTTCTTCTACCACGATGCTTGATTCTTTTGAGAGGCCTCCCTTCCAACGATAGTGCTACTACGGAAGCGCATCGCGTAATGGGTATGTGGGTTTCGGAACCACCTAGCTCTTCATCCGCTCTCTGCCATGTCATAGGCTTACATTCATCGCCCATGGTGGTGAAGTACTCGAACGTGAAGACGAAGGTCTTGCGGTGTTTGACGTCGTTGTCCCAGGGGCGATGAAGTAAAGCCCTGGTCTTATTGGCGACGAGGAGCGCAAACATTTCATCCATATCGAAATGATCTTTGAGGGTGTAGTAGAGGGCGGCGAAGGGCAATGGAGAGGGTTCCCGAACTATTGTGATCCTGCCGACAGCCTTCTTCGATCGATTCGAGTCTGCATTGATCCTGCCGATTCGTCTCCATATGTCTCGGACTCGGGACAGAGGTCTAGATGCAACGGCGCGCCATCATTACCAACTAAATGATGAGGTCGGGTTAGCCTAGCTCAGTGATAGGGTTAGGGCGTCGTACCATTGAAGATGCAATAATGTGTCAGGTGTGAGCGGTCGTCCAGCAGGGTGGGGTGAGACGCGGTGGGCAGGATAGCTTTGCGTTGCAACTGGTTGTCGTCCAGAATATCCCTTATTATACTCCTACCAGCTTCTGTCCACTGATGGCTTTGTAGATGTCTTCTGAGCCCCTCTTCGTCGTACTGCTCGGGCTCCAAAGGATGCTGCACGTACAAATCCTCATCTTCATCCGTGTCTGACTCGTCATCTGCCGAAAGAGTCGAAGTCTTCTGTCCACTGCCATCGTGAAGCGTAGTGAATGTATCTAGTGTAGCTCCCGTACCGCGACGTTCGCTATGGTGTTGTGTAGGAGGAGGTGATCTCGCCGGGACTGCGGCGCTGACGCAACAGACGGTGCTTTTGTGGAACCTGGCCACCCGAGTGTCGCGACTAGCCGAGTGACGCCCGGTTTTTACCGCAAAAACCAGGTATTCTAGTAATTAGTATATCAACACCACTACGTTCTAGTAAGTTCGAGCCTATTTCGATAAGAAACGATAAGGATTCTAATTTTATTCTTATTTACTAGCAGGTTTAATAATAAGATTTACGAAAAGTAGTAGTTTTTTAGTATAAACCATCTTTTAATTAATTTATAAAATTAATACTAATAAAAAAATCACTCATCGATATACAAATATAGATAGTAGTATATATTTAGAATTTAAGTTTAGATTTTTAGAAAGATATATAATAAATCGTAGTTATTTCTTTATTCCGTTATTAATATACTTCTATAATACTTAAGGCCGCTGGCGTAGAGCTAGCGGTTTAGTAATAGTATAAAAGACGTAAAGTAGTTACGGGGTTCATTATTAAGTAATTCTTAAATCCTAGATTTAATAATAGAACTAATCTCTAAGGATTCTAATAAAACGGGGGAATATTAACTCGATATAAAATTACTAAAAATTAAAACCCCGCGATATTAAGGCTAAAACCCCGTATCGATAAATAATAATATTATAAAAGTAGCGGGGCGTAGGCGTATATAATATACTAATACCTTTAACGGGGCGTAGGCGTATATAATATATTATTACTTTATAATTATTTCTTTTTTTAAACCTTAATCCTTAGGTACCTAAATATTTTAATTAAAAAATATTTATTAAAAAATCTTTAAACCCCTTAAGAGAAATAAGGGAAAAGAGTTATTTAATATAACGGCGTTATTATATAGTAACCTAAATATAAGGCTATGTACCTAATTTTATAATATATATAATATTAACTACGGAGTAGTATTTAATTAAATAATCGAAATTTATTAAAAAGTCTTTAAAACTCTTTAAGAGAAATAAGGGAAAAGAGTTTTCTAATTTATATTATTAGTCCTATAACGCTAATATATAGTACTAGTCGCGGAGCGATACGAAACTATTTCCTATAATATTATTATATAGTATTAATAGCGGAAGAGTAATACTATTAAACTACCTCTATTATATAGTAGTATTTATAGTAAATGAATAATATATTTATAAAGTTATCCCTATAGCGTTAATATATAGTAATAATAATTAATTAAATAATATTTCTTTCGTCCCTATAATATAATTATATATAATAGTAGCGGCGCGAAATAGTATATATTGTCGTTTCTATAGCGCTTATAGTACTTATAATAAATATAGTATATTAGATTATTCCTATAATATTTATAGTACTAGTAGCGGAATAATAGTAACTACCTTTATTATATACTCTTACTATACTATAATAAATACTAGTAGTAAAATATTATATATAAATAATATAGCCCTAATATTATACCCGGAGATTAGTAATAATTATATTTATTAATAAAACGAGATAGCGGAGCGGAGGCGCGTATCGACGTATAATAATAATAAAATACTTAGCGCGACGGTTTATTATTAAAATAAACTCGCTCGTTTATTTATTTTCTCTCTTCGTAATTTCTTTAACTTTTCTCGTATATTATTACTCTAGCTCTATAATAATATTCTAGTATTATAATTAATATATAAATAATACTCTCGTTATATATAGTTTTCTTCTAATTCTATAAATAACTCCTATTTACCGATAGTATTAATTTATTTATATTAATATAGTTTAGTTATAAATATAATAATAAATATAACTAATCCGCTATTAGCGCGACTACGTAATATTAATTATAATAATAGTTTATTACACTTCGTAGCTCCTTTACTAGGTCTATTTCTATTAATTTAATAATAATTATATTCGAGGTACGTCCCCTCCTTATATATTTTATTATATTAATCGCTACGGAATCGATTATTATATAAAGGTAAATTATAACCGTAAACTCTAAAGCGGTATATATTAATAATAATAAATTCTTAAATCTTTCCGAAAGAAGGTAAAGAGGTTTATATATCGGTATATTTATATCGGTAATAGAACTCCTAAAGAAAAACGTAAACGTAATTTAATAAATAAGGAAATTATTTAATAGTATAAAATATATAATAAAATAATAATAATTAATAGGTAAGCCTCTACTATAATTATTAATTTATAGAATTAATTAACGGCGGCGAACTAATATATTAAGAAATTAAAAGCGATAAATAAAATTCTCGAAGAAAAAGTCGAGAGTTTCCGTTAATATAAACGGGACCTAAAGAGTCCCGAGGAAAATAATATCCTTAAGAACTATATTAAAGAGATTATATCTTCTTTTAATAATTCCGATAATAACTAAATCTTTCGTACGATATAGTAGTGATATCGAATTCTTTTTTTTTTTAAATCGGCGCTAACTAAACTCACTTAGATATATTATTTAATAATATATTCTAGGTATTTATATAAATTATACTTAAAATAAAAATATTTTTATAAATACGATATCTTATCGCTATTATATATAAATAGTTTAATAATAAATTAAATTGAATTATACCCTAAAACCGTATAATAAAGTTATAAATATAGAGGAGAACGTCCGTTATATAAGTATTAATATAAAAATAATAATATTTATTTTTAATATTAATTCCGTTTACTCCGTCTTATTATTTTATATAATTAAATAACTTCTTTAGTTATATTTATATATTTATATTTATTACCCGTTTATTTAAAGGCTTTAATTAGTTTATTAATATTAATAAACTCTTTATCTAATAATTATTAATTATATTCTTCGCCCTAATTAATTTATTTAACTTTATACTAGATATTTTCTTTATTTTTAACTTTATCGATTACTTCTTCTACCTCCTATAATTTATTATTATTAATAAATTCGGGGGCTTATATAAAAGATTCCGCTATATTAATATAATCGCGAAGATAATATAATTTAAATAACGATATATAAAAAGTATTATAAATTCTATATATAGAAAGTAGTAGTAGGCGGTAAATTTATATTTTTATTTTATTAATAATCTTAAAGGGCCCTATAAACTTATAGAATAATTTCTTATTTAGGTATTTTTATTTTAAATTCTTTATTATTAATATAACTAAATTATTAACTTTATAACTTTATAGTTTATATATTTTATTATACTATTTAATTTAATATTCGGTAGCGTTTTATAAATACTCTATAACTTTATCCTTTAAAGTTTATAATTATCGTATTTTATTATTTATAATTAGTATTTTTCTTTCCCTAAAGTTGTCCTCGACCTCTTAACGGATTTTAGGATAGTAACTATATATATAGAAAAATAATATCGTTCCGACGGCGGTACTCTAATTATTATTTATTAAAAATTCTACTATAAATAGTAATCCAACCTAATTAATTTACTTATTATTAATAAATATACGTAAATAATACTTTAGTACCTAATTTTAATACTTTATTTACTTATTTATTTAGGGGTAAAAAGTAGTATTTAGGTATCGTTTAATTTTCGAATAAAAATATATAACCGACTAAAAGGCGTTTATAAAAATAGAGCCTCTATTACTAATAATACTATTAAATATATTATAGTAGTAAATAATTTTAAAATAAAATACTTCCGCTAACTAAATGGTATCGATTTTAATAATTATAAATATATATTTAACTATTTTAGTAAATCGATTTATAACGATAAAAATAGTATTATAAATAATACTTTTATATTTACTAGGCGGTAAACTAGTTATAAAATCTATAAAAATTTCCTTCTATAATTAAATAGTAATGGGAAGTGAATTTAATTTATTATATAAATAATATCGCGGCGCCTTCGTCCATTAATATATATCGTAAATTTTAGTATAGTTTATAATTCACTTTAAATTACCCTCCTAGAAAAATTTTCGGGTAAATAATTTATACGATTTCGTAATACTAAAGTAATTTATTAAAGAATTATTATAATATTTCTTTATAAACTCTTTCTTTAAAGCTTTATCTCTTAATATATAAAAACGACTATTATATCTTAATAGTCCCTCGGAGTCTATAATTTATACTTTATTCTTTATATAATAGCGGTCCTTTAACGTATTCGCTCTAGTTCGAAAAAAACTTATTTAATTATTATAAATTTATAATTCCCGAATTAATATTTTAATAAATCTTTTAAGATTATTATATATAATTTTAAATACTATTATAATATCCCGTTTTAAAATTACTACTCTTAACCCTATAATCTAAAAAGTAGGGGTTATAACTACTCTTATTTCTTTATCTCCTTCCGATAACTAACTACTAGTTTAAAGAATAAGTTTATTTTAAAGTATTAATAATAATTTAGTATTTAACGGCGATACTCCCTTATAATTAAAATACCGCGACGGTATATTAATAGGATTTAATTTTCTAGCCCGATAAAAGATCTTAAAGTTATAAATAATTAATTTAAATACTTAACGGGCCTACCTAAAATTCAGCTTCTTCTATTTTATAAAATCTTTTAAATTATTATAATTAGTTTAGATTTTAATATAATAGAGGCTACCTTCTAAATAGTATCGCTATTATTTTATTACTACTACGATAACGAGTAATTCTTAATTATAAATTTTATAGTTTTATTCTAGGGGATTTAATTTCCGTAACTAGAATACTATAAAATATTAATAATTATTTTTATTTTATTATAATAATATAAAACTAAGGCCAAAGTTAGAAATATCCGTCTCTATATATAATTACTTAGTTAGATCGTAATAGCGTAGAAAAGACGCGTTTACGAATATATTTTATAAAATTTAAAATACTTCCGTAGCGTCGTTTATTTATTTTAACGGATTTATTTTTTTATTTATTTTACTATCCTTAAATAAGTTAGTAAACGGTGTAATTATATTAAAATAATTATAAATAAACTACCTATAGAAGTTAACGAAATTTAAAAAGATTTATATCTCCCGATATATTTTTAGTTAAAGTTATTTCTTAATAATTTTAATATATTCTAGGTTTATAACTACTTTATTAATAAATATAATAAAACCTAGGAACTCGACCGTTTCGGTATTAAATTAATACTTTTTAAGGTTAATAAATAGCTAGAATTAATATAATTATTCGAGTATTTATTTAATATACCGTTAATACTCCGCCGGATTAATATTATAAATTAGGATATTATTTAGATATACTATATATATTATATTTATTAAATTTATAAATATATAGTTAATATAAATTTAAAATATCGCCGGTACGTTAGCGAGCCTAAAAGGTATAATTAAATATTCGAAATAACTATAACGAGTTCGGAAAGTAATTTTCTATTTATCGCTTTCTTTAATCCGGATCCTATAATAAATATCCTTAAAATCTAACTTCGTAAAGATTTTAGAACTATATAAACGGTCTAATATCTCGGTAATTAAAGGTAACGGGTATCGATTTTTAATAATTATTATATTTAAACTTTAGTAATTAACGTAAAGACGTAGCCTATTATCCTTTTTAAATATAAAAAGAATAAACACTTCGGTTAAAAAAATTAAATAACGGATTTAATCTTTATAAAATAAGGATTCTAAATAGCGCCGTAGCTCCGATAATTTAGTTTAAAATAAATTATAAAGAGGTTTATAAAGTAGTTCTTTATTAATTTTTATTTTAATAATATAATCCCCTTATTTAAAAATAAATAGGGTACTCGTTTTTTTATTAAAAAAAATATTATAAAACCCTATAAATTTCTTAGGAACTTTTAGGTTAAGAAGTTCTTCCTATTTATTTTATACTACCGTAGTATATACGACCGCGAATATATTCGGTTTATTTTTAAAATTACTAGTGAATTTAGCTGGTTCCTTAATTTATAAATTATTAAAATTAATTTTAAACCGCTATTAGTCCGCTTTAAAATTAATTAATATTTTTAATTAACGTAATTTAAATATACCTAGAATAATATTTAAATCTTTAAAATTTATAGTATAAAATAGAGTATTATATTTACGCCCTTAATCTTAACTATCGACTATTTAATAGTTTAATTAATATATATTATAATAATATATATTTTACCCGCTAATTACTTTAGCTAGTAATAAAATAATATTATAAAATTCTAAATTATTTTTAACGACGAACCGTTATAAAATTAAATTAATTTATACTTTAAAGTTAATTAAGATAATAAGTTATTTAACCTTATTCTAAAGAATAATTTAATTTTTAGAAAGAATAAAAGGGTATATTTTTATTAATCGTTTTTCTTACTTTTCTTCCGAGGCGTAAATTAGGTTTAATCGTTTTTTACCGATACCGCGCCGACGTATATAACTAGTTTATTTATATCGGGATATCTAGGTTTAATATAATTTTCTATTTTATAATAATAATAGATAATTTTATCGTACGAAGAATTAATAGTATTAATTTTACACTTATTACCCTTCTCCTTTAAATACGTTTATTTAATACTATCGCCGGCGTTAGGTTTAATAATTCGGTTTATTATAAATTTTCCTTTATTAAGGTTTTTTAATTAGGAACCCGAATTAGAATTAAAATTACTTATTAATTATATATATTTTAGATTCTTTTCTTATATAATAATTTAAATAAGAATTTCTTCCCTTTAAATAAATATACTACTAGTATTAAGGATCTTATTTTTAAATTTAGATTTAAATTTAATTAAGAAGAAATTTACTTTATATTCCTCCGAAAATAAGGGTAATTAAATCTCTATTTCTTTAAAATAGGCCTTAAATAACGATACTTTTTAATAAAATTATTATTTAACTTCCTCCTACTTCTCGTAGGCGAGGAGACGACGGTTAATTAAATTCATTATTAAATTAAAAAGAAACTTTTTAAAAAAACTAAACGTAATACTAGTTAAATTATATAAATCGTAGTATTTATACTACTACGTTAAAGGGTTACCCTCTAACGAGTTTATATAATATATAATCTTTAAATAATCGATAGTAAAATACTTAAAACTAATTAAAAATTTAATATTTACGTCGCGGAACTAGTATAAATATTCACCTTCGCTCGTACTTTTATAAGAACGTATTTTATTAAGGCGTAGTATTTTCGCCCTAATAAAAATATCCTTATTAAATATAATTAAATTTATTATTATTCCTTCGGTAGGCGTAATAATTAGGGGACCTCTACTATAAATAATAAATTCTACTAGCGCTCCGCTAGCGGGCGTAGAAATAATAAAATTATATAATTTTTAATTTTAAATTTATAATACCCTTAACTTTTATTATTATTTAAAGCGACGGTTTTCTTTTTTAATAACTTTAAATTATATATCCAAAGTCTCTTCGGGGGTAATAATATCTTCGAATTCACTACTATCTTTACGGCGGGGGTCGTCGGAGGGGGTTTAATCGATATTATTATTATTAAATTCTTTTAAACGTCCCGAGGTTAAACCCGATATTATAACGACGATAAATCTTTTCCTTAAAAAAGTTTAAAAGATTAAAATTATAATACTTAAAACCGTTAGCGTAGAGCTAGCGGTTTAGTAATAGTATAAAAGACGTAAAGTAGTTACGGGGTTCATTATTAAATAGTTTTTAAATTTTAAATTTAATAATAAAACTAATCTCTAAGGATTCTAATAAAACGGGGGAATATTAACTCGATATAGGATTATTAAGAGTTAGAACCCCGCGATACTAAGGCTAGAACCCCGTATCGATAAATAATAATATTATAGAGGTGGTGGGGCGTAGGTGTATATAATATACTAGCGCCTTTAACGGGGCGTAGGCGTATATAACGTACTACTACTTTACAACTTTACGGTCAGATTTCGACGAAAATTATACTACTTTAATAGAGATCACTTAATAACGAAGGCCTAATACTTATTTATATTTTTTAGGGGTATAAATAATAGTTAATTCTAGGGCCATTTAGATTTTAAAACCTAATCGGTATATAATCGTCTCACAGTAACTATTTATATACAGATTCATGATTTCCCGCGACACTCGACTAGTCGCGACACTCGGGTGGCCACTACTAAGCTTGGCTTAGTCAGGTGCGACGATTAAGGCTGCCAGACATCTGAGCCACGAGCACTTGCGCCAGAAGCTCGTGTGTTCAATCAAGTGACTCTTGGTATGCTTTCCTGTCCACCTCTAATTTCCCGAGAATGCCTTATACAGTAGTAGCATCGAGGTTTGCAACATTAGCTCGCACATTGGAGGCATCAACAGATCCCAAGGCTATTGCTCTTGCACCGCGGTTTGGACATGGTAGTATAAGACACCAATCAACACCGACAGAGAAAAGTAGGGCATATTTGAAGGACGCAGGTGAACGAGCGAAATATGAGCAAACAGGGAATTCGCTTCTTATCACGACAGTTCTTCAGCCTCATCATCCCCTTCCATGCTGATGGTGTAACCTAAGGGGGAGCGGTGTGACCGGCTACGCGCTCGAACTAAATGCCAAGGTATGTGGGGGCGGAATTCCGCTCCGCTTAAAGAGCTCCACTCTCTCTTCTATTCTTTTCATGTTTTGGTCTCACATAAGTCTGTACTCATTCTGGGAGCCCAGAACAATCTAGTTCCAGTGCTGAGCGGTGTGTGTCCGAGAAAGAGCTACCGAAGGACCATTCAAGTCAAGCAAGAAAAATCGATGAGGCATTGAGGGAAGATTGAACAGGAGTGGACACAGGTCTTGACTGAGTGGACATGGTAAGATAGTCTCTCGCCTGGATGAGGGGACCCCTATGACACTATCGAGCCGTCACTATCTGATGAGATTGACGAATATATTTCCTGCCGTCAATGTTGCAAATATCTAAGGCCATGTCCTTCGTGCCTTCTCTGATCCAAGTATCGCAGCCATGCCTCTATGAGAGGTCGTCATATGGGTAAAATTCCACATAGTCTGTTTCAAAGATCTTGTACCCATCCATATCGCCCTTCTCGTTGACCTCCATATAATTCTTCTCAGATGAGGTTTTGTACCCATCCAACTCAACCTTCTCAATGGTGACCTTCACAATATCATCTTGAAATTTGGTAAGACCGGATCTGGTGGGAGCCATGGAAGGCCTCAGATGGCAAGGAGAATTACAAGCGATTACACTGGGTTTGGGCAGAGGCATGAAGAGAAGAGGAGGGGATCCTTAACTGCATGGACGGAGTGAAGGGGGCGAGGCGGGGAGTTGGAGCGATGATGTGATTCCGTTGAAAGGGATTAATGTTAGGAAAGAGGTGGACATGGATACTACGGATGTGATGTAGGGTGATGGTGTGGATTGGCATTG